>Ga0114949_10003063_pt1 | contig 10553 bp, 8 predicted proteins | sample N074metaG_FD_83505 | JGI IMG/M metagenome (GOLD analysis project Ga0114949, IMG submission 83505) | Deep subsurface microbial communities from Kermadec Trench to uncover new lineages of life (NeLLi) - N074 metaG | ecosystem: Environmental > Aquatic > Marine > Ocean trench > Sediment | place... | reverse complement strand
GATTGCCAACGGTAGAGACATAAAAGAAATCGCCGAGTGGATTCATGCCACCGATATAATTTATCTAGATGAACAAGATCTAAGGGATGCCATTAAAAGAGATGATCTTTGTATGGCGTGTGTAAACAACCAGTACCCGACTTCAGTTGAAGAAGGGGCATTATTTGCTAAAAGAAGGCAGTTAGTAAAAGAGAATAAAATATGAAAGTCCTTGTTGTTTATGGTTCTGATTCCGATACTCACTCCTTTGATCCATTAATCAAAAGCTTGCAAAAAAATCACCAAGTAGATTTTGAAGTTATCTCGGCACATAGAAAACCGGACGAACTTTTTGCCAGACTTAAAAAAGATGACTTTGATATTGTCATTGCTGGTGCTGGCATAGCTGCTGCTCTTCCGGGAGTTTGCGCTGCAAAAACTAAGAGACCAGTTTTTGGTGTACCTGTCGCCGCTCACTTTGGTGGTATTGATGCTTTAGCATCAATACTTCAAATGCCATTTCAAGTTCCCATTCTAACTTGCGGGGCAAAAATGGAATCTGAGATCATAAAGTTTCTAAATTATAACGAGTGGGCCAACGCTCCTGCTAGAGAGATCAATCTTGTGGTTAGAGATGTTGTTAAAGAAACTCCTTGGGCACAAAAAGAAATTACGAGGACTGAAAAGTTCGCTACTGATTTGGCCCTAAAGATTGAGGTAACGAGTGCCACGAATCCTGAAAAAATGAACATTATTTTAGTTGATAAAGAGGAAGATATAAGAGCTGAGGAGTTTTGTATTCACGTGCCTCTTTTAAATGACGAGGATAAAGCAAATCCCGCCAAGTTTTTAATGGTCTATGATTGGACTTTAAAAGGGGGTCTGTGGGTTTGTACCAATAATGCCAGAAACGCAGTTATATCATTTCAAAAAATATTTAATATTGCATAAGGAGAAATAATGAGTCTTCCAAATATTTTATTTACCGGTTCCGTTAAAAATGTCAGAGGAGAAAAAGGACAATCACCATATATCTTTGAATTCTCCGATCGTTACAGTGTTTTTGATTGGGGTGCCATGCCTGACGAGCTAGAAGGCAAAGGGAAATCTTTGGCCTATATGGCATGGATGTTTTTTGATATTCTAGGGGATCCAGCGAGATGGAGATCCTGGGAACTTGCTCCAAATCTTAAAGAGATGTTTGCCGGCAACGAAGTTCTAGCTGATCTTCGAGAAAATGGTGCCATTCACCACTGTATTTCTCTGGTTGATGATAATGGCCAGGAAGTTAAAGAGCTTACTAATTATCTAGCGGTTAAAGCGGTTAATGTATATCACCCAGAATCCTCTAGCGTTGATGGAGTATTAACATGGGATTATTCAAAGTATCAGGAAAAACTGACCAGCTCACTAGTTCCGCTGGAGGTAATCTTCAGATTCGGTGTTCCCGCTGGAAGCTCCCTTTTAAAGAGAGTAACAGATCTGGATTATGTTAAAAGCTTAGGTCTGGAAAGTGCTCCAAAAGAAGGTGATCGTTTTGATTTTCCAGTAGTCGAATTTTCAACCAAACTTGAGACAACTGATAGATATATTACTCAGGCCAAGGCGCAAGAGATCGCCGGTTTAAATGATATTGAAACAAAAAGGTTAAAAGATCTCGTAAGTATCATGGCGGTTAGACTAAAAGATATATTTGCTGAAACTGGCATTGAGCTTTGGGATGGGAAGTTTGAGCTTGCCTTCGCAGCGGAGCTTGATCCAAACGGCAATAGACAATTTATGTTTGTTGATTCCATAGGCCCTGATGAGCTGAGACTTACTTATAAAGGTCAGCAACTTTCTAAAGAGGGTCTACGTTACTGCTACCGCGATTCAAAGTGGTATGAAGGGGTGGAAAAAGCGAAGGTTCTGGCAGACGAAAGGGGCGAAAAAGATTGGAAGAAAATCTGTGTAGAGGAGTTAAAACTTACTCCTCCACATTTAGATCAAGAGATCGTTTTGAAATTTTCAATGATGTATAAAGGTCTTGCAAACGTTATCGCTGAGAAATTTTATGGAAATGGACCTTTTGATGGTGCCTGGCCCATGGAAGAGATTTATAAAAAATTTCAATAGGAGCAAATAGATGAAAATTCTTTTACTTGGAAGTGGCGGTAGAGAGCATGCAATGGCCTGGAAAATGTCCCAGTCTCCATTAGTTGAAACTCTTTACGTTCTACCGGGAAACGATGGCATGACATCTCTTGATAAAGTTTCCAAACTTTCTGGATCTGTAACTGATGTTCCTCTTATTGTTGAGACCTCAATTGATCTGGGGATTGACCTTGTGGTGGTAGGGCCTGAAAACCCACTGTCTGAGGGTGTGGCCAATGCTTTGGAGGAAAAAGGCATAAATGTATTTGGCCCTTCGAGGCAAGCAGCGCAACTTGAGAGCTCCAAGGTTTTCTCCAAAAACTTTATGGTTGAATATGATATCCCAACCGCTAGGGCCTTAATCTTTGATAATTTTGCCGATGCCAAGGCGGCGATGGAAAGGTGGGATGTTACTCAGGGAATAGTTATTAAAGCAGATGAACTTGCTGCGGGAAAAGGTGTTGTGGTTACCAAAGATCGTGCCGAGGCGGAAAAAACGCTTTTTGATTTTATGGAAAATCCCGATTGCACCGTTAATACTAAAAAAGTTCTTTTAGAAGAAATGCTAATGGGAAAAGAGGTCTCTGCCTTTGCTATTTGTGATGGGGAAGATTTTATTTCTCTTGGCTACGCTTGTGACTATAAAAGAGTAGGCAATGGAGACACAGGGCCTAACACTGGTGGAATGGGTGGATATTCTCCTAAAAACTGGCCAAGTAATACTATTAAATCATTTGTTGATGAAAAAGTTTTTAAAACAGTTCTCAGAGGCATGAAAGAAATGGGAATGCCTTTTAAAGGGATCCTTTTTGCCGGCCTGATGGTTGATGGTGAGGTTGCCAAGGTCATTGAGTTTAATGTTAGACTGGGTGACCCTGAGGCACAAATTCTCCTTCCACTCGTCGAAGGAGATCTTGTTCCAACCCTTTTAAGTGCTGCCCAGGGAAAATTATCAGAGCTTGGAAGCAAGGTGATCAAGCTTAAACCAGAGACCTCAGTTCATATCGTAATGGCATCGGGTGGATATCCCTCCACTGATGGGACTAAAATGGATCTGGGCAATGAGATCACTTATCCCCAAGATTTACTTCCCGGAGTTGAAGATAAAAATAATTTTATGTTTTTGGCGGGCGCAAAAAAAAGTGCTGATGGCCCACTGGTTAACAGTGGTGGTCGAGTGCTTGGTGTAACCGCCCTTGGGCCAGAGTTAGAAGGGGCGCGCAAGCTTGCTTATCAAACGCTGAAAGATGTCAGTTTTAAAGGTGCTCATTGGAGAACGGACATTGGGCTTTAAAAGATTTGCCATATTAGCTTCCGGAGCTGGATCCAATGCTAGAGAACTTATCAGGCATTGGAAAAAACACCCAGAAAATTACAGCATAGAACTCGTTGTGACTGATAATCCAAGCGCGCCAGTGATTGAAAAGGCGCAGGAACTAGGAGTGAAGTGTTTGGTGATTCCTTTTAAACGAGAGGGATTTTCAACCTATGCCCAGGCCAAGCAGGATCATGAAGTCCGAATAGTTAGAGCTGTAAAAGAGCATAACGTGAACTGGCTGTTGTTGGCCGGCTATCTGAGGATCATGGGGCAGGACCTGCTCACTGAGTTTCATGACAAAGAACTTGGTTTAAACCGGGTCATCAATGTCCATCCCTCTCTCCTTCCAAGCTTTAAAGGAAAAGATGGAATTAAAGAAGCTTTTGATTATGGGGTGAAGTATTCGGGAATCACCATTCACTTTGTGGAAGATGACGTGGATACCGGGCCTATTATTAAGCAAAAAGCTTTTGCCCGCTTAGATGGTGATACTCTAGATGATTTTAGAACCCGAGGACACCTAGTTGAGCATGAGATATTTCCCCAGGTGGTAGATCTAATTGCCGCTGGTAAGTTTGAGTGTCGGTGGGATGGGGATAAAAAATATATTGTAACTAAAGAGAGTTAAATTATGGCCGGGAGTAGAGTTGAAGTTAGATTTTTAGAAACCTGTGGTCACCTGGAAAAGTGGTGCTCACAGGCAAACGAATTTCTTCACGTACCACTAAAAGCGATGGAGCAGGTGAACTTTTATCTGCTTAAACCTGGAAATATGAGCTCTTCAGAGTTAAATGAAAAATTAAATGCCGGGGCCAAGGAAACATTTTTTGATCCCCTTATTCAAGAGGTCTACCTTGGTGAAGTTGAGTATGATTTTGGTAAGCACTCATCTTTTGTAGCTGTTGTATCCTTTCGTCCTGGAGTGACCGATAATCCAGGGCATGCAGCAAAAGAGGCCTTGGCGGTTTTAGATATAAATGCTGAGGTAGCCAGCGGAAGTCTTTATTTTATGTTTGGTGATCTAACAAAAGATCAGGCCAACCATGTAGCAAGTGATCTAATTGGTAACGATTTAATCCAAAAAATCGAAATATTTGAAACTAAAGAATTCTATGCTCTAAGTAGATTTTCCCACGTAGCTCTTCCCGAGGTAATTATTGAAGGGCCGCCTATCTGTAACGAAGTCTCGCTAGAAGGTTCAAAGGAAGAGTTAGAAAAAATTAATCTGGATAATTGTCTCGCCTTAACGCTGGGGGAGATGACCTATATTAGAGATTACTATCGAAAAACAGAAGTGAGGGAAGATAGAGAAAAACGCGGACTTCCCATGAACCCAACTGATGTTGAACTAGAAGTTCTAGCGCAAACCTGGAGTGAGCACTGTAAACACAAAATTTTTTCCGGGGATATTGAATACGTTGAGGGGGATATACCTGAGGGTTATAAAAAACTAGGGAATAGAAAAATTAAAGGCCTTTATCCGACTTTTGTAAAAGGCTCTACCAAAAAAATTGAAAAAGAGAGAAAGCTGAATTGGCTCATCTCTGTGTTTAGCGACAACGCAGGAATAGTTCGTTTTGATAAAAATATAGATCTCTGTATTAAAGCGGAAACCCACAATAGTCCTTCAGCTCTAGATCCATACGGTGGTGCCCTGACCGGAATTCTCGGAGTTAACCGGGATATCTTAGGTTGTGGCATGGGAGCAAGACCTATTGCTAATACGGATGTGTTTTGTTTTGCCCCACCAGATATGCCAACGGACGCAGAAAAAGAATTGATGCCCAGGGGACTTATGCATCCAAGGAGGATCTTTGAAGGGGTTCACCAAGGTGTTGAAGACGGTGGAAACAAAAGTGGTATTCCAACTGTTAACGGGGCCATTTATTTTGACCAAGATTATGCGGGAAAACCGCTAGTATTTGTTGGAACCGTGGGCGCCATGCCCGCTAAGCTTAAAGATGGAAGGTCTTCTAGTGAAAAAATACCTTCCCTTGGTGATCGAATAGTCATGATTGGTGGGGCCATCGGTGCCGATGGAATTCACGGGGCCACATTTAGCTCCCTTGAGTTAAATGAAAACTCACCGGCCACAGCAGTACAAATTGGCGATCCTCTGACCCAAAAAAGAGTATCTGATTTTTTACTCGAGGCCCAAGACCATGGACTTTTTAGTAGTATAACTGATAACGGAGCTGGTGGACTCAGCTCTAGTGTTGGCGAGATGGCCACTATGACTGGTGGAGCAAGGATGGATCTTAGTCTCTGTCCCGTTAAATACCCAGGGCTCATGCCATGGGAGTTGATGATCAGCGAATCACAAGAGCGTATGACAGTAGCGGTTCCTGAAAAAGATCTGGCCGCCTTTTTAGATCTAGCAAAAAGGCGAGGAGTTGATGCCACCAATATTGGTGATTTTAACGATTCCGGAAGACTTGAAGTCTACTACGGCGATGAAATAGTCGCTGATTTAAACTTAGACTTTCTTCATGAATCTCTACCGCCAATGCAGTTAAAGGCCAATTGGAATGGGCCAGTCATGCGAAAGACTTGGATCCCAAGAGATAACAGAGAAGTTATTCCAAGCATGACAGGAGCAGATTTTTTTGAAAACACTTTATACAAACTTTTGAATACCCCAAATATCGCTTCCAAGGAGCCTTGGGTTAGAAGATATGACCATGAGGTTCAAGGTGCTACGCATATTAAGCCTTTTGTAGGAAAAAAGTCTGATGGCCCATCTGATTGTGGCGTCATTTGGCTCTATCCACATGGTGGAGAAAAAGAAAACGCAATTAATATAGGTTGTGGGATTGCTCCTAGAATTTCGCTTTGGGACCCATATGTAATGGCCCAATATGCTGTTGATGAGGCAGTTAGAAACGTGGTGGTAAGTGGGGGAGATATAGATCATCTCTGTCTTTTAGATAACTTCTGTTGGCCTGATCCGGTACAGAGTCCAAAAAATCCTGATGGTGATTACAAAATGGCCCAGTTGGTGCGAACTTGCATTGGCCTATACGATATCTGTAATACTTATGGAACTCCACTAGTCAGTGGTAAAGATAGTATGAAAAACGATTTCCGCGGCAAGAACCACAAGGGTGAGGAGCTAACGATTTCCATCCTGCCAACCCTGCTAGTAACCGCCATGGCCAGGTCAAAAATAGCGTCCACCGTTACTTCAGAGTTTAAAGCACCTGGTGATCAGGTTTACCTTTTAGGTGAAGAGGGCCAGGGACTTGCCGGTTCTGAGTTCGCGGAACTTTATAAAATAAGCGAGGAAAAACTACCAGGTGTTAACTTGCAGGCAAATAAAAAACTGTATAAAAGTTATTACCTCGCCTGTCAGCAAGGACTTATCAGCTCTTGTCACGACCTATCTGATGGAGGCCTGGCCACGGCCGTTGCAGAATCTTGTATTGGCGCCAGACTTGGTGTCGCGCTTGATATAGCAGGCGTTGAGGATAAGCTAGATTTCCTTTTCAATGAGGCCCCAGGCAGATTTCTAGTAAGTGTTAAAAAAGAAAATAAGGAAGCTTTTGAAAAACATTTCGGTGGCATAACGTATAAGTTTTTAGGTGAGGTGAGTTTAAGTGATTCCGTGGAAGTGAGCATTGACGGGGATAAGATTTTAAACGCCTCAATGGATAAAATGCTTACCGCGTGGAAGAGGGAAAATTAAGATGAGCACTTATAAGTTTTTAATACTTTGTGGCGACGGCATCAATTGTGAGCGGGAAACGGCCTTGGCCTTTAAGCAGGCGGGGGGAGTACCAGTAATTATTCACATCAATGAGCTGCTCGCAAAACCATCGCTTTTAAAAGAATTTCACGGCATGGCCATCCCCGGTGGTTTCTCTTTTGGTGATGAACTGGGCTCAGGTCAGGTTTTGGCGCTTAAAATTAAGCATGGCCTAAAAGAAGAGTTTGAAAATTTTGTAAAAGATAAAAAACCAATTATTGGGATTTGTAATGGTTTTCAAGTATTAGTCAAACTAGGGCTTTTGCCTTACCCCGAAAAAGATAGAGTCATGGCCTTAGCGCAAAATAAGGATGGAAGATTTATAGATCGTTGGACTCAGTTAAACTTGGTGGATGGTTCAGTTTGTAAATGGACTCAAGGCCTAGATATGAACTCAATTGAGCTGCCGGTCAGGCATGGAGAGGGTAGAGTCGTTTTTGCCAGAGGCCGAGAAGAGGAACTCTTTACGGCACTTTCAAAAAATGGCCAGATTCCTTTTTGCTATGACGAAGATTTTAATGGCAGTTATAAAAATATTGCCGGGGTCTGTGACCCTACCGGCCTAATTCTAGGTATGATGCCTCACCCGGAGGCCTATCTGTTTGAGGCCACCTATAAAAATAAAAAAGAAAACCCTTATGCCAAGGGACTGGGACAACATTTATTTGATAATATCATAAATTTTTTGGAGGGGAGATAAATGAATAACTCGCTTGTGAAAATTAAAAGGGCCATTTTAAGCGTTAGTGATAAATCAGGTCTTGATGTATTGGCCACTGAGTTGATTAACCGTGGAGTTGAAATTATAAGCTCCGGGGGGACTGCCAAATTTATCATAAATCTTGGATTTCCAGTCACTCCCATTGAAAAGGTAACAGGAAACCCTGAGGCCTTCGGTGGCAGAATGAAAACGTTAAGTTTTCAAGTTGCCTCAGGACTTTTATTTAAAAGAGATTCGCTTGATGATTTAAGACAGGCCGAGGAACTAGGCATTGTGCCTATTGATCTCGTTGTCTGTAACCTCTATCCCTTTGAAGTAGTGGCAAAAAGAGGAGGCACGCTTGAAGAGCTAGTTGAAAATATAGATATTGGCGGGCCAACCATGGTAAGGGCGGCAGCGAAAAACTTTACTCACGTAACAGTAAGTACTGATCCTCGTGAATACCGGGAATTAATTGATGCCTTAGTCGAATTTGATGGGGCAACAGATTTGGCTCTTAGAAAAAAATTATCCCTAAAGGCCTTTAGACACACAGGCCTTTACGATTCTCTTATTGCCTCCGAGTTGGAGCGAGAAAATAATGATGATGGAAAAACCTTTTGTCTCTCACCTGAGAGAGCAAGTGAGCTGAGATATGGTGAGAACCCTCATCAAAAAGGTTACGTTTATCAGTGGCCACTTGGGAAGGGACTGGCCCAGGCCAAATCGATCCAAGGAAAAGCACTCTCTTACAATAATCTTTTAGATGCCGATGCCGCCCTTAGATCTGCACTTGATTTACACCTCTTAGCTAAAAACGGTCCTTTTAAAAGTGTCGTTACTATTATTAAGCACAGTAACCCTTGCGGAGCGGCCATGAGTAAAACACCGCTTGATGCTTTAGAGATGGCCTGGGCCGGAGATCCTGTCTCAAGCTTTGGCTCTATCATTTGTTTTAACGATGAAGTGGATCGAGAGATCGCTGACTGGCTTTCAAATAAATTTGTGGAAGTAGTCTGCGCTCCAAGTTTTAGTGAAGAAGCACAATCTATTTTTGCTAAAAAGAAAAATCTAAGACTTATTCCTCTAGACCTTGATGAGTTAGATGTATCAGGTTATATGGTCCGGTCTATAACCGGTGGATGGGTAGTGCAAGAAGAAGATCAAGGATTAGATGAGGACTATAAAGTAGTTACGGAGATTCCTTTTGATGATTCTAGAGTGGAGCTGGCAAAGTTTGGCTCTGTAGTTTGTAAGCATCTTAAAAGTAATGCCATAGGATTATTCACCAAAACTGAAAATGGATTCTCCCTTGTAGGTGCTGGGATGGGTAATCCTAACCGGCTAATTAGTGTGGCCCAGGCGATTGATAAGGCAAGAGAAAATGGTGCCCAAGATTTAAGTGATACACTTTTGGTCTCCGATGCTTTCTTCCCTTTTGCCGATAATATTGAGGCAACCTCAAAAGCGGGCATTAAATTTATTGTTCAACCTGGTGGCAGCATAAAAGATCAGCAATTGATCGATGCCTGTAACAATACCGGGACCGCCATGGTGTTTACCGGTAGAAGACACTTCAGGCACTAAGGAGAAAAAAGTGGCGATTTCATATAAGGATTCCGGCGTTGATATTGAAAAAGGTGACGCTCTGGTTGAGAAAATAAAAAATAAGGTAAGAGGAACTTATGGGCCACGAGTACGCGCTGGTGTCGGTGGTTTTGCCTGTTTATATGAAATCTCCCCGGGAAAGCTTCTCGCGGCGGGAACCGATGGCGTTGGAACAAAGCTTAAAATAGCTCAACATTTAGGTATTCACGACACAATCGGTATCGATCTCGTTGCTATGTGTGTGAACGATATTCTTTGCACCGGTGCTAAAACCCTCTTTTTTATGGATTACATGGCCACAGGATCGCTTGATGTAGGCGTTGGCGAGCAAATCATCAGTGGCGTGATTGAAGGCTGCAAGCAATCAGCAGCTGCTCTTATTGGCGGCGAAACTGCTGAGATGCCGGGAATGTATCAAAATGGTGAATACGACCTCGCGGGCTTTGCTGTTGGTGAAGTGATGGAAGAGGACCTCGTTGATGGAACAAAAATTAGTGTAGGTGATGTTTTAATAGGACTGCCTTCCACCGGAGTTCACTCCAATGGATTTTCTCTGGTTAGAAAACTGATTAAAAATGATGAAACCGATCTACTTAAAAAAGCACTGACCCCTACTAAAATTTATTGCCAGGTAGTTGAAAAACTTATGGAAAACCACGGGGAGGCCATCAAAGGTATGGCCCATATTACAGGCGGAGGCATGACCAATATTGCCCGCATGAATAAAAACTTCGATTACACGCTTGAAGCTCTTCCTAAAATGGATGAAATTCCCGAGATCTTCTCCGTTTTAAAAGAGAGATCAGGTCTTGGAGATAAAGAACTCTACACGACTTTCAATATGGGAGTAGGCCTTGTCATCGCTACCAGCTCGCCTAATGAGCTTATTGATACGTTAAAAGGACTGGGTGAAAAATACTACATGCTGGGAAAAGTGCAAACGGGAAGTGGTAAGGTGCATTTAGCAAACGTCACCCTTTAGATTATTTCATTTTACACCAAATTTTAACTTGGTGTTTTCGATCTTCAACCATGACATCATGTCTCCACCAGGGGCCTCGGAGGACGGG
>Ga0114949_10003061_pt1 | contig 10555 bp, 8 predicted proteins | sample N074metaG_FD_83505 | JGI IMG/M metagenome (GOLD analysis project Ga0114949, IMG submission 83505) | Deep subsurface microbial communities from Kermadec Trench to uncover new lineages of life (NeLLi) - N074 metaG | ecosystem: Environmental > Aquatic > Marine > Ocean trench > Sediment | place... | reverse complement strand
TACGACGCCGATATTGGCGGCGGAGAAAGTCACGCTCACGCTCGTCCATTTCAGCCGCTTGTGTGGAATGCCAATACATCGCATTACGAATCAACAGCATCGCGGCAACGGCAATCACAAACAAGCCAAACAGGATGCTGAACATAGGCACACGGATCGTCCGCAAAAGGACATGGCAGCGTCAGAGGGCATTCTATGAGAACGCCAGGCGTGCTGAAAGTAACCATTCGACTGGTGTCGGAAACGAAAACAAGCGACAATAACAGGCATGATTGGATCTGCCTCGAGTTGTTTTCCGCGGTTCGCCTGGGCAACGTTGTTGCTAACGTTGACGCTGGTGGTGAGTTCGACCGTTGTGGGGCAGCAGGCATTTAAGCGGAAACAGCCCACGCCGCAGGAGATCACACAATGGGTCGAGGACCTCGGTGCTGACCAGTTTGCGCTGCGTGACGCCGCCTCGCGCAAACTGAAGGCAGCTGGTTTCGCGGCTGTTGGGCCCGTTGGCGAGGCACTTTCCGGCCGCGAGTTAGAGGTCTCCGTACGAGCCGCGAATATCCTTCAACAACTGGCCTTGTCAGGTGATGATGAAACTGAAAGCGCCGCCCGCCAGGCGCTTGAAAGGGTCGCCGAGCTGCGCGTGACCGCCACTGCGCGTCGAGCCCAGGATGCGTTAAACAAGCTGGATGAACTGCGACAGCAACAGGCACTCGATGTGCTCACACACTTGGGAGCCCGATTGGATCGTGAACATGTGGAACCCGGCGTGAACGGAATTGACGACCTGACCGAATTGCGAATCGACAACAGTTGGCGCGGCACCGATCAGGATTTCGAACGCCTGAAATGGTTGGTCGATGTCAAGCAGATCACGTTCGAAGGAAAACGCATTGATCAAAAGTGGATTCGACACGTCCAGCACTTGCCTAACGTTGCCGTTGTGAAGATTAAACGTGTCAAGATCAACGACCAGACGCTGGTGCATCTCTCCAAACTGGAACGCCTGAAATTCATTAAGTTGCTGTACGTGCCCATCACCAACGATGGCCTTGAGCATATTAAGAAATGCAAACATCTGGAAAAAGTAATGCTCTTCGGCACGAAAGTCACTGAAGAAGGTGCCGACCGTTTACGGGAGGTTATGGTCGCGGATGTGGATCGACGAGACGGTGCTTTCATGGGAATTGCGGCAACTCGCGGACCCGATTGGTTCATTACAATGGTGACCGCTGGCAGCGCCGCTGAGAATGCCGAGATCCGAGTGAACGATGTTATCGTCAATTACGATGGTCACGATGTGGCCAACTTCGATGAACTGACAGCCTTGATTTCGAAGAACACGCCGGGCACCACTGTGCCGATCACAGTTCGCCGCGGCAACTTGATCATCGAAAAGAGCGTTACCCTGGGCGCATGGGATTGACCCGCGACACAGCCATATCTCGGCCACCGCCGCTCAATGATCCTCTGAAATATTCTGGCACGTCGTCCAGTTAGGCCAGGGATTTCTACCGCGAGACCGTGCTGAAAATGGGCGAATATGCAGAAAAAACGCCTCTCTGGCGGCAATGCGTCGGTCCCTTGATTGGTCCATTTCGATGCGTCACGCGTTATGAATCTGTGTTTGGCTTGGGTATGCTATACCCCTTAACAAGAAAAGCAGACCGCCATACGGGAAGCCGCCATGTTCCAAGACGGAAGGCCTGAAGAGATGGTTACCGGAGACCGACCCGGTACGGAACGGTTGGATAGTTCGCTCCAATTGAAGTTCTGCTGGTGCCCGCCAGGGAAGTTTGTGATGGGCAGTCCGCCGCATGAAGAAGGCCAATATGACGGTGACGATTTCATCGAGCAAGTCTTCGTCACCATTTCGCACGGCTTTTGGATGGGGAAGGTTCCCGTCACACAAGGCCAGTGGCAGCAGTTCAACGAATCTACGCCAAGCGAGTTTACGGGAAACGATCTTCCGGTGGAAAGGGTCTCGTGGGAAGAAGCAACAAGCTTTTGTCAAAAACTCACTGAGGCTGCCCGCGACCTGGGCGAGTTGTCGCCGGGCTGGGAGTATCGCTTGCCGACCGAAGCGCAATGGGAGTACGCATGTCGGGCGGACTGGTCGACCGCGTACTGCTTCGGCAATGACCCACACAATCTTGGCGACTATGCCTGGTACGAAGATAACTCCGACTTCAAGACACAAGAAGTCGGTAAGAAGAAACCGAACGGCTGGGGGCTGTGCGACATGCATGGCAACGTTTGGGAGTGGTGTAGTGATTGGTATCATGAAGAGCTTCGAGGGGGTGTTGATCCCGAGGCGACAACCGCAACTTCGCACCGAGTCGTACGCGGTGGCTGTTGGCTTGTTGTGGCCAGCATCTGCCGTTCTTCTTCCCGCAGTCGAAGCGTGCCCGACAATTGCTTCGACTTCCTTGGCTTGCGCGTGGCCTTAGTTCAGGTAGATGACTTTGCTTGAGCTTCAAAGCCAAGAAAGTGGGGGTAGGCATTCTGCCTGTTGGCGACCTTACGAAGAGACCACGCTATCGCAGGCTGCGAACTAAGTACAATAAATTCACAGCCTATTCGCGGTAGACAAGGAAACTCGAAGGCAGTTCCTTGTTCGATCTCTCCACGACGCGAGCTACCGCTCGATTGCGGTGACCGCTTCCCGCTGGTCACTTGACTCGGGCTCGTCTTCACGCCGCGGGCCGAATGTCGGGCCAATGGTGACTTCTTCATACTGCTTCTGCACCTTGGGTAGTGCGGATGCTCGTGCCAGAGCGATCACACGTCGGACGTCAAGATACGAGTTTCCGGGGACGGAACCGTCTGCAGTCCCTTGGATTGGATACAAGGGAATCCAGAGAAAATGCCCACTGTCGTTTTTCGCGCGGCCACCGATAATCCTACCTTCGTCATCCAAGGCCAAGGTATACCGAAACGTCATCGATTGCTTCCTGTTTCCAACCCTGGCCCCTGTCTCCCGGTCGGTTTGGCGAGTTGAATCCAGACCGTAGAAACTGTAGGTCACCGTCGTTACCACGTCGCGGTATTGAATTCCTTCCCTGGTGACCGCATCACCGATCGACGCGACTTTGTAAGCATAGATGGGGTTATTCCAGGACGTCTGCCCTTTGGTTCGGTCGATGCCTACAGGACACCCGGCCTGGCCGACATAATTGGTCAAAGCGAGGTGAAACGTGCCCATGTTCGGGCCACCGTCTCGACCACTTGGAGGAGACAGAAACAGAAAACTATCATCGCTGGTTCTGTTATAAATCGCCGAAAGCAGAGCCTTAATCTCGTCTGGCTGCAACACCACGCCCGGGGTTCCGCCAACGTCTCCCGCATCCACCGGGTTGACGGGCTCGGGATGTTTGATCGTGGAAGCCGTGAAGCCACTGCAATAGCCTTCCCAGGACTCCGAGTTCATCCGCATCCGCAACAAGGGAAAAAGAGCTCGGTCCGTGCCCATGATCCTGCGGATCTCAAAAGCGTCGGCCAAATCCTGGCCACCGTTGAACGCTCGATCGTAGGCGCTCAATGCTGAACCGCCCGTGGCTCTTCTCGTTGGCAAAGGGCCCGTGGCTCTTCTACTTGCCGCGCTGCCAGGCGCCCTTCTTCCAGCTTGACGTCCACGGCCAAAAAGTCCGACTCCGACTGGTCGGGCGGTCCCACGGCGGAGACTGCTGAGTCCGCCACTGGATTCGGGATGAATCGCCGCGGAGTAGGGTATTCGCCAACTGGGAACGGAGGCTTCCTTCTTCAAACTTCCTAGCTTGGTTTCGTACCGATATCCCTGGTCCCTGAAATAGTAGTTGTACAGGGCTTCCTGTTCGTCCCTTTCACTTTGGACAACCTGCCCGCCAATGTTTCGCTTCTCGTCGTTGCTCTCGGCAAACCTGAGGTCAGTTGCACTAAGTGATTCAAAAGCAATCGCGACGACAATTGCAAATGGGACGCAAAAAACAAGGCTTTTCATTGTGCTCACTTTGGCGGAGCGTGGGACGCGCTCGCTTGTGATGGTGAATGTGTTTGCAATACGTTCAAAACAAAGATATCTCCCCGCGCAATGCGGGGAGATATCTTTCAGACAATCAACTTCGCCGAATTTCAACCAACCACTACTTGCGGCGGCGAATTCGGACTCGGCCCTTGTGCTTGCCAGTTTTCACCTGATCCGGCTTCACCTGGTCCGGCTTCACTTGGTCCGGCTTCACCTGGTCTGGTTTGGCCTGGTCCGGCTTGGCTTGGTCTGGTTTGGCCTGGTCCGGCTTGGCCTGGTCCGGCTTGGCTTGATCTGGTTTCGCTTGATCGGGGGTGACCTGGTCCGGCTTGGTTTGATCAGGTTCTTGAGCCGTCACGGCCGAGCTAGTCAAACACGCTGCAAAAACAACAGCAGCCGCGAGAATGAAACGCATTGCATATCTCCTTGGAAAAGTGGGAAAGAGTGGGCGGGGCGGTGAGCAGTCACCAGGAGTGAAGTTTGGTGTGTTCTCGTTGTATTTGTTTGTCCGGTTCAAGCAGAGTCTCCAAACCGCCCTAGTCGGGGGCGCTACTTTATCGGAGCCATCAAATGTAAGAGCCCCATTTTCACAAGGCAATGGGGGGGGACCGCTGCTCGACCAACTTTTCCAAAGTTTCGACGGCCGCGGCAGCTCCCAAGACGTAAAGAGCCAGTTCAGCACCACACTCCGGTAACAGGACTCGCGATTTGCAGCAGCACTTGAACACGAGTCGCAACCATTTCTTCAGTCTGAGAGGCAGCCGACAATTTCACGAAATAACTATTTTTTCTGCTTGTCGCACCTATGGGTGGAGGCCCCTTTTCTTCGTCGCGACGAACTTCCGGTGAAGTTCTTGAGGAAACCGTCTGGACCCTATTGCCGTCTCTTCACAGCGTGTAGGCTGCTGATCGTTCGATGCGTTTGGTGCATCGCAATCTGAGCAGCCCACCGCGTACCACCCCAAGGTCTCCCCGACCGAGCTCAGTCACACTGCCCAACACCACCCAACAGCAATAGGTTCTTTCCACATGTCTGTTTCGATGTGTCGTCGTCTGCTTGTCGTATTCGCGTTGATCACAAGTGTCGTTCTATTGTCCGTCGACCCGGCCGATGCGTTTCGTTGGCGGCGACGGAATTACCGGTACTCGTCGTCCGGCTCGATGCGTGTCGCATCAACTTTGGATAAAGGATCCGCCGAGTACCGCGAGTTGTCGGCCTATTACGATTACAAACAGGCCAGTTCCGACGACGTCGCTTTCTCAGATCAGGTTCGAGTTTTCCTGATGTTGCACGACGAGGAGTTTCAGAATGTGGAACAGTCGCTGGTCGCCGAGGTGAAGCTCACCGATATGAGTAAGCCGGCGAAAACGCACATCCTGCACTTCCCCGTTTCGCTCACACGCAATGCGGAAGACAAATATACGCACGGCGTGATCGACGTGACAAACGACGGCCTGGTCGAGGCTATCGTCGAACCCGGTACGGTGTACCGGCTGTTCGTGAACCTGCATCGCAAGTCGGAGAAGTATGACGCCGAATCCGTAGTCGGCCGCGTACCGACTCCTTACTATGTCGCGACATCGGGCGAATCCGCGATTGAAAAAGCGCGTCAACACATCGTCATGCGGACTTTCCGCGAGTGGTATTGCACTCAACGTGGTTGGAGCCGATGCGGCGAGTATAAAATGGACTGTCACGATTACTATCGATGGGCGACCGGCTCATGCACTGTCGGCGCAAGTTATGGCCGGGCAAATCTCGGACGGCTCTTTAACGGACGATATCGCAACGGTGGTCACATCAAGACACTCACCGAAGAGGCAATGATCCACGCCGATTACGTGCGGATGCCCGGACACACTTTCATGTTGCTGGCGTACGACCCCGAGCGTCATGAAGTGTTGACGATGGAAGGGAACTTCAGCCGCAGCATCGCCGTCGTGGTTCGCTCGGTGAATTCAGGTTGGCAGGTCGGGCACCTCGAGCAAGACAATCTCCGACCTGACCTCTTCGAGTTATCGGAACCCGACGAAGCAAGTGCAAACGCGACCGCTCGTCGCGAAGGCAATGTCATTGACGGGAACAGTGAAGCGCTTTGACAGCGGGATTCACGAACAACTGACGGACCGAATTGCCTTCCGTCCAAAGGTCGTGCAGATGTCCTGCACCTGAAAGAGTGGGCCCGGCGAGGGCAATCGCTGCCAGCGTTTCGTTCACAGAAGAACAACAAGGCCCCACCCGGCTGCTATCGCGACCGATCTCCCCACGACGCGGGGAGCTTGTTTCGCCCACCCGATCGCCAAAGCTGACTTGAGAACTACAGTCAAATCAGCGACTGGCGAATGTGCGGGCTTGCTGGGCAATCTCCACGCCGACCTGATCGCCCCAACGCTTGAGGGCGCTGCTGAAAATCGGTCCGGGACAGGCCGAGCCAATCTTCTGCCCATTCAACGAGCGGACTGGCAACAGGCAGGGCGACGTACTGCTCAGTATCGCTTCGTCGGCGGAGAGCACGTCGTCAATCGTAACGTCGCGATGGTTGAAAGGGATGTTGGCGTCGACCGCCAACGCTTGCAGCATGGCCACACTGACTCCCGGCAGGATTTTTTTGCGGGGCGGTGACACGAGACCCTCGTCACTGCGATAGATCACTAGATTTGCTGTCGAAGCTTCGTTCACGAATCCGCTCGCATCGAGCAACAGGGCGCGGGCAGAGGGGTCGCTTCGTCGCGCGTGAAGATCGGCCAGATAATAGTGCATTCGACTGCGGCACTTCAATTCCGTGGGCCAGCAAGCGGCGGGAACCTGACGGATGTCGCTGACTTCCAGCGGTTGTCCTTGATCGTAGAGATCAACCCACTGATGAAACGGAATTGGGTAAGTGTGCATTCCAATCGTTGCCCCGTGTGCGCCGGCCGGTGCCAGAGTTGGATACGGCCCAGGCGTCACAAACAACGACAATCCGAGATCGTCGCCCTGTTCCAACAATGCGTGATTGCGCGCGACCAATTCAACAGCCCACTCGGCCAGTTGGGCGATCTCCACCTCTTGTTCCAAACCGACGACCGTGAGAGAGTTGCTGAGCCGCTCTAAGTGCTGGTCGAGCCGAAACAGGGTACCGTGAAAGGTCCGCATTTGCTCACTGACCGTGACGCCTTGCATAAAGCCAGAATCGTAGACGGGGACGGTCAGTTCCGTTGCCGGGACAAATTCGCCGTTTAACAGTGCAACGGGTTCGGTCATGCGCGCAGCTCATGATAGCGAGGAAGGACAACCCCTGGTGGGTGTCTTCATTGTGACGGCACCGCTCGCAATCGGGAAGCCGTGCTAGTCGTTGTTCGCTCCGCGAACAACGACTAGCACTCGGTCACTTTTGGCCTTGGGGTTCAGTGTGTGCGACTGGCTCTGCTAGTGCTCTGGGTTGTGATTGCTCGAACACTGGCTCTGCCAGTGGCACCTCAGGATTGAATCCGAACAGAGCACTAGGGTCCAACGTCAATTGTCGCCCCGCACGGCATTCAACCGTACGATTTGTTGGACGCCTTCGACGACGGCCGTGGATGACAGATAGGCAGCTTCGCCGTGCGTCTTGCCCACCGAACAATGGACGTCATATTGTTCCGTCCGTGCGGCAAGATCGTCATCCAGTCCCCTGGCTCCGGCGAATCCCAACGCCACCGGTCGGGCGTGCTTTTCGATCAATCGATAGCGTCGGAGGATCGGGTCCTGCGAGTTGTAAAACACCAGTACGCGATCGGTGACGCAGGAAAAACGGTTATGGTATCCACCAGGCGACAGCCAGTGATTATGCATAGCTGCCGCTATCAGGACGACGTTGATTCGAGTTCGCTTGGCACTTGTAGTCAGTGGAGTGCGCTGGCCGTAGAGTGTGCCACCACCAAGGACATGCAATGCGCCGGTCGCAATTCGAGCCCCGTAGCTGTAGCCAATCATGCTGACGCGCGTATCGGCATCCAACTGAGCGAGAAACCAACCGAGGTATTGGCCCTCTGTGTTGGTACGCGACGCCTTGGAACGGAGGTCACGAAGCTGTCCGTGAATCCGATCGCTGGGCCAAGACCATATAATCAACCGCATCGGCGGAGCGGCGGGATCTCGTTGCAGCACAGCGAAGGCGTTCCAGGCCCGCTCGATCGCTTCATTGAAACCGATTCGATTGCCGTGTACGTAAACGACCGTCTTGCGAGGCTCACTGTCTAATAGCTTCTTCAGGTCAGATTCGATCCAATCGCCAGAATCGGAATATTGCGAGACTTTCAGGTCAATCGTGGATTCGTCTTTCCACGACGCGTAACCCAACCTGCGCGTGCTAATCAGCCATGCGTCGTCGTCACTTGTTGCCGGACTCTCAGCCGTGACGAGTCTTGATTCAGTCTCATTATGAACAATGTTGTCGCTTGCCGATTGGATGTATTCCGATGGACCGTTTTCCGCATGGACCTCGCGACAGGCCTGGAAAATGAGGGTAACTAGGATCAAAGCCGCGCTAGCGCGGATGATGAAAGTAAGAGTACGCATTTTTCTGTTCGCACGAATACCGACGTGATAGGACCAGTCAAGTTGCTTGTCGAAGTGCCCCACATTGAAATAAATGTAGCTTTGAAAAAACACCCACGCGTTGAAAAACGAAAAAGCCCATGAAGAAAAAAAACACCTGTTGCATTTGCACATCACAGAAGAGGGTGTAGAGTTGCTTGGCCCCACGGAAGGGACCTATTCCAGGACAGCTTCCCGTGGACAGAGCGGAGATAATTCGATGAAGAAAATGATGATTCTAATGATCGTAACGATGGCAATAGCATCCGTTGGCTGCAACGGAGCTTTTCCGCGGCGATGGTGTTTCCGTGGTGATGCTTGCAGTTCGTGTGCGACCTATGAAACCACGACAACTCAAACCGGTTACCCCGCGGGAGCTTTCTTCGGCGCGAACTTGATGGACTTACCTGGCCCCGCGGGCAACGACAATTAGTCCGAAGTCGACTTATTTGACAGCTAGTAGCCTGCCTTGGAAGAACGCGCGATCCTGACGCGTCTTTCCGAGGCAGGTTTTTTTGTGCGACTTGGTCGACTTGCGGATTACTATGGAAGAATAGCACAACGCTGCTTTTTTTCGAGTCCGCGATTATCCCCGCCTGGTCCACGTTGCCGCGGGAACACCAAGGAGCCGTTATCTTGAAGACCGCCTGCTTGATATTGACCATGCTTCTGCTGGTTGCACCGCCCGCCCACGCACAGTTTGCCGGAGGGCTCGGAGCAAGGCCTGGAGATGCCACGGCAAAAACCGAAGCCTCCGCCGGCACATCCGTTGTCCAACGCTGGAAAATGGGTTTCTCCATTCGCGCCGTGAATGCGAATTGTGCCGGCATCTTTGCCACGTTTCCAGTTCCCACGGATTGGCCAGAACAAACGGCTCAAATCGTTGAAGAACTTTCCGATGTCTCACCCCAGGTAACGAAGGTGCAATTTCGAGTGCTGGGTGGTGGTGTCAAGCAGGTCCTGGTGACAATTCCGATATTGCGTTCCGGCGAAGAGGCTCATGTCTACATGACCTACGATGTGACGAAACGCATCGTGGTCGCTCCGGAGGACGTGACGATGCTGAAAATACCCCAACGTTTGCCGCGAGAATTCCGCCGCTACCTTGGCAAGAGCCCATACATTGAAACGACCAGCCCTCGCATCAAGGTTGTGGCCAAGAAAGTTGTGGCCGGCAAAGACGGTGCCTGGGATAAGGTCGAGGCCATCTATGATTGGGTGCGAGAACATGTCGAGTACAAAGAAGGGAAACTCAAAGGCGCCTTGGCCGCGTTGAAGGATGGGGATGGCGACTGCGAAGAACTCACGTCACTGTTTGTGGCGATGTGTCGCGCGAATCGCATTCCGGCACGTGTCGTTTGGATTCAAGGACATTGTTATCCCGAGTTCTACCTGCAAGACGACCAAGGCGACGGACAATGGTACCCCTGCCAGGCCGCGGGAACACGCAGCTTTGGCGGCATGTTCGACAAACGCCTGATCATACAAAAGGGCGACACGTTCAAAGTCCCCGAGAAGAAAGCTCCCCAACGCTACGTGGCGGAATTTCTCTCCGCGAAATCCGTCCGCGGGAGTGGCGGACCGCAAGTGACTTGGGTCCGAAAATTGTCGCTCGAAGAAGCACCTGTCGCGCGATTCCCCTGAGCGCCCGACGGCCGCGGCAAGATCTATGTATGGCCGTAGAGCTTGTTTTCACAGCAAGTTTTTCGTGTGCCACTGGCTCCGCCACTGCCGACCAGCGGAAGATCGTGGTGACCGTTTTTTGATCGTGAAAAGAAGCACTGGCAGAGCCAGTGGCACACGTTTTGAACCGGTCTCCCGACCTCCACGTTGTGGACCGGTCTCTCGACGTCCACGTTGTGGGCCGGTCTCTCGACCTCCACGTTGTGAACCGATTTCTCGACCTCCACGTTGTGAACCGATTTCTCGACCTCCACGTTGTGGACCAGTCTCCCGACCTCCACGTTGTGGACCAGTCTCCCGACGTCCACGTTGTGAAC
>Ga0114949_10003060_pt1 | contig 10556 bp, 10 predicted proteins | sample N074metaG_FD_83505 | JGI IMG/M metagenome (GOLD analysis project Ga0114949, IMG submission 83505) | Deep subsurface microbial communities from Kermadec Trench to uncover new lineages of life (NeLLi) - N074 metaG | ecosystem: Environmental > Aquatic > Marine > Ocean trench > Sediment | place... | reverse complement strand
GCAAAAACGACCTACCAGTTTGTTCTGGAAAACGGCGAAATTATCGAGGCGAGAGGCAATGAAGACATCGAATACGATGGTGAAATTCATAGCGCCGCCAATTTATACGACGCCCTCAAGGAAGGGTATTACGGAAAGTTTTAGGGCGACAACCATGACTAAAAAGATTGATAAAAAAATTACCGCGTACAGGATTGTCGATGCGAAGGTCGATGCCGATGCGAAAGGCGAGGCGGCTGACCCGGTCGACAACGTGGTACAGATGAATGAAAAGCTCGAGCGCCCGCCCAAGCTGTATGGTTCGACCTATAAAATTAAAACGCCCCTTTCAGAGCACGCTCTCTACGTCACCATCAACGATATTATCCTTAATCCGGGGACCGAGCACGAGCTGCGCCGCCCCTTCGAAGTGTTTATCAACTCCAAGAATATGATGCATTTTCAATGGATTGTGGCCTTGACCCGAATCATCTCCGCGGTGTTCCGTAAAGGCGGTGACGTTACATTCCTGGTGGAAGAATTGCGTTCTGTATTCGATCCACACGGCGGCTATTTTAAAAAGGGCGGAAAATTCATGCCCTCGCTGGTAGCCGAAATAGGGGATGTACTGGAGAATCATCTACGCGAGATCGGTATCCTCAAAGAGGAGGAACCGGATAAACGCCAGCAGCAATTTATGCAGGACAAGGCAGAAGAATATAATCAGAAAATGTCCGCTACGAAAATCGATCCGGGCGATTTCCCCGCTACCTCTGAGTTGTGTGATAAATGTATGACCAGGGCGGTTGTTTTCCTCGATGGCTGTTTAACCTGTCTGAATTGTGGCGAGTCTAAATGTGGTTGAACCCCGGCATGGAGAGTCTTGCCGGTGTATTTGGATATCCGGGATCAGGCATGAGCAATAAATATATGACGCAAATATTCTCCGTAGCGACCCTGTTGCTGGTTATAGCAGGCCAGGCCATGGCAGAAGAGGTCAAGCTGGATAAATTCAGGTTCGCAATTGGCGGCTACACCCTGAACAGGTACGATTCAACTGTTTCCCTGACCGACCCGAATCTGGGCACCGGTATTTCCATCAGCCCACAGAATACCCTTGGTATCGAAGTCGAGAATACCCTGTTGCGTATAGATGGTTACTATCGTTTTCACCCCAAGCACTCCCTCACCTATTCCTGGTACAGCATTAACTCTGTCGGTTCGAAAACTATTGAAAAAGAATTCGAGTGGCTCGATCCGGACGGTAACACCGTCACTGTCCCGGTCGGGGCCGAGGTATTCAGCCTCCTCGATTACGAAATATTCAAGATTGGCTATCTCTGGTCGTTTCACCATACCGACAAGGTTGAAATTGGCATTGGTGGCGGGCTGCATATTACGAGACTGGCTATAGGTCTGGATGCCAGCACCACGACGCCACCAAGCCAATCCCTGCAAGACGCAAAAACCACCGTTCCCCTGCCGGTTTTTTCATTGGTGCTTAATTACAATGTGACGACAAAATTTCTCTGGTACCTGAAAAGCGAGGTATTTCTGTTCAAATACGATAATTTGATCGGCAGCTACCGTGACACTACTCTGGGCATGGAATACCGTTTCTGGAAAAGTTTGGCGCTGGGGGTGGGTTTAAGCAGTAATTCACTGGAAATTGAAGAACGTGACCCTGATCATCTACTGTATTTCAAAAACAGTATCAGTGGTGGGCTCATATACCTGGCAGCCTACTTTTAGCGAGTACCTGGTTTGTCGACAGTACAGTACAGGACAGTACTTGCCCTCAAATCAACAGGCTGTTGTCTTCGTTCAACAGGCCTCAGCAATCGAGACAGGCTTTCAGGTACTTTCTGATTGCATGCGCAACCGCGGTAAAACCGAAGCAGGCGGTCACGCCGACAAACGATCCAATTCCGGTGGCGCAATCGAGCGTGGTGCGTTCCGGGGATACCGGTTTTTCAAGGCTGACTTTGCCGTTCGCGGCCGGGTAGACGGATTGTTCGGTGGAAAAAACGCAATCCATCATGAAGCGGCGCTTCGGGTTGCGGCTGTAATCAAGTTGCTGGCGCAAGGTCAGGCGAACCTTTGCCAGCAGGGGGTCGTTGTAGCTGCGGATTATATCGTCGACTTCGATTTTAGTGGGGTCGGTAAGCCCGCCGGCCCCGCCCGTTGAAACGCAACGAATCTTGTTGCGTCGGCAATGATGCATCAATGTCAGTTTGTGGCTGACCTGGTCGATCGCGTCGATGACGTAGTCGAATTGGGCAAAGTTGAATTTTGCTATATTGCCGCGTGTTACCAGGTCATCGACCGCAACACATTTGCATTCGGGGTTTATCGCCAGCAGGCGCTCGCGCAATACGACTACCTTGGAAGCACCGATGTTGTCGCTAAGCGTATGCAGCTGGCGGTTGGTATTGCTGATGTGGATATCGTCATGATCGATCAGGGTGATGTTGCCAATGCCCGAACGCGCGCAAGCTTCCGCCGCCCAGGAACCGACCCCGCCGATGCCGACGATGCAAAAATGCGCCTGTTGCAGGGGTTGCAACGCGGCTTCGCCAAATATCCGGGCCAGGCCTTCGAAGCGATCTAGGTAAGACTGGGTTAGCATGCGTTGCGCTGAATTTATCCGCTGGAAAGCGCATTAGTTTATTGGTCTACACTGCAACTGTCATTACAATAGATCGTCCTGTTTGACGTCAACCCTGGAACCTGGATTACTGCATGAATACAGCCTGCCTGTTTACCATTTCCGCACCCTCGGGTGCCGGCAAGACCAGCCTGGTCAAAGCCCTGCTCGACAGTCACTCTGAATCGGTGGCGGTATGCGTTTCCCATTCGACGCGAAGCATGCGCCCGGGCGAAGTGGATGGCAGTGATTATCATTTCGTTTCGGTCGAAGCGTTCGATCAAATGGTCGGCAATGACGAGTTTCTGGAACACGCCCGGGTATTTGATAACTTTTACGGTACCGCGCGCGCATCGGTCGAAGCACTGCTCGACAGCGGCAAGCATGTCATCCTCGAAATCGACTGGCAGGGTGCCCGCCAGGTAAAACAGACAATGCCGGAAACGGTGAGCATTTTCATATTACCGCCGTCGCGCGCGGTGCTGGAACAGCGCCTGCGCGATCGCGGCACTGATGACGAGACCACCATCGAACGGCGCATGCGTGACGCGGATAGGGAAATGTCACACCATAATGACGCGCAGTACCTGGTCATCAACGAGGATTTCTCACAGTCCTTAAACGACCTCGAAACCATCATTCATGCCCAGGAATTGACACTTAAACGCCAAAAACTCAAAAATCCCGCATTAATCGTGTCAATTGCGCAAGAAACGGTTTAGTTTTGGGCTGGATATGGCTATGATTACGCCCATTTTTGACCACTGAGCAAAACCATGGCCCGAATTACCGTTGAAGATTGCCTCGAACATGTAGAAAACCGATTCGACCTGGTATTACTGGCTGCGCGCCGGGCCAGGCAGATTGCCCAGGGCGCGGATCCGCTGGTCCCTGCCGAGAACGATAAGCCCACCGTTATTGCTTTGCGCGAAATTGCTGCAAATCTGGTGTCGACTGCCGGCATGGACGAAATGGAAGCCCAGGCTAGAATTGAAAGAATTTCAACCGACGACGATCTGATTCGTCAAATTGCCCAGGCCAGTCTCGCCGCCGAAAATCCCGAGTAGGGGTTCTCGAATCAAATCAGTCCTGACCCCCGATGCTGCTCGCCGCGAGCAACGCCCCCGTGGGACTGTTTCTGTTAAATATGGTATAACAACTGACTATCGGGTCAGTTGAAATACGGAAGTAGAAAATCATGATGGGGGCGGAAAACGCCAATCTTTTCGAAGTCATCGCGGGCAATGCGACCGTCAGCGATGAGCAAACCAATATAGCCGAGCTTTGTGAGGAACTCGAAACCTATCTCGAGCCCGCCCAGGTCGAGGATATCTATAAGGCCTACCTGGTAGGCGCGCAGGCGCACGAGGGGCAAAATCGAATTTCGGGTGAACCCTACATCAGTCACCCGGTCGCGGTCGCCCTCATCCTCGCGGAAATGCGCATGGACAGCAAGAGCATCACCGCCGCAATACTGCACGATGTCATCGAAGATACGCCGACCCAGAAGGAGCAACTTGCCGAGCAGTTTGGCGAAGAGGTCGCCGATCTGGTCGATGGAGTCAGCAAGCTGACGCAAATCGATTTTCGCAGCAAGGCGGAAGCGCAGGCGGAAAACTTTCGCAAGATGATGCTGGCGATGGTTAAGGATATTCGCGTCATCATCATCAAGCTGGCCGATCGTCTGCACAACATGCGTACCCTGGACGCAATGCGCCCCGATAAACGCCGCCGTATTGCCCGTGAGACCATGGATATCTACGCCCCGATTGCGAATCGGCTCGGTATCTTCAAGATGCGCCATGAATTGCTCGACCTGTCGATTCGGGCGGCCTATCCGATGCGTTACCGGGCGCTGGAAAGTGCCTGCAAGGAAGTTGTCGGCTATCGCAAGGAAATATTCAATACCATCGAAGCGGCCATACGCCAACGTCTCAAGGAAATCAATATCGTTGCCACGGTTAAATACCGACAGAAAAATATTCACAGTATTTACCGCAAGATGAAGGAGAAAAAACTCAGCTTCAGGGAACTCACCGATGTTTTCGGCGTGCGGATCATGACCGAATCGGTGGATGATTGTTATCGCGTGCTCGGGGTGATGCACAATTTATACAAACCCCTGCCCGGTAAATTCAAGGACTACCTCGCGATTCCCAAGGCTAACGGATACCAGTCTTTGCACAGTAGCCTGTTTGGACCCCACGGCGTCGCCATCGAAGTGCAGATCCGCACCGCGGAAATGGATAATTTTGCAGAATCCGGAATCGCCGCGCACTGGCTTTACAAGGAAGGTGAATACAATTCCACCAGTACCCAGGGCCGCGCCTTCGAATGGCTGAAAAACCTGCTGGAAATGCAACAGAAATCCGGTAGTTCGCAGGAGTTTCTGGAGAGCGTCAAGGTTGATTTGTTTCCGGATGAAATTTACGTTTTTACGCCCAAGGGCGATATCAAGAAATTACCGCGCGGCGCGACCATTGTCGACTTCGCTTATGCGGTGCATACCGATGTCGGCAATACCTGCGTGGCCGCGCGTATCGACCATCACATGTCGCCGCTGGGGAGCAAGTTGTACAACGGGCAAACGATTGAAATCATCTGTTCGGACGCGAGTCGTCCCCACCCGAGCTGGCTGGATTTCGTGATTACCGCAAAGGCCAGAACCAACATCCGTCATTTTCTGAAATCCCTGCAGGAAGTCGAAGCGATTGCTTTGGGGGAACGCCTGTTGCAGCAATCGGTCGCACAGATCGTGGGGCGCGACACCATCATCCCCGACGAGAAGTTCGACAAGGTGCTGAGTCAGTACCATATGACCGATCAAAAGCAATTGCTCGCCGAGATCGGGCTCGGCAATCGCAATTCCAGCCTGGTGGCAAAGGCCATGTACGATGTCGAAGATGACACCACCGGCTTCGATTTATCCGGTAATCCACTTGCCATAAAAGGAACCGAGGGCATGGTTGTCTCCTTTGCAAAATGTTGTCGCCCGGTTCCGGGAGACGCCATAGCGGGCTTCATGTCAACCGGCAAGGGTATCGTCATTCACCAGCAATCCTGCCCGAATATCAACGAACGCAGCAAGGATTATCGGCAATTGTCGGTGCAGTGGTCCGAGCATGTCGAGGGTGAATACCTGGCCTTCATGCGCGTGCAGGATGCCAATCAACGCGGCGTGCTGGCAACCCTGGCCGCGACCATCGCCAACATGGCTTCCAATATCGAGCATGTTAATCTAACCGAAAAAGACGGACGCATTTCCACCATCGAATTCCTCATTACCGTGACCGATCGAATTCATCTGGCACGCATCATGAAAAAATTACGCAGCCTCGGGGTGGTCAACCGAATTTGGCGCAAATAACCATTGCGAGCCCTACGAATACCCGCATAATCACCCGAACTTTTATTGCTACCCAAGGTATAACCATGACTAAAACCATTATTCAAACCGACGCCGCCCCCCAGGCGATAGGTACCTACTCGCAGGCGGTTAAAGTCGACAATACCGTCTATATATCGGGGCAAATTCCGCTCGACCCGACCACCATGGAGGTAGTCGAAGGTGGTATCGAAGCTGAAATCACCCGGGTTTTCGATAACCTCGAGGCGGTCGCCACTGCCGCCGGTGGTAAGCTTGCCGATGTAGTCAAGTTGAATGTATTTCTCACGGACCTGGGCAACTTTCCCAGGGTCAACGAAGTCATGGCCCGGTATTTTCAGCAGCCGTATCCCGCTCGCGCCGCCATCGGTGTAGTCGCGCTGCCCAAAGGAGTGGGTGTAGAAATGGACGCGGTGCTGGTTATTGACTAGCCCGAACAATTCATGAAATGTCCGGGTTAGCTCGCTGCGACGCTGATGGAATGGAAGACTGGTCCGCAAAGGGCTTGCGCTATTTAAAAGGCGTCGGACCCAAAATCGCGGAGAAGTTGCAAAAGCTGGGGTTGAAAACTCAGCGCGACCTGCTGTTTCATCTCCCCCTGCGCTACGAAGACCGGACCTTTGTGTCACCGGTAGGTGCATTGCAGGCCGGTGGGCGCAGTCAGATCGAAGCGGAAGTTTTATATACCGCGATCAATTTTCGGCGCCAGGGTCGTTCGCGTCGCGTCCTGGTTGCCAAATTGGCTGATCATACCGGGAGCGTTTCGATACGGTTTTTTTACTTTAACGCGCGCCAGCAAAAGCTGCTGGAAAAAGGCAACTGGATCCGTTGTTTTGGTGAGGTGCGCCTGGCACAGGGCGAGCTGGAAATGATTCACCCCGAAATCGAAGGCATCGATATCGATAACCCGCCCGCATTGCCACAGACGCTTACGCCGATTTACCCGACGACCGAGGGCTTGCACCAACTGTCGATAACTCGAATCCTGCAGCAGGCAATCGCACAGTTGAAATCCGAGGGAATCGCCGAAACCCTGCCATCGCATTGGCTGGATAAAAACGGGTTTCCGGATTTTGCTTCGGCGATGCTTGACCTGCACAGCCCGCAAAGCAAAGCGGACAGCGAGTTGATTGCGCACCATAGACATCCGGCGCAAAGTCGATTTATCGTTGAAGAGCTGGCCGCCCACCGGCTTGCGTTACTCGAGCGGCGCGCCCAGATACGCGTCAGAAAATCCCCGCATATCGACACCAGTGGTGGTTTGTCGCAGCAATTGATCGCGACCCTGCCGTTTACACTGACAGGGGCGCAGGAAAGAACACTGGTGGACCTGCGCCATGATTTCGATTGCGGCAAACCGATGATTCGCCTGGTGCAGGGTGATGTTGGTTCCGGCAAGACCGTGATCGCGGCACTCGCCTGCCTGCCGGTGATCGAGTCGGGTTACCAGGCGACGCTGATGGCGCCGACGGAGATACTCGCCGAGCAGCACTACCAGAACTTCCTGCAATGGTTGACCCCGATGGGAGTAACCGTGGTTAATCTAATGGGGGCCGACAAGGGCAGGAAGCGCCGGCTAAAACTCGAACAAATTGCTTCAGGCGAGGCGCAGGTGGTAATCGGTACCCATGCGCTTTTCCAGGCCAGCGTCGATTTTCATCGCCTTGGTTTCATCATATTTGACGAACAGCACCGTTTCGGCGTCGATCAACGCCTGGCACTGCAAAAGAAAGCGCGTGACGATGAAATGCCGCATCAATTGATCATGACCGCAACCCCGATACCACGCACCATGGCAATGTCGATATATGCCGATCTCGACTACTCCCAGATCGATGAATTACCCCCGGGTCGCAAGCCAGTGACCACGTCGATCGTCTCCGAGCAACAACGTGCCAGCCTGATCCAGCGAGTGGCCGAATCCTGCAAACAGGGAGGACAGGTGTACTGGGTTTGCACGCTGATCGAAGAATCTGAAGTCCTGCAATGCGAAGCCGCCGAGATAACCTTCGAGGCGCTGCGACAGCAATTGCCACAGTTATCGGTAGGGCTGGTTCACGGGCGCATGAAATCGGCTGAAAAAGAAGCGATAATACGGGCCTTCAAAAACGCTGAAATTGATATTCTGGTCGCCACCACGGTAATCGAGGTTGGTGTCGATGTGCCCAATGCCAGTATCATGATCATCGAAAATCCGGAGCGGCTTGGATTGTCGCAGATTCACCAGTTGCGCGGTCGGGTTGGACGCGGCGCCCGCGAGAGTTATTGTATATTACTGGTCAAAAATCAATTATCGGATCTGGCGAGGAAACGGCTCGAGATTATACGCAGCCACCAGGACGGATTTGCCATAGCGGAAAAAGACCTCGAGCTACGTGGTGCCGGTGAACTGCTGGGTACGCGTCAAACCGGGGAGGTGAGTTTCAAAATTGCCGACCTGATGCGCGATCAAAAATGGTTTGCCCAGGTCGAGGACCTGGCGCGGCTGATGCAGCAGCCTGAAAATGTCGGGGTTCGCAAGGAACTCTTGCGTAGCTGGATTGGCGAGCGCCAGAACTATACCGATGTTGGTTAACAGGAGTAGCCGATGAACAACTGTGATACCCCGGCGTTACTCGCTTACGACGACGCCCTCGAACAGATAACGGCCCGCGTTAGCGCGCTTGGACGGGTGTGCGAATTACCCCTCAAGCAGGCGTTGGGCGCGGTACTGGCGCAATCGATAACCTCGACTATCGATGTTCCCGGTAACGATATTTCGGCGATGGACGGCTACGCGGTCAACATATCAGATTTCGCCGCCGCGGGTCTAACCACGCTGCCACTGTCCCAGCGCATCGCCGCTGGATCTGCGGCCAGTCCACTGGCACCGGCCAGCGTGGCGAGAATATTCACCGGCGCTCCCATTCCAGCCGGCGCGAACGCGGTGATCATGCAGGAGCGGGTTGGGGTCGATGGTGATTCGATCAGTTTCGATAAATGCCCGGTCAGCGGCGATAACATCAGACCCGCCGGAAATGATATCGGCCAGGGCGACACGATTTTGCGCCAGGGCTGTCGTCTTCGGCCCCAGGAAATCGGCCTGGCCGCTTCGATCGGGCTACAGACACTACCGGTTTTTGAACCGGTAAAAGTGGGGATATTCTTAACCGGTGACGAACTGGTTGAACCAGGCCAGGCACTGGCCCAGGGTCAAATATACGATTCCAATCGCTACACCCTATACGGATTGCTGGAATCCCTGGGTTGCGACATTATAGACCTGGGACTGGTCGGGGATACGCTCGAAGCGACCAAACAGGCCATGCTCGAAGCCTGTGGCCAGGCCGACCTGGTGGTAACCTGCGGTGGCGTTTCGGTCGGCGAAGAGGACCATGTGCGCATCGCAATTGAGCAGCTGGGCGAGCTACGGTTATGGCGTCTTGGTATCAAACCGGGCAAACCGCTTGCCTATGGGCAGATCGAAGACACGGCTTTCATCGGCTTACCGGGCAATCCGGTTTCAGTGTTCGCGACCTTTTTCCTGTTGGTGTGCCCGGTAATCAGCATTATGCAGGGCAGGGGCCGGAGAAAGCCGCTTTCGTTTCCGGTCAAGGCTGGCTTTGACTGGCCAGAACCCGATAGCAGGCGTGAATTCCTGCGTGCCCGCCTGGAGACCGACGACCAGGATGAAACCCGGGCGTATATTTATCCCAACCAGGATTCGGGCGTTCTGACGTCTACAGTATGGGCAGAGGGATTTGTCGAAATCGCCGAAAACCAAACCGTTAGCGCCGGGGAACAGGTAAACTACCTGCCCTTTGCGAATTTTTTCAGCTGATTAAGCGATGATAATCAGGGTTCAGACCGAAGATTTTGATGTTGCCGAGGTGAATCGGGAGTTGCACTGCGGGCGTAGTGATGTCGGCGCGATTGCCAGCTTCATCGGCCTGGTTCGGGACCTCGAGGGCGACCGCTTGCAGCAAATGACACTGCAGCACTATCCGGGGATGACCGAGAAAGCGTTGCAGGGCATTGCCGACAGGGCCTGCGAGCGCTGGCAGATAAGTGACCTGGCGATCGTCCACCGTGTCGGAGCGCTAAGGCCCGCCGATCAAATTGTACTGGTGTCGGTGGCGAGTGGACACCGCAAGGATGCTTTCGCCGCCTGCGAATTCATCATGGATTATTTGAAAACCGAGGCACCGTTTTGGAAAAAGGAAGTCAGTGAACAGGGATCGAAGTGGGTGGAATCGAGAGAAAGTGACAGTATGGCGCTCGATAAGTGGGAAAAATGATTCTAAAGGGGTCAGACCCCTTAAACATGGTAAATGTCGCAGGGTCGATTGCATTCGACCAATCGGTAATTGTGAGCGAGTTCCCAGGCCGAATAAATTCGGTCCTACGAAATTCTAATACGCCTCGCAACATGACCTGAAACGGCGATTTACCTGATACAATAACGGCCTGATTTTTATACGCTGTCTGCAATGGATGTATCCCACCTGATTGATTCGTTGAATGATCGCCAGCGCGAGGCTGTCAGTGCCGAGCCAGGCCCGATTC
>Ga0114949_10003059_pt1 | contig 10557 bp, 8 predicted proteins | sample N074metaG_FD_83505 | JGI IMG/M metagenome (GOLD analysis project Ga0114949, IMG submission 83505) | Deep subsurface microbial communities from Kermadec Trench to uncover new lineages of life (NeLLi) - N074 metaG | ecosystem: Environmental > Aquatic > Marine > Ocean trench > Sediment | place... | reverse complement strand
AGCCGCTGGGCAATGACACCGGTGATGCTGGAAGACAGAAGAAACGGTTCCACGCCCATGTCACGCAGGCGCGTCACCGCGCCGACAGCCGTGTTCGTATGCAATGTCGATAAGACGAGATGACCGGTCAAACTGGCTTGTACGGCAATTTCAGCCGTTTCCAGATCACGGATTTCGCCGACCATGACGACATCGGGGTCCTGGCGCAGAATGGCCCTCAGCCCTCTGGCGAAGGTCATTTTAACCTTCGTGTTGACCTGAGATTGACCGATGCCGTCGATGTAATACTCGATCGGATCCTCGATCGTCATGATGTTGCGGGTGTTGTCGTTAATCCTCTCGAGCGCCGCGTACAGCGTCGTGGTTTTGCCGGATCCGGTGGGCCCCGTGACCAGAATAATTCCATGCGGCCGGTGAATCAGCTGATCGACCATGTCAGTGCCTTCGGGTTCCATGCCCAGTTGACCCAGGTCAAGGCGTCCGGCATGTTTGTCCAGCAGTCGCAGTACAACGCGTTCTCCGTGTCCCGAGGGCATTGTCGAGACCCGCACATCAACCGCACGGCCAGCGATTCGAAGCGAGATGCGGCCATCCTGAGGCAGGCGTTTCTCGGCGATGTCGAGTTTGGACATGACCTTGATTCGTGAGCCCACGAGCGGTGCTACAGCGCGTCTGGATTGCAGAACCTCACGCAGCACGCCGTCGATTCGAAAGCGAATGACCAGCCGGTTCTCGAAGGGTTCGATATGAATGTCTGATGCGTTTTCCTTTACCGCAGACGTCAGTACCGCGTTGATCAGGCGAATGATCGGCGCGTCATCATCGCTTTCCAGTAAATCCGAGGGCTCCGGCAAATCCTGCACGGCGCGAAACAGATCGTCATCCTCTCCAAGGCCTTCGACCATTTGCATCGCGGAATTTGAATCCCGTTCATAGGTCTGCTGTAGCTGCAAATCAAATTCTTCGGGACTGACGACCTTCAGTTGCAAAGGTTGATCGATGAATCGACGGGTTTCCGACAGGCTGGTCGGGCTGGCGTTGTTGCGGACAATGGTCCGTGCTTTTCCGTCGACATAGTCTTGCACGAGCAATCCATTACGCTTGGCAAAGGAAAACGGGAGCATCGGTTCGGTGTCTTCGTCTTCGGTCGGGAGCGATTCCTGCTCGTCGTCGATACCCTGGTCAAGCAATGATTCGTCTATTGCGACGTCAATGGTTTCAGCGACTGATGCGGGGTCGGATGGCGAAGACGTCACCATGATTCAGCCCTTGACGCCGTCTTCTTGAGGGGCCGTATCGGTCCCGCCTGGCGGAAGCTTGCGCAAATCAATTGTGGGGACATCATCGGTTTCCAGTGGCGGGATCGCGCCTTCCGGCGACTGAATAAACGGGAGTATTTTCTGAGTAGACTCGTCGCTTAACTGAATATCCCGGATGTAATTGTATTTTGCGTTGGTTTCGAAGCTCGCCTGGACATCGTCTCGCAGAATCGTCGGTCTGATGAAAAACATCAGGTTCGTCTTGATCTTTGACGTGCTCGTAGAACGAAATAGTGCGCCGATCACCGGGATACGCCCTAAAAACGGGACCCGTTGTTCCTTTTCCCTGAGTTCTTCCTGAATCAGCCCGCCAAGGACAAGGATCGCCTTGTCCTCAACGATGACTACCGTATTGATGTTCCGATTGTTGGTGATCAGATCGACCGCCTGAGTACTGTCGGACACCGAGGAGACTTCCTGGTCGATTTTCAGGCGTATCGCATTGCCTTCGTTAATCTGTGGCGTAATTTTCAGCGTCAATCCGACCTGCTCGCGTTCGACTGTCTGAAATGGATTAATCGCACCTCCGGCGCCACCTGTATTACTGAAACTCCCGGTTATGAATGGTACTTCCTGACCGACGCGAATCTCGGCTTCTTCATTGTCCAACGTCGTCAATATCGGTGTGCCCATAATGTTCGTGTTGGTGTCCGCCTCCAGTGCTTCGATCAGCGCCACGAAACTGATGCCGGAATCGGACAGACGCCCGATACCGAAATTGATTCCGGAGCTGAGGGTGGGGATACCGCCGGCGCCGCCGAGGGCCGCCCCGGCCAGTCCCGTGACACCGGTCAGCCCGTCAAACTGGGTGACACCGATTGCCGACTCCAGATTTCTGTCACCGATCGCCCAGGTGACGCCCAGGTCGGCAGCCCTTTCGGCCGAAACTTCTACGATGATTGCCTCGATTAAGACCTGCATCCTGCGAATATCCAGTTTATCGACGACCGCCATCATCGACCGCATGATTTTGGGTGGTGCCGTGACAATAATGGCATTGGTCGACTGATCGGCCCAGATATTGATCTCGCCAGTTTCCGCCGGGGTGCCTTCCGTCGCGGCCCTAGTCTGATACTGCGTCTGCAATTTGGTCGCGAGATCTTCGGCGTCCGCATATCTCAGGTAACGAACACGCGTGTCGCCGCCGTCCTCCAACGGGGTGTCCAGATGAGTGATCAGCACCCTGATTCGCAACCGCCGGTTCTTGTCACCACTGACCAGAACACTATTGGTCCTTTCATCCGCGATGACGGTCGTTGGATTTCCCGTGGTTGCCGCCGCGGCTGCACCCCCTTGATTTAAAGACGTGATGATGCGCACCACTTCTGCGGCGGACGCATTTTCCAGACGAATCACCTCGAACTCGTCATCCCCGGCCTGGTCAATCCTGCGGATGATTCGAAGCATTCGATTCACGTTCGCGGCGCGATCCGAGATGATGAGCATATTTGAAGCCGGATGTGCGGCGAGGTGCCCGTATTGAGGAATCAATGGCCTGAGGATGGGCACCAGTTGTGCGGCGGCGACATTTTTTACGGAGATGACCTGGGTTACGATGTCATCGGCATTCCGACCTTCGTCGTTCCGCATTTCATAGCCTGGAACCTGCCTCGCGTTGGCATCCGGGAGGATCTTGATCAGGTTTCCTGACGGGACTGCCACGAATCCGTAAACCTGAAGGATCGACAGAAAAGCCTCGTAAAAAGCGTCCGGAGTCATCGGCGAAGATGAAAGCATAGTGACCTGTGCCTTGACGCGCGGGTCCAAAATAAAATTCTTGCCCGTGATTTCGCCGACGGCTTCAATCACCTGGCGAATATCAGCATCCTTATAGTTTGGCGTGATCGTGGCTTCCTGCGCTCCAACCTGGACAGAGATCGCAAGACATACAAGCATCACGCTGCTGAAACCGATTGCCGGTAGCCGCTTAATCATGGGTAGCGCATCAACGTGAGCCGTCACCAGCGGACAGGATTTGACTGGTATCGATGGCCAATACTTGGGCCCGTCCGTTGCGTTCGACTGTCACACTCAGCTGGCTCGAAGAACCGAGACTGCTAAAAATCTCCATTCCCTGGGCTGGATCAGTCAGGGCGACGCCATTGATTTCGGTCACGAGGTCTCCGGGCCTGAGGCCGAGGGCGATAAACTGCTGGCGGTTTCGGCCCGGAAATACACGATAACCCTTCAGTTTTCCATTCGGCATGAAGGGCTGTGGTCGAACGATCTGGGCGAAGGTTGCCGCGTTCTCGCTGATCAGTTGCTGAATACTGGGCGTGCTCGCCGGGCCGGGCCTGTTGCGTGCCGTGGCGGAGTTCGGCGCGCGAACTCCGGAGTCCGCATATTTCTTCGGTAGACGCAGCGCCTCCATAACGCCGCCTCGGTTCAGGATCACGCGCTCCACGTCGACCCTATGTAATTTTGCACCGCCTGGAATGGCATCGCCGACGAAGTAAACGTTTTCCTTGCCTGAACCGTCGGCAATAATGGCATGCGCAATCTGGTTGTCAGTGGTTGCGACGGTGGCGCGCAGGCTCAGGTTAAGGCGTGTATCCGGCGCGTCTTCTGTATCCTGAATAATCGGTTCGGCGGTTTCCGTCGCGCTTCCAAATAAATGCGCATTGGTGATCGCGTCATAATTTTTTCTCGAATTGCCAGCGGCGGGAGATTGCTGTACTGCCGATGTCATTTGAGGGGGAACCCAAATTACTCCATCGGTGCTCGGGTAAATCAGCCAGGCTAACCGGGCAAGATAATAGGCGATCAGGATAACCAGGCCGAGGGAGACCCAAATGGGCAAATGCTCACTGGCTTTGGTGGCCAGTTCCTCAGCAGACTGGGAACTCCAACGCGATATAAGCTCTTGAGTATTCAATTGGGTGCTAGCTGCCCTGCCTGTCAACAGCATAACTAAGTGGTCTGGAAGCGCACATACAGGCCATGACGTTAGCATAATAATCAGTCTGCAGATAAGCGCAAACTTTTAGTGCAAATTGTCTTTAAAAGCATTCGTATATCGCCAAATGATCAGGAGTTGCCTGAACCCGGTAAAGTGCCTCTCGTGGCCCGCATGGCGAGCGCGACATAATTATGCTGCGTTGCTACAGGTAACTACCGTGCGCCACCGCACGGTAAAGCGCAGGCAGGGTGGAATATTGTTAACTGTCGATGCTCGGCGCGTTTTGCTCTGCGTCGAGTCTCTGGGCCGATGGACCTATAGTATGGTATCTATATCCGGAGGGTTTTAGCGGCGGGAAACACCAATGGGTGCAGACAGTGACCACGAATTTTTGACGGGCCCCGGAGACGATCGAGGTCTGGCGGTCGAGGAGGCCAAACCAAAGACCAAGAAGCCCCCGCTGTTTCGGGTGCTCTTGCTGAACGACGACTATACCCCGATGGAATTTGTCGTCGAACTTTTAGAGTTGGTTTTTGGAATGGACCGTCCGAAAGCGACTCGGGTTATGTTAGAGGTACATACCCAGGGGAAAGGTGTTTGCGGTATATTTACCTATGAAATTGCAGAAACCAAAGTTGCACAGGCTTGTTCATACGCGGATCAGCACCAGCATCCGCTGCTATGTACTTTAGAGGAAATCGACTAATCGTATGCTTAGTAGTGAATTGGAATTTTGTCTCAATGAGGCGTTTCAGCAAGCTCGCGCCGAGCGTCATGAATACATGACGGTTGAGCACTTGCTGTTGGCAGTACTTGATATACCCAGGGCGGCGGAAATTCTTACTGCCTGTGGGGTGGAAATGGAGCGCCTGCGGAAAGAGCTGGAAAAATTCATCGATGAGTCGACGCCGCGATTGTCCGGTGATAATGAACACGAAGTTCAGCCAACCCTGGGATTCCAGCGGGTTTTGCAGCGTGCTGTATTTCATATTCAGTCAAGCGGCAAGAAAGAGGTCAAAGGTGAAAATGTATTGGTCGCCATCTTTGGTGAAAAACAATCTCATGCCGTGTATCTGCTAAGCCTGCATGACATCGCTCGTCTGGATGTCGTGAATTATATGTCCCATGGGCTCAGCAAAACAGACGATGGGGCTGGCCCGCAAAGGAGTAATGCAGATGAAGGCGATGAAGGCGATGAAGGGGCCTCGCCGAGCCCGCTCGATAGTTTTGCGAGCAATCTTAATCAACGCGCCATAGAGGGCAAGATAGATCCGCTGATCGGCCGTGAATCTGAAATCGAGCGCACGATTCAGATATTGTGCCGGCGGCGAAAGAATAACCCGCTTTATGTCGGCGAGGCGGGCGTCGGTAAAACGGCTCTTGCCGAGGGTCTGGCTAAAATGATTGTTGATCGTGACGTGCCCGAGGTGCTTAAAGATTGCACTATTTACGCGCTCGACATGGGCGCTTTGCTGGCTGGAACAAAGTATCGGGGCGATTTTGAAAAGCGGTTTAAAGGTGTTTTGGCGGAAATCAAGAAAACTCCTGGCGCAATTTTGTTCATCGATGAGATTCATACGGTAATTGGTGCCGGTGCAGCTTCCGGCGGTGTACTCGATGCATCGAATCTTCTTAAGCCGGTCCTCGGTGATGGTGACATGCGATGCATTGGTTCAACAACCTATCGCGAATATCGAGGTATTTTTGAAAAGGATCATGCACTTGCTCGAAGATTTCAAAAAATCGATATTGAAGAGCCGAGTGTTGCCGAGACGATCCAAATTCTTAAGGGGTTGCGATCACGCTTCGAGGCGCATCACGGTGTGCAGTACACCGACGATGCATTGAAAACGGCGTCTGAGCTGTCGGCGCGCTATATCGGAGATCGAAAGTTGCCGGATAAGGCAATTGATGTTATTGACGAGGCGGGCGCGAGCGTTCGGCTGAGTGCGCCAGAAGATCGGCCGGACATGATTGATGTCGAGCGGATTGAAAGTATCGTGGCTAAAATGGCGCGTATCCCGCCGAAGAGCGTATCCGCGTCCGATCGTGATTTGCTAAAGAATCTTGATCGCGATCTGAAACTCGTCATCTTTGGCCAGGATCCGGCTATTGACGCGTTGTCATCGGCGATCAAGATGGCGCGGTCCGGCCTGCGCGAGGTCGAGAAGCCGGTTGGTGCCTATCTTTTTGCCGGTCCGACCGGTGTCGGGAAAACCGAAGTCGCCCGTCAGCTCGCCTTTAATCTTGGCATCGAATTGATTCGCTTCGATATGTCGGAGTATATGGAACGCCATACGGTTTCGCGATTGATCGGGGCCCCGCCGGGCTATGTGGGATTTGATCAGGGGGGCTTGCTGACCGAGGCGATTACCAAAAACCCCCATTCCGTGCTGCTTCTGGATGAAATCGAGAAGGCGCACCCGGAAGTTTTCAATATCCTGCTCCAGGTCATGGATCACGGCACCCTGACGGATAACAACGGACGTAAAGCGGATTTCCGCAACGTCATATTGATCATGACGACCAATGCGGGCGCGGTGGAAATTAGCCGAGCGTCTATCGGGTTTACTGAGCAGGATCACAGTTCTGACGGGTTGGCCGTGATTAAAAAGATGTTTACGCCGGAATTTCGTAATCGGCTGGATTCGGTCATCGAGTTTCAGGCGTTGGACCGGAAATCGGTGCTGCGAGTCGTCGATAAACTGGTCCTGGAGCTGGAATCCCAGCTTGAGGAACATGATGTGACACTTGACCTGGATCCGGATGCGCGCCGCTGGATCGCCGAGCGCGGTTATGATCCGAAAATGGGTGCACGGCCCATGGCCCGAGTGATACAAGAGAACATCAAGCGACCGCTGGCTGAGTATCTGTTGTTCGGTGACTTAGCTCAAGGTGGTGATGCGCGTATTGTCGTCGGAGACGATGATCAGCTGCGCCTGATTGCGGTTCCGAATACGAAGAAACTCGAGCATCTTTCTGAGTCCGAGACACCCTAGATTAGTCTGCCCGAGACAATCTGCCCGGAATATTTGCCCCGGAATATTTGATGGGGTCGCAGACTATCGTTCGCGATAAATAATCCGGCCTTTGGCCAGATCATACGGTGTCAGTTCCACCGTGACCCGGTCACCGGTAAGGATGCGGATATAGTGTTTACGCATTTTGCCCGAGATGTGCGCCGTGACCATGTGCCCGTTATCCAATTGCACACGAAAAGTCGTGTTGGGAAGCGTCTCGGTCACAAGACCGTCCATCTGGATTGCTTCTTCCTTTGCCATGTAGCCTCTCGGTGTAGCGGGTCCGCATTCTTGCAGAAACCCGGCTGCCTGCGCAAGTTGCAACGGTACGTTTCCCGAAATCAGGCCAGCAAGTCTGCGGTTTTCCGGTGAACATGGCCCCAGCTGACTGGTGACGGGTATTGCGTGTACCGCAGTAATAGATCGATAAACTTCGTTCTTGGGATTTGCCTGCTGCCGAGGCTCGCAAGATGTGCGGAAGCCACCTGGCAGTCAATGAGTTGGATCCCCAACTGACGGCACACAGCAACCAAATGAACAAGCGCGGTCTTCGACTCATTATCGGCTCGCGAAAACATCGATTCCCCGAAAAATACCCGGCCAATATTGATGCCATATAAGCCGCCGACCAATTTTTCGTCGTCCCAGACCTCGACAGAATGCGCATGTTCATGAGCGTGCAACGCTTCGTATGCGCTCGCCATTTCGGACGTAATCCAGGTACCCGATTCAGATCGGCTATCGGCGCATCCGGAAACAACGCCTGAGAAGTCACAATCGATTGATACTGAAAAGCGGTTTTGCCGAAGCGTTCGTCGCAGACTTCGCGATATATGTAGCTCTGCAGGGAATAATACTGCCCGGGGATTAGGCGACCACCACATGATGGGCTGATCGTCCTGATACCATGGAAAAATTCCGCCGCGATAGGCGGCCAGCAGTCGTGGAATGGATAGATCACCTCCGACTGCCAGCAAACCGTCCGGATTGGTCAGGGCGAGGTGGGGGTCTGGAAAACTATCGGGTGGATCGGTCGGTTTTAACCAATGCAACTTCGCCGGCATCGGAGTCTAATCCGCGTCACGTCTATAAGGTTCGTGCGCCCGAACTGCATCCATATATTCGTCGATGTATTCCCGCTCGCGATCCAGGTAATCATCGATCGCCGCCGAAAATTGCGGGTGAGACAACCAGTGGGCTGACCAGGTTTCCGTGGCCACGAAACCGCGGGCGATTTTGTGTTCGCCCTGGGTGCCGGGCTCAAATCGTGTCAAACCGTTAGCAATGCAGTAATCGATGCCCTGGTAGTAACAGGTCTCGAAATGGAGGCTGTGGAATTGGCCCGAACTGCCCCAGTAGCGTCCATACAGTGCGTCTGCGCTGCGAAAACATATCGCGGTGGCAACGGGCAGGTCGTCAGGCGAAAAGGCCAGGAATAAAACGATTTGGTCAGGTAAGACTCGGGAAATCTCAACGAAAAATGCCTCGTTCAAATAGGGTTCATGACCACGGCGCCAGAATGAATTGGAATAGATCGGCATGATTTCGCGCCACATCTCTTCATTGAGCGCATCACCGTGTAGAGTTTGAAAGGTGATTCCGGCTTCAGCGATGCGCCGCCGTTCACGGCGCAATTTTTTTCGTTTGGCGGAAGTTAATTCACCGAGAAAATCTTCGAAATTTCGATAATCGCGGTTGTGCCAGTGAAACTGGCAGTCTTTTCTTAGCAGCAGACCTTCGCGGTCGAAGAGCTGTGCCTCTCGCCGGGTTGGGAATAGCAGGTGGATGGAGGAGGCGCCGGAATCAATGGCGTGTTGCCGCGCCGCCCCGATCAGGGCCTGGGCGGTGCGGGTAAGGTCCCGGCCGGGTGCGATCAGGCAGCGTCGACTCGTTGCCGGGGTAAACGGAATCGCGGAGACCAGTTTCGGATAGTAATTCAGGCCGGCCTGCTGATACGCATTGGCCCACGCGAAATCGAATACGAATTCGCCCCAGGAGTGGGTCTTCTGATACAGCGGCATTGCGCCTGCCAGGGTTTGTTCATCGTCGAACAGCAGTACATGGCGTGGCAGCCAGCCGGTGCCTTCTCCAACGCAACCCGTTGATTCCAGTGCAGCCAGAAACTCGTGGCGCAGAAAGGGAATGTCTGTGCCGGACAATCCGTTCCATTGAGCCGGATCGACAGACTTGATTTCATTAATAATCTCCGCGTGCATCGCGGGTCCCGGTTATTCCATCGTGTCCAGGTATTTTTCAGCATCCAGTGCGGCCATGCACCCCGACCCCGCGGACGTGATGGCCTGACGATAAACCGGATCAGCGACATCGCCTGCCGCGAACACGCCCGCCATGCTGCTGGCCGTTGCCGGGCCATCGTGGCTCGCATTCACGACAATATAGCCGTCAACCATATCCAGCTGACCCTGAAACATGTTGGTGTTGGGATCGTGCCCGATCGCGATGAAGGCCCCCGACAGCTTTACTTCATCGGTTTTGTCCTCGTCGATCGTACTGCGGACGCGAATTCCGGTGACGCCAGAGTCATCGCCAAGCACTTCATCTAGGACATGGCTCCAGAGTATTTCGACATTTCCGCCCTCAGCCCGATTGGTTTTTGCCAACAGCTGGTCCTGCATCATTTTCTCGGCCCGCAGACTATCCCGCCGATGTATCAGCGTAACTTTAGATGCGATATTGGACAGATACAACGCTTCTTCGACGGCAGTATTACCGCCGCCGATCACCGCAACCGGCTGATCGCGGTAAAAAAAACCGTCGCAGGTCGCGCAGGCGGATACACCACGCCCTTTAAATCGTTCCTCGCTGTCGAGCCCGAGATACCGGGCCGTTGCGCCCGTGGCAATAATCAATGCATCGCAGGTGTAGTTTTGCTGGTCACCGGAAAGCTGGAACGGGCGAACGCTCAGATCGGTCGAATTGACGTGATCTGCGACGATTTCCGTGTCAAAGCGCTCGGCATGATCACGCAGTTGTTCCATCAGGGCCGGACCCTGCAAACCCGCCGGTCCGCCCGGCCAGTTATCGACATCGGTCGTCGTCATGAGCTGTCCGCCGAGCTCGATGCCAGTGACGAGAACCGGATCCAGGTTCGCTCGGGCGGCATAAACGGCTGCGGAATAACCGGCGGGCCCGGATCCGAGGATTAACAGGCGACAGTGTCTGGATTCAGGCATATTGGTCATGACCCGGATTGTTTGATGCGTCAACGAAATGGCGGGCTAGTGTAGGTGAATCGCAGGCCGGTTGCACACAAGTCCCCGTTTACTGCTATGATCTCCACTTGTAACTACTTATGATT
>Ga0114949_10003057_pt1 | contig 10559 bp, 8 predicted proteins | sample N074metaG_FD_83505 | JGI IMG/M metagenome (GOLD analysis project Ga0114949, IMG submission 83505) | Deep subsurface microbial communities from Kermadec Trench to uncover new lineages of life (NeLLi) - N074 metaG | ecosystem: Environmental > Aquatic > Marine > Ocean trench > Sediment | place... | reverse complement strand
CGGCCCGCGAAGACCCTCGAGACGTCAGGGCAAAGGCCTGCATCATGTTGGTCGCGGGCGAAGCCTCCGGCGACCTGCACGGCGCCAGTCTTGCGGCCGCCGTGCGCGACGCGTCACCCGACACCGAGCTGTTCGGTGCCGGCGGCGATGGTATGGAAGCGGCCGGGGTGGAGCTTGTGTACCACATGAGAAAGCTCGCGGTGGTGGGGATTACCGAGGTGGTGCGCCATCTGGGCGACGTGCGTGCTGCCCTCAACGCGCTTACGGAGGCGGCGGAGGAGCGCGATGTCGACACCGTCGTGCTGATCGATTACCCGGATTTCAACCTGACGTTGGCGCGGCGTCTGCGCAGACGCATGCCCGACGTGCGTATCGTCTATTACATCAGCCCGCAGGTGTGGGCCTGGCGCGCCGGGCGGATCAAGAAGATTGCCCGGCTTGTCGACCTCATGCTCGTCATCCTGCCGTTCGAAAAAGGTCTCTACGAATCCACCGGCTTGAGGGTCGATTTCGTCGGCCACCCGCTCCTCGATGTCATCAGCTTGGGGGCCGATAGGGCGGTTTTCGCGGAGCGCCACGGAGCCCCTCCGCGCGACACCTGGATCGCGCTGTTGCCGGGCAGCCGCCGCGTCGAGGTCGAGCGGCTGCTGAACCCCATGCTGGAGGCGGCCGCGTTCCTGATGCTGCGGGTCGGCAAGCCGCGCTTCTTGATCCCGGTATCGCCCACGCTGGACGATGCGATGTACGAGGACGCATTGGAGTGTTTCCCCGACCTTGCCTCTCGCACCTACCTGATCCACGACGACTACTACGCAACGCTCGAGCATTCCACCGTCGCGGCGGTCTGCTCCGGTACCGCGACGCTGGAGGCAACCCTCACGGACACCCCCATGGTGGTTGTTTACCGGACTTCCTGGCTTACCTACAGGCTCGCCAAATCGTTGATTCGCGTGCGCGATATTGCGCTCGTCAATTTGATTGCCGGTCGCCGCGCCGTGCCCGAGCTGGTGCAGGGGGAGGTCACCGGCCGGCGCATTGCCGATGAGCTCACAACATTGCTCAACGAGAGAGAGCGCCGTGGCAGAGTGCTGGCTGCGCTGGCGGAAGTTCGTGACCGGCTCGGAGAGCCCGGTGCCAGCGCGCGCGCGGCGCGCGCCGTCCTCGAAGTCGCCGGGGACCGAGCGGTCACCGGTGTGCCGTCGAGCCGCGATGAGCACATCCCATGAACAATCTTTACCGCCTGCGCCGCTATATGCGTCCGTACCTGTCACGGGTGGCAGCTGCGGTGGCGGCGATGGCCGGGGTCGCGGCGGCGATGGTGGGCATTATCAAGATGCTCGAGCCGATCGTCGACGAAGGGCTGCAGGAGAATGTCACTGTGGGCCAGCTGCAGCGGCTCGCCGGTGTCATGGTCGTGCTGTATCTGGTTCTGGGGATCGCCCGCTTCCTGTCGAGCTATCTCATGGGCTCGGTGGGTTTCTCCATCGTGCGCGACCTGCGCATCGATCTCTTTCTCCACCTCGAGCTGCTGCCGCTCGACTATCACACGCGGCATTCGACCGGTGGCCTCATGTCGCGCGTTACCGCCGACGTGTTGGCGGTCCAGGAAGTCCTGTCGCGCGTACTGGTCGACCTGATGCGCGATGGCCTGACGGTCATCGGCCTGGTTGGTCTCATGTTCTGGACCGACTGGCGCCTGGCCCTTGCATTCCTGCTAGTGGCGCCGCTGCTGGTGGGCGTGATCACACGGCTTGGCCGGCTCATGCGCGTCGCCAGTCGCAACGCGCAGGAGGGGCTTGGCGAGCTCTCGACGCTGTTGCAGGAGGCGCTCACCGGCATCCGCATCGTCAAGGCGTTCGGCATGGAAGCGTTCGAGGCGGAGAAGTTCCGGCGCGCCGCCCAACGCCTTTTCCGGCACTCCACTCGCGCCCTGCGTCTACAGAGCATCAGCTCTCCGCTGATGGAGCTGATCGCCGCCATTGGCGGCGCCGCTGTACTGGTGTACGGCGCCTTGCAGATCCGCCAGCAGGCCTTTACCGCCGGGCAGTTCTTCATGTTCCTCACCGCGGCGATCGCCAGCTACTCGCCGGTTCGCCGGTTGGGTGCGGCTAACGCGCGCGTGCAGACCGCCGGTGCCGCGGCCGATCGCATCTTCGAGATTCTCGATGCGCCGGTCGAGGCGGGCCATGCGGCGGGCGGATATCAAGCCGCCGCCGGCCTGCTCGACCCGGCGCCGGCGCGCGGCAACGGTGCCCCGGCTGCCGCCGAAGGTGGCGAACCGCTGCCGATGCCCGCCATCGTCGAGGGTATTGGCTTCGAGAATGTGCGCTTTGCCTACTGCGACGCCGAAGGGGAACTGAAAGATGTGCTGCACCGGGTCAGTTTCAAGCTCCCGGCCGGGCGCGCGGTGGCCCTGGTGGGGCGCTCGGGTGCCGGCAAGAGCACCATCGCCAACCTGATTCCACGCTTTTACGACCCCACCGGCGGCCGCGTTACCGTCGACGGTGTCGACCTCCGCAACATTGCTATTGCCGACCTGCGAAGCCAGATCGGCATCGTCACGCAGCAGACCATCTTGTTCAACGACACGGTCCGCAACAACATCGCCTATGGGCGCCCCTCCGTATCGCACGAGGAGGTCGAGGCGGCGGCGCGGGCGGCGCTGGCGCACGCTTTTGTCGAAGAATTGCCGCAGGGGTACGAGACCGTGCTCGGAGAGGGCGGTCTGATGCTCTCGGGGGGGCAGCGGCAACGCGTCGCCATCGCCCGGGCGTTGCTCAAGAACGCGCCGATCCTGATTCTCGACGAGGCCACCTCCAATCTCGATGAGCGCTCTGAGCGCGATGTCCAGGAGGCGCTTACCAACCTCATGGAAGGCCGCACGACGCTGATCATCGCGCACCGCATGTCGACGGTGCGCCGGGCGGATCTGATCATCGTCATGGATCGCGGACGCATCCTGGAGACCGGCACGCACCACGAACTGGTGGCGCGGCCGGGTCCCTACAAGGATCTCTATTCGCTGCAGTTCGTCGACTTTGCCGAAACGGCGCCGGGCTCGTGAGGTTCGCCGCAACTCCTGCCCGCAAAAGTGAAGACAATAGTGACGCGGCACACTAACTTGTTCGATCGGCTCGCTCTCGCCGTCGCTCCGGTCCTCGGTGCGGCCTGGCTCCGTGGTACGCGGGCCACCATGCGGCTGTCGTTTCACGGCAAGGAATCCGCACTGCCGCCGGACGGGGGCCCGTTGATCTACGCGTTCTGGCACGCGCAGCTAGGGCTGATGCCGTGGATGCAGCTTCGTCCCCCTACTGTTGTGCCGGTCTCTCGGTCCAAAGACGGCGAATGGACCGCGCGTCTGTTCGAGCGGCTCAACGCGGAGACGGTGCGGGGTTCCACCAGTCGCGGCGGTGCGACGGCGTTGCGTAGCCTGGTCCGCGCCGCGCGCGCCGGCAAGGATCTGGCGATAACCCCGGACGGCCCCAAGGGGCCCGCGGAGCGCGTCCAACCCGGCGCCGTCTGGTTGGCACGGCTGTCGGGGCGGCCGCTGCTGCCGGTGGCATTCGCCTGTCGGCCGTGCGTTCGCGTTGGTTCATGGGACCGCATGATCGTTCCCGTACCCTTCTCTCGTGGGGTCTTCGAGTACGGCGAGCTGCTTTGGGTGCGGCGTGATGCCGACGCGGATGTCACCGAGGAAGCGCGCGCCGAGCTGGAGCGGCTCCTTGGCGAGACCACCAACCGCGCGGAGCGGCGGCTGGTAACATAAGGCGATGATTCGGAGTATGAGTGGCTATGGACGGGGAGTCGCGGGCGACGAGGGCGTGCGGATCGCATTCGAGTTGCGTTCCGTGAACCATCGTTTCTGTCGCGTCGGCACGCACCTTCCCGGGGAGCTCACGTTCTTCGAGGGGACGGCACGTCAGCTCATCGCCGAGCGCATCGAACGCGGCAAGGTCGACCTCTCCGGCACCCTCCGTGGGCCGCGGGGGCTCCCGGAGGTACAGATCAATCGCGACCTGGCGAAGAGCTACAAGGAATCGATGGTCTCCCTCGCCGCCGAGCTCGGCATCGAAGCCAACATAGACCTTGGCATGCTTACCGCGCTTCCGGGTGTTGTTTCGGGGCAAACTACGCCGCAGATCGATCCCGAGCGGGACGCCCCCATCGTGCGAGCGGCGCTCATTGCCGCACTGGACGCGCTCGATGAGATGCGCCTTGCCGAGGGCAGCCACCTCGCGGTGGACATGGCCGCACGATTGCAGATCATCACCGGGATGGTGGAGCGCATCCAGGAAATGAGCGGCGATCTTCCGCGGCGCTACCGTGATTTGCTGAAGGTCCGCATCGAGTCACTACTAGAGGACGCCGCCGGCGAGGTTGATGACGCGCGGTTGGCCCAGGAAGTTGCGCACTACGCGGACCGTTCGGACATCACCGAGGAGCTCGTGCGACTGCGGAGCCACCTCGAGAAGGCCGGTGGTTTGCTGGAGAGCGGTGGCGCGGTAGGACGTTCGCTGGAGTTCTTGCTGCAGGAAATGCATCGCGAGATCAACACCATCGGCGCCAAGGCCAAGGTGGTGGAGATCGGCGACCTGGTGGTCGATCTCAAGAGTGAGCTGGAGCGCGTGCGCGAGCAGGTGCAGAATATTGAGTGACGATCCGTCGGCGCCATGCTTTGTGTTGTCCGCCCCCTCGGGAGCCGGCAAGACGACGCTGGCGCACGCCGTCCTGCAGCGCGTCGGCGGGGTGGCGCGCACCGTGTCTTGGACGACACGCCCGCCGCGGATTGGGGAGACGGACGGCGTGGACTATACGTTCGTGACGCAGGATTCTTTCGCCGCCCAGGTCGATGCCGGTGGTTTTCTGGAGAGCGCGCAGGTGCACGGATTCAGCTACGGCACGCCCGCCAGCGAGGTGGAACGCATTCTTTCCACGGGCCACGCGCCCCTCATGGTCATTGACGTGCAGGGCGCCGCGGCGGTTCGCGAGCGGCTCGCGGAGGCGGTGACGATCTTTGTGGTGCCGCCTTCGAAACAGGTGCTGGAGGAGCGCCTCGGGGGGCGTGAAGGGGCCGACCCGGCGAGCGACGAGCGGATTTGCCGCCGCTTGGGCGTGGCGGTGGAGGAGATCGCGCAGTTCGTGCGGTACGATTACGTGATTATCAATGATGACTTTAACCAAGCGGTTCGCGAGCTCGAAGGGATTCTGATCGCTGAGCGGTGCAGACGGCGGGCGCGTACGCGCGCGGCCAACGAGATTCTCGAATCATTCCAATGATCAGCCGAGGAAAAAATGCTGAACGATAGCTACTATTTGTTTGTCGAAGTGGCGGCGCAGCGATGCTCGCAGCTCATGCGGGGCGCCAAGCCGAAGATCGATCTGCGGGCGCACAAGTATTCCACCATCGCTTGCGCAGAAGTGAAGGAAGGCCTCATTCCGTGGCGGACGGCAAGCGACGAGGAAGTCGCCGCCGAGCTGGCTGCCGCCGCCGCCGAAAAGGCTGATGTCGGAGACCCCCTCGCGCGGATACCGCAGCTCGAAGTGGTGAAGGAAAACGAGTAAGATCGTGCCCGGCCCGCGGGTCTTGCTCGCCGTAACCGGAAGCATCGCAGCGTACAAGGCCTGCGAAGTGACCCGGCGTCTGCAAGACCGCGGCGTCGAGGTCCGCGTGGCGATGACGCCCAACGCCGCGCGGTTTGTCAGCCCGTTGACCCTTGCCGCGCTGTCGGGCCACCGGGTGCTGCAGAGCTTGTTCGAGGACGGCCGTCCGGAGCGCATGGAGCACCTGCGCTGGGCGGAAGAGTGCGATGCCCTGTGTGTGGCGCCGGCGAGCGCCGACTTCATCGCCAAGATGGCGCTCGGGCTGGCGGATGATCTTCCCTCGACGATGCACCTTGCCTTCGAGGGGCAGGTTCTCGTCGCTCCAGCAATGGAAGATCATATGTGGCTTCACGCGGCGGTGCAGCAGAACGTCGAGACGTTGCGCGCGCGGGGCGTCAAGATTGTACAGCCGGCCACCGGTCCCCTCGCTTCCGGCCGGCACGGACCCGGGCGTTTGGCGGAGCCACCGGTGATTGTCGACGCGATCATGGAGTCGCTCGTTGTCGATACCGGCCACCGGCCCCTCGCCGGGTTGAACGTGCTGGTTTCGGCAGGGCCCACGCGTGAGCACTTCGATCCGGTTCGCGTGCTCACCAACCCGTCAACCGGCAAGATGGGGTACGCCGTTGCGGTTGCTGCGCGGCGGCTCGGCGCCGACGTGACCCTGGTAAGCGGCCCGACGGAGATCCCCGACCCCGCCGGGATCGACACGATGCGCGTTGTCGATGCCGAAGAGATGCGTGTCCGGATGCTGGGATGTGCCCGACGTGCGGATGTCGTGGTGATGGCGGCCGCGGTAAGTGATTTTCGTCCCCTGCGGCGCGCCGCCGAGAAGCTCGAGAAAGCCGACGATGAGGGGTTGTCGTTGCGCCTGGAGCGTACCGCCGACATCCTGGAGGAGCTGGGTCGGGTCCCTGGTGAGCGTACCCTGGTGGGTTTTGCTGCGGAGACCTCCGATCTCGAAGGCCGTGCCCGGGAGAAACTCGAGCGCAAGGGATGCGACCTGATGGTCGCCAATCTTGTAGGGAGAGCCGGGGCCGGGTTTGCCGCCGATACCAACGAAGTCATCATCCTGGATCGGTTCGGAGGGCGGGCGGAGGTCGGTCCGGCACCGAAGGCGGAGATCGCCACCCTGGTCTTGGATGCCGTCATCGCGTTTCGGCGCCACCTCGGCGTAGTCAGCCCCGAGAAGGCCGGGTGAGCAGCGACTCCATTCGCGACCGGGTAAAGCACCAACTCGCCGACCACCTGGAGCGCCTGGAAGGCGAAGGACTGTGGGGCCTTGTCATCCCGGAGCCCGGTCCCATGGTTGGCTCGGCCAACACTGCCGCGCCCGACGATGTGCAGCCTATTGCCTCGGGTGTCGCGACACCGCCCGGCGAATCGTCGTTGCGGCCCGTGGAGGCGGAGGCGCTCGCGTGCGTCGCCTGTCGTCTGCACGAAACGCGCACCAAGGTTGTGTTCGGAGTCGGTAATCCGAGCGCCCGCCTGATGTTCATCGGCGAGGGTCCGGGCCGAGACGAGGATCTGCAGGGTGAGCCTTTCGTCGGTCCTGCCGGCCGGCTGCTTACCAAGATCATCGAGGCAATGGGGTACGAGCGCGAGGACGTCTACATCGCCAACGCCGTAAAGTGCCGGCCGCCGCAGAACCGCGACCCGCATGCCGACGAGGTCGCCGCTTGTCGTCACTTCCTCATGCGTCAGGTGGCGTTGATCGAGCCCGAGATCATCGTCCTGCTCGGTCTCTCGGCGATCCGTACTGTGCTGGACCTGAACACGCCACTGTCGCGGTTGCGCGGCAGCTTTCGGGAATGGAACGGAACCCGGGTGATGTGCACCTACCATCCTGCGTATTTGTTGCGGACCCCGAGCGCCAAAGGCATGGTGTGGGACGATATGAAGATGGTCCGCGCTGCGCTGGACGCGGCGGTAGCCGACTGAACCGGTGATCGCTGACCGTGCACACCGGAGACCTGTTTCAGAGCGCCCGGGACGACGTCTTTGCCGAAGTTGCCGTGCCGGTCCCGGCGGGCACGACGTTTACCTATCGCATCCCGCCGCACGCCACCGCCCTGGTGATGCCGGGCTCGCGCGTGGTGGTGAAGTTTTCAGGGCGTCGCCTCACCGGCGTGGTCACGGCGACTCGCTCGCGTCCGCCGCAGGGCGTTGCGCCAGGCAAGATCCAAGACCTCGATGATTGCCTGGACGCGACCCCGCTGCTGTCGCCGGTGTTGCTGGCATTGACCCGGTGGGTTGCCGAGCAGACCATGTCGAGCTGGGGAGAAGCGTTGCGCACGTCGCTTCCCAGCGGCATCGACCGAATTTCGCGACGGCGTATCAGGCTCACCGCGGCGGGGCGCCGCGCCGCGGAGTCCAACGGCGGTAGCGACCGCGACGCCACCCTCTCAAACGATGCCCGTGCGGTACTCGAAGCCCTGTCGAAGGGCAGCGAAGGGGCTCGCACCTTGGGCTCGTTGCGGCGCTCTAGGGCCGGTGCCACCTGCGCGCGGCTCTACGAGCTGGCCCGCCGAGAGCTCGTCGAGATTGAGGACGAGTGGTCTTCGGGCGTCGGGGGCCGCTGGCGCAACGTCATCGTCCCCGCCCGCCACATCACCCGGCAGGTAGCCCTCGAACGCACCGCACGGGCGCCGGCGCAGCGGCGGGTGCTCGAGCTGCTGTGGGGGCAGGCCGGGGGACTAGCGATTGATGCGGTGCGCGAGGCGGCGGGCTGTGGCGTTTCGGTGGTTAACTCCATGGTGTCGCGCGGGCTGGTCGAAACACGCCGGGAAGCGATGGCAGTTGACCAGCGTGGTACCTGGTCGGGAGGCGACGACGGGGCGGGGCGGTTTGTGCTGATGCCGAGTCAGCAGCAGGCTCTGGATCGTATCCTGCAGATGTCTGGTGGCTTCAACACGGTGCTGTTGCACGGCGTTACGGGGAGCGGCAAGACCGAGGTCTATTTGCGCGCCGCGAAACGCATTATCAGCGGCGGCCGCACGGCGCTGCTGCTGGTCCCCGAGATCGGCCTGACGCCGCTGCTGGCGCATCGCGCCAAGGCGGTTCTCGGCGACGCCGTCGGTGTGTTGCATTCAGGAATGTCTCAGGGCGAGCGGCTGGCCAATTGGTGGCGTGCTCGCAGTGGGGCTATTCGCGTGATCATCGGGCCGCGCTCTGCGGTGTTCGCGCCCCTCGAGGATGTCGGGCTCATCGTCGTGGACGAAGAGCAGGATGGCGCCTACAAACAGGATGAGACACCGCGCTACCACGGGCGCCAGGTGGCGCTGCGCCGGGCCCAGTTGGAGAGCGCGATTGTGGTCATGGGCTCGGCCACACCCGCGGTGGAGACTTTTTTCGCCGCTTCGCAGGGTCGGCATGAGATCCTGTCCATGCCGGATCGCGTTGCCGACCGACCGCTGCCGCGGGTCGATGTGGTGGACATGCGGGAGGAGTGGAAGCGCACCGGGCGCAGCTTGCTCTCCGAGCGCCTCGAGGAGCAGTTGGAGGAATGCCTGCGGCGTGGCCACCAGGCCCTCCTGCTGCTCAACCGTCGGGGCTTCGCCGCGTCCTTGTTGTGCCGCTCCTGCGGCCAGCGCATTCCGTGTCCGGAGTGCTCGGTGAGTCTGACGCTGCACCGCACCGAGCGCGCCTTGCGCTGTCACTATTGTGATCATCGCACGCCGGTTCCGGAGGCCTGCCCGGTCTGCGGTTCGTCGCAGCTTCACGAGGTCGGCCACGGCACGCAACAGCTGGAGCAAGCGGTCATCAGCCGTTTTCCGCAGGCTCGTGTGCGCCGTTTCGACGCCGACGAGACTCGTCGCAAGGGCGCCCACGCGGAGATTCTCTCCGCCTTCGGCCGTGGCGAGCTCGACCTCTTGGTGGGTACGCAGATGCTCGCCAAAGGGCACGATTTTCCAGGCGTCACCCTGGTGGGGGCGGTGGGCGCCGACGACGCCCTCGGACTGCCGGACTTCCGCGCCGCCGAGCGTACCTTTCAGTTGCTCACCCAGATGGCCGGGCGGGCGGGGCGCGGAGAGGACCCCGGCCGCGTGGTGCTGCAAGCGTATCAGCCGGAGCATTACGCCATCGCCGCCGCCGCCGAGCACGACTACGCTGCCTTTTACGCCCGAGAGATCGACTTTCGACGTCGGCTGGCGTACCCGCCGTTCGAAGCGCTGGTGGCTTGCGTGTGCCGGGGGCGCAACGCGATGGTGGTCAAGGAGGAGGCGGATCACCTGGCGGGGGCGTTGCGCGAGCGTGCCGGCAGCGCCATCCATGTGCTCGGACCCGCATCCCCGCCGCTGGACAAGCTACGGGGCCGTCACCGGGTGCAGGTGCTGTTGCGCGGCAAGGATCGGCGCGCCCTGCGGTTCTTGCTGCGCGACGCCCTGCACGGTTTGCGCCAGGAGCGGCGAGCTCCGCGAGATCTCCGCATCGATGTGGATCCGCTCAATTTGATGTAGGCCGCGAGCTGCGGCTGGTCGCCGAGCGTCGCGGCTTGCACACGGTGGGCGGTTCGTTCCGCTTTTTGTTTGGTGGGGCTTGGTGTCGGCTTGAGAGTGGGTTCGATTTTTTGATTCCCCACCACCCGACCCCGACCTCTCGCTGCCTACGGCAGCTCGCTGCCCGCTGGGCGCGTAGGTGGGGGCGAAGCGGTTCTGACAGGCGCCCTTCCTATTCCTTTGGCAAATAGCGGGCGAGGGTGGTGCCGTAGGCAGCGCCCGGAGGGGGTGGGTGGTGGGAAATCAATAAAAATTGAACCCACTCTCAAGCTGATTCCAAGCCCCAGCTCGCCCACTACATCAAATTGAGCGGATCCACGTCAATACGGAGATCTCGCGGAGCTCGCCGCTCCTGGCGCAAACCGTGCAGGGCGTCGCGCAGCAATAACCGCAGGGCGCGCCGATCCTTGCCGCGCAACAGCACCTGCACCCGGTGACGGCCCCGTAGCTTGTCCAGCG
>Ga0114949_10003055_pt1 | contig 10561 bp, 5 predicted proteins | sample N074metaG_FD_83505 | JGI IMG/M metagenome (GOLD analysis project Ga0114949, IMG submission 83505) | Deep subsurface microbial communities from Kermadec Trench to uncover new lineages of life (NeLLi) - N074 metaG | ecosystem: Environmental > Aquatic > Marine > Ocean trench > Sediment | place... | reverse complement strand
CGACCGCGGCACTGGTTGAAATACCAGGAAGTCGAATTTGAGCGGCTGATCCAACCGCATACTCTTCCCCCATCACAGATCCTCCGGCAGATAGATAGTAGATGGAGCGATAAAGCAGAGGAATGAACAGCCCTCTCACCGGGAAATCGCTCCACTCCCTTTCCGGAGCAACTGCGAACAAAAGTACGCTTCCCAATTCATGTCGGATTTCCTGAAGAAAACTTCGATTCCCGGAAAGGCGAATGAGTGTTTGTTCGTTGCCATTCCCGGGCTCATATATCATCATCCGGAATATATCAGGTTGTTCGAGCCGCGGCGTGCCATCGGACTTGTCGGTTTCAAACATGCCTTCAAATAGTGCGTGTTCAAAATCGAATTGATCAAACCCTGCTACGGAGACGTCCCCACCCAACGGGTCAGTGATGGATTCTATTTGCCCTCCACCCAGCGCTTCCAGTAAGGCATTGTAATCTGAGATAACCAGACCATCCCCAGGAAAAATGAGAATGCCTCCTCCTTCTCTCACATATTCGACCAAGGCAGCTCTTTCTCCCGAGGCCAGATCTATGACTCCGGTCAAAACAACTGTATCGTACGTTCCCAGCGTCGCTCGAGCCAACGCGGACTCTTCGATCCGTTCCACATCAAAGCGGACACGCCTCTGGGTTACTTCTTCCGAAAGAGCCAGCTCGATATACGCGGTCGTAGACGTTATCCCTCCTACGACCAGTATTCGCCGTTCTTCCGGGATAAATAACGTAAATCTTCTGATGTCGTCGCTTCGAAAATCAGAATCCCGGATTTCGATTTGACCGCCAAGCCACCCGGCGTTTCGAGGAGTAACCGCGATGGGAACGTTCGTGACCTCCCCAGCTGCAAGATTCGTTGTTGCGCGGGAAACCCGTTCGCCTTCCAAATAAAGAGAAACAACGACGTCTTCGGCAGACCGGTCGCCGTAATTAACCAGCGTCACCTCCATCCGAACCACTTCGCCCTCAGACAATATCCGACTTAAAATCTTGATTTCTGAAATTGCAATATTATCGTGAGCCCGTGTTCCGATCGGAATCAGTCTAAGCACGGTCTTGTTCTCCGCTTCCATCTGAACCCCGTCTGAAAACGTGGACTCCTGTAAGTCCGACAAAACAAAAATTTCCGTGTTGGGATTCGCGCTGGTTTTCAATAAGTCGGATGCGTGGGCGATTACCCGGCTAAGAATCATCTTGCCCTCGCGACCTTCGATGGCCATGAGAGCTTGGCGAGCGCTTGAATGATTTTGATGGGCGGTTGACGACAGCGCTGTTGCTACGGTCGGAATTAGATACAGCTCGTCTCCGGACTGCATTTCATCGACGAGGGCCGCGGCTACTGCGCGCGCCTGTTCGAGATACGATCCAGAACCATCCCTCAGAAGCATCGACAGTGAATTATCAAGAACAATCGCCGTCGACGTGCGACCTCGCCCTCCCAATGAACCAACGAGATCACCGGTCAGAGTGGGTCTGGCGAATGCCATCACCAGAAGAGCAATGACCAGCGTTCGGAGCGCCAGAAGCAACCATTGTTTTATTCGAACCCGCTGCATGGTGGTTTTTTTTAGCTCGTGCAGGAAGGTCAGGGAGCTGAACTCCACCCGTTTCGGTCTCCGGAAATTGAACAGGTGAATGATCAGGGGAATGAATGCGGCCGCAAGTGCTAAAAGCAGAAGAGGATTTATAAACGTCATTCGAAATGCCAGCCGTTCGAGCCATAATCGCCGTTCTGAGGGCCCATCGTACCGGTCTGACTCAACGACGGTTCCGAATGAATTCTCGAATCAGAACAGGGTTCAATCACCCGTATTCCGACCATAGTCCGAAGGCGTGACTCCGAAAGTTTGCCTGAACAGTCGGGAGAAGTAATTGGCATCCATAAACCCTACAGCGTACGCGATCTCAGAAACGGTTCCGGTTCGGGCTTGCAAGAGCTGTCCTGCCCGCTGCAGTCTAAGAGTCCGGATGTATCCTGCCGCGCTCAGACCAAGGGATGCACGAATTCGTCGCTGTAATTGGCGGGTGCTGATTCCGACCTCAGAAGCCAACCAATCGACACCAAAATTCGTGTCACCGATGCGTTCTTCGACAACCGTTTGCAGTCTCTCCAGAAACTCAGCTTCTGCAGACTTTACTGTAATTTCTGTTGGTTTTATTACATATTCGCCACTGAATCGCTCTTTCAGTACGCGACGAATTTCAATTAAATTCTCCACGCGGACCATCAGGTCTGAGGCGTTGAAAGGCTTGAACAGGTAGTCATCTGCGCCCGATTCGAGTCCTTCACGGCGGCTTTCTTCGGTTGCCCGGGCGGTAATAAGAACCACGGGAATATGACTTGTTCGCTCGTCCGATTTGATGAATTTGCACAATTCGTGACCATCCATTCCAGGCATCATTACGTCACTGAGTACGAGCGATGGAAGCTCTTCTTTCAGTAGCTCCGTTGCCTCAAGTCCATTCTTTGCTTCCGCGATTCGATATCGCGTTTCCAGATGACCTTTTAAATACTCCCGCACGTCGTCGTTGTCGTCGGCGATCAGGACGAGTGGAGCGTCAGCGGATACTCCCGACAAGCCTTCCGTTTCAACGTCAATAATCTCGAAGTCTGTGTCTCTTTCGTCTACATCGTCGTAGAGATGGGGCGCCGCTATCGCTTGCTCGTCGGACAACCGGCGAACCGGAAGTGTGACCATAAAACTGCTCCCAAATCCCAGTTCCGATTCCAGATGGACCGTTCCACCGTGCAAATGAGTCAACTCCTGAACAATTGCCAGGCCGATTCCCGTCCCTACCTGACGGTCCGATGTCTCCCCTTCCATCTGATGAAAGCGATTAAACACGAGAGGAATCTGATCCGATGGAATCCCCGGACCGGTATCCTTGGTCGTTATCGCTACCATTCCATCGTCTTCTTTTATCGAGACCAGGATTTTTCCATGCTCAGGTGTAAATTTCAACGCATTCGAGAGAAGATTCGTGAGGACTTTTTCGATTTTATCAGCGTCAAATGCCATCACAAGTCGGTCCGCGTCCGAACTGAAAGAAAGCTGTATCGATTTCGTCTCGGCGAGTGACGAGAAACTCGAAACGAGAGTCCTGGCAAACGTTACGATGTCATAATTTCCCTCATCGAGTTCCATTCGACCCTCTTCCAGTCGTGATAGATCGAGCAGTTCGTCGATCAGACGCTTCAAGCGAACCCCGTTTCGACGAGCAATAATCAGGTGTTGCGACAGGCGGTAGGAAATCGGGCCACTATGGCCTTGAAGGGCGTCCTCTACAGGGCCCAGCATGAGAGTTAGAGGCGTTCTAAATTCGTGGCTCAGATTGGCAAAAAACCGAGCCTTGAGGCGATCTAATTCCTCGAGCCGTTGGGCCTGCTCCGAAATCCTGTCTTTCGCTTCTCTCAGGTCCTCCCGGTGACGAAATAACCGGTACCGATTCGCATACAGGGTTCCGCTTATTCCCGTGCCGAGCATAACCATGATTCCCATAAAAACCCGCTGCATTCTTTCCACGTGGATAGCGTCCACATCTACCAGATAAGGGCCGTACGTAAGAATTAGCGGGTAGAGAACCCACATGAGAATTCCAAGAGTCAGCGTCTGGATGGCCCGGAACGGCATGGTTCCAACGGCTAGTATTAGGAAAAGGGCAAGCCAACCCGTAGTGAAATCTGTGTTTTGATTTAGGAAGTCGTCCGACACGGTCGCGACGCTGGCTATAAAAACGCCAATTCCAAGAATGGTTCGTCCGTACTTGAAACCAAAATCCGTAAATGAGAAACCGAAAACGGTCGCTACTACGATAATCATTACGAGCTTGTCGGCAATGGACACGCTACCGTCGACTCCTTCCGTCCATGTCGGAGTTCGCCCCATCACGAAGACGTTTATCACCATATAGAACAGAATGGTCGTTACAGCCAATACGCTGCAGACCCGTAAACCCCGGACGGAGAGGTCTTGAATCAATTCTCTGAACCGCGCGTCGTCCTCTGGATTGTCGATGAAGAACGTCCGCACACCTCGGATAAAAGCTGACCAGCGGGGTTGGGACTCAATATGGGCGGATACAGGATCCATATTGCCGGTTCTACACATTGTTAATGCATGGAGTAGTGGGATGTACGTTGATTTCAGCTAAATGTCAATTTTGGCTTGGCCCCGAACGTCCAGACCAAATAAATGCACATATGTGCAGGCACCTGAGCTCGAGTCGTGTCGTACAAGGGGATCGCACGATCCTGATTTCCCTGCAATACGCAGCAAGCACCGGCACTCCTTTGGCCTCTAAAAAAAACTTAAAATCTGAGGTAACCAAACGCCGGATTGTCATCAAGGGCGCCCGGCAGCACAACCTCAAGGGATTTGACCTGGAATTACCCCGCGGAAAACTGGTGGTCTTCACCGGGCCATCCGGCTCGGGAAAATCTTCTCTCGCCTTCGATACGATTTATGCCGAAGGACAACGGCGCTACGTCGAGAGCCTGAGCGCGTATGCGCGACAGTTTCTGGAGCGCATGGACAAACCCGATGTGGATTTTATCACCGGCTTGGCTCCGGCTATTGCCATTGAGCAAAGAACCACTACCCGAAACCCCAGATCGACCGTCGCCACACAGACAGAACTCTACGACTACCTGCGCCTCCTGTTTGCTCGTATTGGGCAAACCATTTCGCCTACAAGTGGCGAACTCGTTCAGAAGGATTCCCCCAGATCGGTCGCCCGCTCAGTCGTGGAGGTCCTGGACGATGGTTCCCGGTTTTATCTGTGTTTTCCATTCCCAAAACACAAGAAAAGCAGCGTACGGGCCGAGCTTGAGGTCCTGCAACAACGGGGTTTCTTCCGGATGGTGGTCCTGCCCACGGACGCCCAGAAGAAAAAGGGGGGCTCCGAGAGCATTCTTGACCTCAACGAAAAATCCCCTGATAAAGTCAGGGTCGTAAGAAATCGATTGCTCGTCCTGGTCGACCGTCTTGTGAGCCGTAAAGATGATGAAACGGTCGAATCCCGAATTGCTGATTCCGTAGAACAGGCCTTCCGGGAAGGAGGGGGACGATGTGAAATTCTGGACGCGGGCTCGGGTCGACGTCATTCGTACAGCCTCTTTTTTGAGCGAGACGGGATTCGATTCGAGGAGCCGACCCCTCACCTGTTTTCGTTCAACTCTCCACTGGGTGCCTGCCCCACATGCCAAGGATTTGGCCGCACGACTGGAATCGACCCGGATCTGGTCATCCCAAATCCGGAGCTGAGCGTCCGACAGGGTGCAATTGCGCCCTTTCGAACCGAAACCTGGAGCAAGTACTTTCGGGCGCTGATCCGCCTGGCGGCAGACGAAAAAATCGACATCGACAAACCGTTCGTTCAGCTATCCGAACGAGAGCAGCAACTCATCTGGAATGGCAAAGGCGATTACGGCGGGGTCTTTGGCCTCTTCAGATTTCTGAAAAAGCGAAATTACAAGATGCATTACCGCATCTTTCAAGCTCGTTTCAGAGGGTATTCTGAGTGTCCGGATTGCCACGGCTATCGGGTCCGAAAGGAAGCTCGATACGTGCAAGTCGCAGAGCATCACATCGGTCAGATTTGCGAACTGACCACAGCGGACGCAAAAGAATTCCTGGACGGAATCACACTCTCCGACCATGAAACCGAAGTAGCCGGGCGAATTCTGGAGGAACTCAGGAGACGCCTCCGATACCTCGTCGAGGTTGGACTCGATTATCTAACCCTGGATCGACTTTCGCAAACCCTCTCGGGTGGAGAAAGCCAGCGAATAAACCTGGCCACGTCGTTGGGTTCGGCTCTGGTGGGATCCATGTACGTCCTGGACGAGCCCTCGATAGGTCTTCACCCGAGGGACACCGGGCGACTTATCAAAATTCTTGAGCATTTGCGTGATATTGGGAATTCCGTGCTGGTCGTCGAACACGACGCTGAAATGATGGAACGAGCCGACTATGTCGTGGATATGGGGCCGGGAGCAGGACGAGACGGCGGATATATTGTTGCGCAAGGACCGCTCGAGGCCATCATCCAGAACCCGAATTCACTCACCGGGCGTTATCTATCTGGAAAACAGAAGATTCCAGTCCCCAAAACTCGGCGACCTGTTTCTGCGCACAATGTCATCAGCGTCGAAAATGCCCGTCAACACAATCTGAAACGACTGAACCTGAAAATTCCTCTGGGAATGATCGTTTGCGTAACCGGCGTAAGTGGTTCCGGGAAATCAACCCTCGTTCACCATACGCTGTACAACGCCCTTGCGCGAATAAAGGGTGCGGCGACCGGTGACTCGAAGACGGGAAAACATGACGCGCTTCGAGGCCATCAACTGATCGATACGGTCGAGATGGTTGATCAGTCGCCGATCGGAAAATCGCCCCGGTCGAATCCGATTACGTATATAAAAGCGTTCGATGTCGTCCGTCAACTCTTCGCCGATACGTATCAAGCTCGAATTCGCGGATACAAACCCGGCTATTTTTCCTTCAACGTACCGGGTGGCCGGTGCGAAACCTGTCAGGGCGAGGGTGTCGTTCGAATAGAAATGCAGTTTCTGGCGGACCTGTTTTTGGAGTGTGAAGCCTGTAAGGGACGCAGGTTTAAGCAAGATGTCCTCGAGGTCAGATACAACGGGAAAAACATTCACGACGTCCTCCAGATGACGGTCGACGAAGCACTCATCTTTTTTGCCGACGTTCGAAAATTATCGAATAAGCTGCAGGTGTTATCGGACATTGGTTTGGGGTATCTCTCACTCGGCCAACCCTCAAACACGCTTTCGGGGGGCGAAGCACAACGCGTGAAGTTGGGAGCACATCTGGGTAAGAAAAAGACCGAAAGAATTCTGTACATCTTTGACGAACCGACGACCGGCCTCCACTTTGATGATATTCGAAAGCTCCTTGACGCATTCAATGCACTCGTAGAACAGGGACACTCGGTTCTCATCGTTGAACACAATATGGATGTCATCAAAAATGCCGACTACGTGATTGATTTGGGTCCTGAAGGAGGTATCCGCGGCGGTTTTATCGTTGCTGAGGGTACTCCCGAAGAGGTGGCCGCAGTCGAAGAAAGCCATACCGGAAAATATCTGAGAGCAGTCCTGGCAACCAACCTCGAACCAACCGCGAAATCTCCCGTACAGGCCGAAGGAAAAACGGCCTAATTGTCCTTTATATGGTCTTTTTAGAGTCGCAGTCCATTTTATTGACATCGATGTTACTCTTTACGCCGTTCGCGCGGCTATATGCAGTCAACAGGGTCCATTTTTCGAATAATGAAGACTAGAGCGTATCAGGACGTTCTCGAGCCCGGGCGGGCAAAGCCTCGCCGGGTCGCTCTTTTCACCGGCGCGTACAATCATATCGCGGACGGTGTAACACTGACGCTCAATCGTCTTGTTGAACACCTCGAAAGTATCGGCGACGAGGTTCTGGTTTTTTCACCGACGAATGAAAACCCTTTGATTAAACACAAGGGCACGCTCGTACCCGTGCCCTCGTTAATGGCCCCAGGCCGGCCTGAGTATCTGCTTTCGACAGGCTTTCCGGCTGAAGCACGAAAGCGACTGCGCGAGTTCCGCCCGACCCTTTTTCACATTGCAACACCTGATTTCCTTGGTTTCAGAGCCCTTCGCTTGGCCAAATCGTGGAATATGCCTGTTGTAACGTCTTTTCATACCCATTTCAGCTCGTATCTGAAATACTATAAGCTGGGCGCTATTGAAGACCCGCTCTGGATGTTGGCTCGCTGGTTTTACGGTCGTTGCGATCAGATTTACGTTCCGTCGATGTCGATCGCGCGGATGCTTCGAAAGCGCGGTGTTGAAACGGACGTTCGGCTATGGCCGAGAGGCGTGGATTCTTCCTTCTTCAACCCTGGGAAACGCTCCATGGAGTGGCGCCGGAGCATCGGAATCAGTGACAATGAGATCATCGTCACTTTTGTGAGTCGCCTGGTGTGGGAAAAGGGGCTCGGTGTTTTCGCGGACGTCATTGAATCGCTATCCCGTGATGGCATCCCCCATCGCAGCGTGATCGTGGGTGATGGACCCGCCCGATCGGTTCTCGAGCAGCGACTACCAGGTACGGTATTCGTAGGATTCAAACGTGGCGAAGAACTCGCAACAGCGTATGCTTCATCAGATATTTTCTTATTTCCGTCAGATACAGAAACATTCGGAAACGTGACATTGGAAGCAATGGCCTCTGGTCTGCCGACCGTTTGTGCCGATGCATCCGGTAGCGATGCGCTGGTTTCCTCGGGTAAAACCGGGTACCTCGTACCTCCCGGCGAATCTCACGAATTCACCGAGCGGATGAGGGAGTTGGTTCTGAACGAAGATCTTCGAAATGCCTACAGTTATGCCGCGACTGAAGCTGCGATTGAGTATCACTGGCCTTCCATTCTTGCTCGATTGGTCGGATATTATGACGAGCTCGTGGGTCGCGTAACTTTGGCAAATGGAGAGCCGCGCATCCCCTACGAGTCATCTGCTCTACACTCCTAAGGATCCGCCCTTCCGGGTTTACCCAGATTGCGACTGGCCTTTGTTTCCCATTCTCTTCCACCGGAGAACCGACCTCTTGCGAATGTCGGCGGCATGCAGCGCGTCGCGGCCGAGCTATTGACGTCGCTCAAGCGGACAGAAAACCTGTCACTTCACGTGATCGAGATGAGGGTTTCCTGGACATGGATCAACGTCAGGATCATCCCCTTTCTTGTCGCATCGTATCTGAAGCTCTTCAGATTGGTACGAAGTGAGCAGATAGATTCGATTCTGTTCTCATCGATGGTAACGGGGCTGCTCATCCTTCCGCTGAATCGAGTCCTGAGGCGACACAGCGTACGAACAAACATCATTGTCCACGGTCTGGACGTTACCTCTCCATTCGGACCCTATCAGTGGCTAATTCGGAGAGTTTTTCAAGCCGCCGATTCGTTTCTACCCGTGAGTCGAGCAACCGGTGATGTGTGCGTCGACCGCGGACTCGACCCGGGTAAAATTCACGTCGTTCATAATGGCATAGACACGGATCGATTTCTTCCCCCGGATACCCGGGAGAAAAGACGATCCGCGCTTATTGAGGCCTTCGGCGAAAGGACCCAGGCCCTTTCGAACGAGACCATCATCCTGTGCAGTGTCGGACGACACGTTCAGCGCAAGGGATTTGTCTGGTTTGTGACCGAAGTCATGCCCCTTCTCCCCGATCATGTTCACTATTGGCTGGCCGGCAATGGACCCGAGTATTCAGCAATCTCCGATGCCGTAACTCGCTTAGAACTGGAACACCGAGTGTGCCTCCTGGGCATGCTGTCTGACACAGAGTTGGCCGCACTCTATCCCGGCGCCGATCTCTTCATCATGCCCAACATTCCTGTACCGAATGACATGGAAGGATTTGGTATTGTCATGCTCGAAGCCGGACTGAATGGGACGCCATCGGTAGCTTCAAATATCGAGGGGATCCGAGAAGTGATCAGGAATGGGGAGAATGGAATCCTTGTTGGTAGCCAGGATGCCGGGGCCTTCGCAGACGCTATATCGAGCTATATCGACGACCCCGAATACATGGCTCAGGCTCGGACATCTGCCCGTTCCTATACGAAGAATACGTTTGGTTGGGACACGATAACGAATCGATACGTAGAAGCATGTACTCCCCAGAACCCATAGGGATACACCCAGAGCCAATGGCAGAAATCCTTGAACCTCGCATCCGGATCTGCCTGATATCAGGCAGCATACGGCCGGGTAACTATACCAGCATGGCTGTAAACGTGGCCATGGAAGCACTCGCCGGACATCCTGGCATTGGTGTCGATTTAGTCAGTCCGGAAAATTTAGACCTGCCTTTTCCAGGCTCCGGAAGAGAAACCGAGGATCAATCGTGGCTGAAGGATCGGGTCAAATCTGCGACCGGGGTGATTCTGGCGACCCCAGAATACCATGGCAGCTTTTCCAGTGTGATGAAACTGGTCATAGAGAATCTTGGATTCCCCTCTCTTCTGTCGGGCAAGCCGGTTTCTCTCCTGGGCGTTGCAGCGGGGTCGATAGGCGCCATTAAATCCCTGGAACAGCTCCGAAGCGTTTGTTCTCATATAGGAGCGATTGTGCTGCCTGGCCCGGTTTCGATTGCCAACGTGCGCGACACATTTTCCGCAGAAGGTGACCTCGTAGACGAAACCGTCCGAAAGCGCATTGAGCGACTCGTACAACAACACCTCGATTACATCGAATCCCACGTATGTCCGCAATACGCCCTCGAAGCAATGGTTCGACAGACGAATTAGCGAATCGACCTCCATGTCCTCTCTTCCTCTCATCAGTTGTGTGATGGTAACTGCCGACCGGCACCAATTCTGTGGCCGAGCCATCAAGTCGTACGTCGATCAATCGTATCCAAATAAAGAGCTGATTGTCCTGGATAACGGCGATGGCATGCGATGTCGAAGCGATAGCGGAAACAATATTGTTATCCTTGATCGTGCCGAGCACCCGGCGCTTG
>Ga0114949_10003048_pt1 | contig 10565 bp, 5 predicted proteins | sample N074metaG_FD_83505 | JGI IMG/M metagenome (GOLD analysis project Ga0114949, IMG submission 83505) | Deep subsurface microbial communities from Kermadec Trench to uncover new lineages of life (NeLLi) - N074 metaG | ecosystem: Environmental > Aquatic > Marine > Ocean trench > Sediment | place... | reverse complement strand
GCGTTCCTGAACGGCGCGCCGTTCCTGGGCGAGCTCTCGATCTCCGAGGTGCCGCTGGAATTCGCACCGGTTGCGCTGCCCGCGGAGTTCGGCTTCGCGCTGCTGCTCTCGATCCAGCCGACCGGCGTCACGTTTAGCGTGCCGGCGCCGATCACCTTCCCCAACCTGGACGCCATGGCGCCGGGCAGCATAATGGATATTTATTCGATCGATCCGACGAGCGGCAGCTTCGGCATCGTCGGCGTCGGGCAAGTGAATCCCGGCGGCACGGCCATCGACACCATCGCCGGCGGCATCACGGCGGCGACCTGGCACGGCTTTATCGGACCCCCGCTGAAAAGCGATGCCAGCGGGACCAGCTCGGACCTCCAGGACCCCAAAATGTGCGTCCGTTGCAACAGCGGATCCGGCACCCATATCAGCTCGGGCAACCTGACCGAGGATCACAACCTCGCCAACTACCGCTCCCTCAATCAGCCGCGCGGCCTGCGTTTCGTCTACAATTCGACCGCTGCCGACCCGCGGCCGGTGATCGTGAACGCGACAACCGTCGTCCAGCGCTCGGCGATTCCCGAAACCATCTCCACGCGCCTCGAGGTGGCCGGCGTAGACCTGGGCGAGGAGCTGCACACCACGACCGCGGGCCTGAACTCGACGGTCGACGAGACCCTCCGTCAGGCGGTCCAGTTCGACGCCGCGGCGATTGCGACCGGGCGTTATCCCTATCGCCTGTTCCTCACCAACCACTTCAGCGCCTCCACGTTCTCGACGATCCAGACCGGGAGCGTCCTGGTCAACAACGAGCAGGATAGCCCCTTCGGCGCCGGCTGGACGCTCGACGGCCTCGAGCGGCTGCACGCGCAAGCCGACGACGACATCATCCTGACCCGTGGCGACGGCTCGATCCTGCGCTTCCCGCCGCTTATGACCACGGGCGGCAGCTTTGAGATGGCTATCAACTCGGATGCATCGAGCACGTTCTTCCAAGCCAGGTTCGCCATCGCGGATTTCAACGGCGACGGGGCGCTCGACCTGGCGGTCCCGGACGACGGATTCGACCTTTATCTGGGCAACGGGCAGGGGCAGTTTCCGGTGGTGCGCGAAAATCCCTGTACCGGATGCTCGGATTCCGTCAAAGCCCAGACCGGGGACTTCAACAACGACGGCCTGCCCGATGTCATCGTCTCTCATGGCATTTTGGGCACGACCAATAAGGTGACGCTGCATCTCGGCCTCGGCAGCGGGTTCTTCGCGCCGGCGGTCGACCTGCCGTTCTCGTCCCGACCGACCGACCTGGCGGTCGCGGACTTCGATCAGGACGGCAACGACGATTTCGTGACCTCGACGGCATCCCTCGATCTTGTCATCCGGTTTGGCGACGGTGCCGGCGGCTTCCCGGGCAGCCGGACGCTGGGACTGGATGATTTGGCCCGCGCCATAGAAGTCGCGGACCTGAACGGCGATTCCCTGCCCCACATTCTCGCCAGGGAAACCACATTCGGCGACGGTCAACTTTCGGTCTTCCTCAACAACCCGCTCAACCCCGGCTTTTTCACCCGCACGATCTTCGTCCTGCCGGGCAGCGACGACGCCGCCTCGGACGCATTTCAGCAGATCCGTACGGCGGACTTCAACAGCGATGGCAACCTCGATGTCGTGGTCAAGGACGTGCTTGCCGATAATGTCAGGATCCTGTTCGGCGACGGCACCGGCGATTTCCCCAGCAGTGTGGTGTTGTCCACCGGAAGCCCAGATCTCATCGAGATCGACGTGGCCGACTTCAACGGCGACGGAAATCCCGATCTCGTTTGCGACTACCGTAATTTAACCGGGATCCCAGTGGGAGTTGCGGTCATGTTCGGCGACGGACAGGGCGGCTTCTCGTCCCCCGCGATCACGCCGATCGTCGGCGCCAGCGGACGTGTGTTTGCGGTCCGCGCGGGCGACTTCGACGGCGACGGAATTCCCGACGTGGTGACCGGCATTTTCGGCGATGACGTGTTCGCGGTGTTGTCTAACGTCGTGACCGGTGTCACCGACGTCTTCGCCACCCCGGCGGGGGACTTCTCGGCGCTGGTCAGGAACCCGGACAGCAGCTTCACCCGCAGCCTCAAGAACGGCACGGCAATCGAATTCGACGCGGACGGTCTCCTGACCGCGCGTGTGGATCGCAACGGCAATACCACGGCCTACGCCTACGACGGGGGCGGCAATCTCACCACCATCACCGATCCGGTCGGCCTGGTCACGACGCTCGCCTATACCGGCGGGCTGCTGGCCTCGGTCACCGATCCGGCGGGGCGGGTCACCGGCTTCGCCCACGATGGCGGCGGCAACCTCACCCAGATCACCGATCCGGATCTCTCGGAGCGGCTCTTCGCCTACGACGCACGCCACCGGCTCACGTCCCAGACCTCCAAGCGCGGGTTTGCCACCAGCTACGACTACGGCTTCCACGGCCGCAACACCCGCGCCGATCGGCCGGATACCTCCTTCGTGCTCACCGCGCCCAGCGAGGTGGTCGGCCTGATCGACACCGCCGCCGGCCTCGGCACGCCGGGTACCCCGGCGCCCTTCACGCGCCCTGAAGACGTGGTGGCGAGCTTCACCGACGGCAACGGCAATGCCACCGTCTTCGAGCTCGACAAATTCGGCGGCGCGACCGGCCGGACCGACGCGCTCGGCCGGACCACGGAGACGGTCCGCGACGCCAACAGCCTGGTCACCCAGACCACGGCCGCCAACGGCCGTGTCGACCAAATGACCTACGATGGGCGCGGCAACCTGCTGACCCTCACCGAGGCCGTGGGAGACGCCCTCGAGCGCAGCACCAGCTTCGAATACGAGCCGGTTTTCAATCAGGTGACTTCTATCATCGATCCGCGCGGCAATCCGACCACCTTCGCTTACGACGCCAACGGCAACCTGACGACGGTCACCGATTCCGCGCTAACAAGCACGGTCATGACCTATGGCGACGCCAACTGCCCGGGTCTGGTGACCGGCGTCACCCGGGCCGCGACCCTGGCCGAGGAAACCACCACGACCCTCGCCTACGACCCGGTGACCTGCGATCTCGTGACCACGACCGACGATCTAGGCAATTCCACGAGCTTGGCCTATGATGGGGCCGGCAACGCGGTCTCGGTGACCGATGCGCTGTTGCGCGAGAGCCGCTTCGTCTACGACGGATTGAACCGGGTGACCAAATCCATCGACGCGACCAATACGGACCCGGCGCCGGCCTGCGGTCTGGCGGGCGTGACCTGCTTCGCCTTCGATGGGGGCGGGAATCTCACGGACCTGACCGACGCCAATGGCAACGTGACCAGCTTCGATTACGACGCACGCGAACGCGTGACGGACCGCACCGACCCGCTCGTGAACGCCGAAATCTTTACCTACGACGGCCAAGGCAACCTGCGCTTCGCGACCGACCGGGAAGGGCAGGTTATCGAGTTCCAGTACGACCTCGCCGATAGGTTGGTGAAGAAGATCATGCAACCGGGCCAGCCCGAGGAGGCCGTGCGCGACATCGGCTACGACCTGGTGAACAACGTGACCTCGGTGGTCGATCCCGACAGCTCGCTCGGCTTCACCTACGACCTCTTGGACCGCGTGGCGACGACTTCCACGACGGGCTCGCCGGTGCAGCCGGCGGTGACCCTGACCGCGAGCTACGACGCCAACGGCAATCGCCTGACCCTCGACGACCCCGTGGGCCAGAGCGCCTACGTCTACGACGTTCTCAACCGCCTGTCCGACCTCACGACGCCCTCGCTGCCCGTGCAACCGGTCTTGTACAGCTACGATCCGCTGTCGCGGCGGACCGGGGTTTCTCTGCCCAACGGCGTGGAGACCAGCCTGACCTTCGATACCGCCAGCCGCTTGACCGATATCAGCCACATCGAGGGCGGCGTCACCACGGTCTCCGACTTCGGCTACGGCCACGACAGCGTGAACCAGCGCACCAGCTTGACCCAAACCCGTCCCTCGGTGACCGTGCAGACGGCGCTTGCCTACGTCTACGACGACCTCGACCGCCTGACCCAGGCCACGAACCCGCAGATCGCCGCCGCGGACGAGACCTTCGGCTACGATCCGCTGGGCAACCGGCTCAACCGGGACGGCCAGGTGTGGATTCGACCTTCGACGCAGCCAACCGCCTGATCGAGGACCCCGACTTTACCTATGCCTACGACCTCAATGGCAACTTGGAAACCAAGACCGCCAAGGTCGGCGGCGCGGTCACGGACTACACCTGGGACGCCGAAGACCGCCTGGCGCGCATCGATCTGCCGGGCGGCGGCTTCGCCGATTACGTCTATGACGGCCTCGGCCGGCGGATACAGAAGGACGTGAACGGCACAGTCACCCGCTACGTCTACGACGGCGCGGCCATCCTGCTCGAATACGACGGAACCAATTTCCTGCTCGCGCGTTACACCCACGGCCCTGGCATCGACGACGCCGTCATGGTCGAGCGGGACATCGACACGAATGGCACCTTCGATACCAGCGAGCGGTTCTTCTATCAGACCGACGGCCTGGGCTCCGTGACCGAACTCACCGACTCATCCGGCGCCGTCACGCGCACCATCGTCTACGACTCCTATGGCCAAATCGCCCAGGACACCGGCGGCGTGGACCAGCCCTTCGCCTACACGGGCCGCGAGTTGGATGCGGAGTCGGGTCTCTACTTCTATCGAGCGCGCTACTACGACTCGGCGGCGGGGAGGTTCTTGAGCGAAGACCCGATTGGCTTTGGGGCGGGGGATGGAAATCTGTACAGGTACGTACTGAATAATCCCGTCAATCTGCTCGATCCGGATGGCCTATTTCATGAAGAAGCCTTGCGCAAGTTTTCGCAGGGCGGTCAAAGTTACTTCCGGGGTCTTGGAAACCTCGCAACAAACCTGGAACGGCGGATTTTTCCAAAGAATCAATGTGTCCGGAGGCAAACTGCAATTGAGGATGCGGCACTGGAAGCCGCGTTCAAGCTGCTGCTCAACAGTCAAACCGCCCGCGATCTAGCGTTTGACGCTGCGGCGGACTATGGCCGAGAAAATCCGGAAAAGACTGCGGGGCGAGTAACCGCGAATGTTGGCGTCGTGGCCGCATCGACGATTGGAGGCATTCCAGGCTTCTTCCTTGGCCTTGGTTTGTCTGGAGCTTCGGGATTTGGCGACGTGTTGGAAACTGTCCGCCAAGGTCGACGCACCGCCGGTGACATCGGGAAGGCATTGACGGGTGGAGTGATTCCGATACCTGGTCTGGGCGAATGTGGGTGTTCACGTTAATGGGAAACACCTCTCGATGAAATTCAAGTGTCCGGTTTGCCACGAACATACGATTAGTTGGTGGCAAAAAATGTGGCTGACCTCGCTCCGGTTAGCAGTTTGCCAAAACTGTAAATCGGCCCTTACGACGAGTGCGATCAGCTTCTTGATTCTCATCGTTACTGGAACAATTCTCTCCTATCCCGTTGCTCTAGCCGCAGCCTATATGCTGGCAAGGTTTGGGGCGTTGATCGGGTTATTGTCTCTCATTTTGATGTGCCTAACTGTTGCATTTGCGGCACTGGTATTGATCCCGCTGCGCGAAAAACGTTGTCGGCGAATATAGGGTGATCCAGGATCATTTGTTAGCGGTGGTGAAAAACTGTCCCACTGAGTCGGCTGGAGGATAGGCCGGCACCGACGACACGTTCACCCGCACGCTGAAGAACGGCACCCGCTTCGAATACGACGCCGACGGCCTGATGACAGCAGCCGTGGATAGGAACGGCAATACCACGGCCTACGCCTACGACGGGGGCGGCAATCTCACCACCATCACCGATCCGGTCGGCCTGGTCACGACCCTGGCCTATTCGGGCGGGCTGCTGGCCTCGGTCACCGATCCGGCGGGGCGGGTCACCGGCTTCGCCCACGATGGCGGCGGCAATCTCACCCAGATCACCGATTCGGATCTCTCGGAGCGGCTCTTCGCCTACGACGCCCGCCACCGGCTCACGTCCCAGACCTCCAAGCGCGGCTTCGTGACCAGCTACGACTACGGCTTCCACGGTCGCAACGTCCGCGCCGACCGGCCGGACGGCTCCTTCGCCCTCACGGCAGCGTCCGAGGTGGTCGGCCTGATCGACGTCTCGGCGGGCGAGGGCACCCCGGCCAACCCGGCGCCGTTCGCGAGGCCCGACGACGTGGTGGCCAGCTTCACCGACGGCAACGGCAATGCCACCGTCTTCGAGCTCGACAAGTTCGGCGGCGCGACCGGCCGGACCGACGCATTGGGCCGGACCACGGAGACGGTCCGCGACGCCAACAGCCTGGTCACCCAGACCACGGCCGCCAACGGCCGCGTGACCGAAATGACCTACGACGGGTTGGGCAACCTGCTGACCCTCACCGAGGCGGTCGGCGATGCGCTGGAACGCGTGACCACCTTCGAGTACGAGCCGGTCTTCAACCAGGTGACCAAGATCATCGATCCGCGCGGCAACCCGACCAGCTTCGCCTACGATGGCAACGGCAACCTGACCACGGTCACCGACGCCGCGCTGACAAACACGGTCATGGCCTACGGCGACGCCAACTGCCCGGGCCTGGTGACCGGCGTCACCCGTGCCGCCACCCTGGCCGAGGAATCCACCACGACCTTTGCCTATGATCCGGTGACCTGCTATCTCGTGACCACGACCGACGACCTAGGCAATCCGACGAGCTTGGCCTATGATGGGGCCGGCAACGCGGTCCAGTCCCTGTCAGGGAAAACGTTTTTCTCGAACGCGATTTCGATTAGTGCTAAGAAAGCTTTCCGGCGCCTCGCCCTTGGCGGGCGACGTGGACCTCTTCCTGAATTCAAGGTCCGCTTCCGGGTGCTGAACAATCCTCGTGTAGCAGGTCCGAGAACCGTACACCCCGCGAGGACCTCCCAAGGAGAATTGCTACAGGGCACCGGTGGAGGGCGAGAGTTTGTGACTCGCGACCTGATCGAGGTTGAAATATAGAAGATAACCCCCTTGAGATGATGACGATGCGTGTCGGGGATCGCGTTGCCGTTCGAGTTGGTCACCCCTGGGAGGTGGGTGAAGCAAATACATGGCCGATCTTAGGAGACGTCACAAACGTAAATATGGGAGATGTCGCGTTCGTCGTGATATCGTTAGACAAGCCGATTATCATCCCCGATGGTGAACCGGTCGATTGTATCTCCGTAAGCTCCCGTTACGAGAGCGACATAGTTGATGCATTGGACAAGGGAGAGGAGCAGATCGTCTTTGTTAATGGAACATCTCGCAAGATGTCGCAGCAAGATAAAGCTGCAGAACACGCCTTTTCGGGTTATGGATCATTGGAAGTTCTTTAGCAGGTTCGGAAATCACACCACAACCAAGCCTCCTTCCCGGCCGAACAGCAAATCCTTCGCGATGCCATTTTGGTCGCATGAGTTCTGATTAATGCTCGCTGGTTTTAGTTCACCGACTCCCGGCTCATAGCCACACAAAACCCACGCTGTCGTGGCGGGTTCCGCCTCAGGAAAGTGTTATCAGCACCGCGGGGAGATTGCGCCCGATCGCGGGCCGGTGCCAACAAAGTTTGAAATGTCCCGCCGGCGAGACAATCTGAGGCCGCGGTTGCGCCTAGGCGCGGTGGGTGTCAAGCGGCGGGAGTGGGTCGGTTCGAAATTCGATGCGCTGAAAGGCGCAGGAACCGAGGGGAGGCCGGCGCCTCCTCACGGTTTGGATTGTACGTGCGGCGGTGGGTCAATTGGGCGCGCGCCGGAGCGCGAGGGCGATTAGGAATTTAAAGCCGATTAGCCCGATTCCCACATCTATCATGGGTGAACTTCTCCACTGGCGAGGCCGGCATTGCCATGCTGCATTGCAATAATGTCGGTTGAGACCTGCAAAAAACGCGGCTTCTCCCGTTGCGCTTCGGTGCTACATATCAAACGGCAAGCATCATACGGCTCAACCTAGCCTGGATACCGATACAGGCGTCAGGATCAATATAAGGAATAACGGTCATGTCGTTCCATGAACTCGCGGCAAGATACCGCCGTTGGCAGTCCATCCGCGAGACCATCGCCGCCCTGGAAGGCCTGCCCACCACAGAACTCGACGACCTCGGCATCGGGCGGTGGCGGATACCCGAAATTGCCCAAAGCCCCGAAATTGCCCAAAGCTAGTGTAGACTGACGCTCCCAAAGGGGGACCGGTTTAAACCGTTCCCCCGAGAGAGCCTTCAAGCGTGGCGAGTTCCTGCCCACCGGCCATCATGTTCTGCAGTTCCTCGGGCGTGATTTCACCGCGTTTCGCCGTGCCCAGCGTCGTGCCGCGATTGAGCACGGTGTAGCGGTCCCCCACGGCCATCGCGTGGCGTACGTTATGGGTGATGAAAACCACGGCAACGCCTTTGTTGCGAACACTGTCTACGGTTGCCAGAACATTCGAAGTTTGCCGAACACCAAGCGCCGAGGTTGGTTCGTCAAGGATCAGAATCTTGGCGCCGAAGTGAACGGCGCGCGCGATGGCGACCGTTTGGCGCTCGCCGCCCGAGAGCGTGCCGACGGCCTGATCGGGGCCGCGCAAGTTGATTCCCATCTTTTTCATTTCTTCCATCGTCACGTTGTTGGCGTATTCATGATCGAAGAAGGAAATACCGGCGATTTTTTTTAATGGCTCGTTGCCCATGAAGAAATTGCGCGAAACCGACATCAGCGGGATCATTGCAAGGTCCTGATAGACCGTGGCGATCCCGGCCGTGATCGCATCCCGGGGACGGTCGAAGTGCAACGGCGTGCCTTCGAATAAGATCTCGCCCTTGGTCGGCTTGTGGACACCCGACATGGTCTTGATGAAGGTCGATTTACCGGCCCCGTTGTCGCCGAGAAGGCAGTGACATTCGCCGGCAATAACGTCCAGCGAAACGCCGGCCAGGGCGATAACCGCACCGAAGTGCTTTTCGATGTTTTTCATCTGAATGATGGGTACGGTCATTTTACCTCTCCCCGGTAATCATTCGGCGAATGTAGGTATTCAGGATTACCGCCAAGAGCAGGATGATGCCCAAGAACACCCGGAACAGCGAGCTTTCGACGCCAGCGAAGAACAAGCCTTGCTGAACGACGCCGAAGATCAGGGCGCCGAGCGCCGCGCCGATCACCGAACCATAACCGCCGGTCAATAGGGCGCCTCCGATGACCACCGAGATGATCGCCTCGAATTCCTTCAAAATCCCCCGGTCGGCGGCCGCCGAGCCGAATTCCATCACTTGGCTGGTGGCGAATACGGTGGCGCAGAAAGCGGTGAACATGAACATCAGGATCTTCACCCGATTAACCGGCACACCTGCGTAGCGGGCCGCCTGCGCATCGCCGCCCGACGCGTATATCCAGTTGCCGAACTTGGTTCGGGTTAGCAGGATATGGCCGAATACGATCAGCCCCACCGCCCAGACGATGAGCATCGGTATGCCGTCGACGATAGGTTGCCCTATCCGTGTGCCCCGCGAAAAGGTTTCAAGCAGGCCGATATCAGCCAGCCACTGGAACAGTCCGGTGAAGATCGTGCCGCCGAAAAATGGCGCCAGCCAATCACCCTCGGCCGCTTCGCGCACGCCGCCGATGATGGTCTTGCGGGTCGCGGTGATGGCGCCGAAGATGGTCAGGCCGCGCAGGATATAAAGGAAAGCCAGGGTAACGATGAACGAAGGCAGTCCCGTCTTGATGACCAGGTATCCGTTCAGCGCGCCGATGGCCATGGCCAGGGCAAAGGCGGTGAAGATACTCAGCCAGACCGGCCAGCCCCAGGTGACCGAGGTGATGGCAATGACTATGCCCGCGAAGCCGATCATCGAGCCGACGGACAGATCGAACTCGCCGGCGATCATCAACAGGCAGGCGCCGACCGCGATAATGATGAATTGGGCGGAAACCGTGGACCAAGTCATCACCCCTTCGGGCGAGAACATGCCGGTATCGCGCGCAATGGCCAGGAAAAACATGAATACGAGGACGGCACCGGCAATTGCCCCCAGTTCCGGGCGGATCATCGCCTTGCGGAAGCGAGACATTTCCTTCACGCGTTCGTCTTCGGCGGGAGCGCCCGCCTTTTTCACATCGCTAGCCATGGAATTCTCCTAATAATACAAAAGAAAAAGGCGGAAACGGTTCTGAAAATCCGTTTCCGCCTGAACGAAGTGAATTACCGGAATTCGCCCGCATATTTTTCGACCAGAGCGATGTTGTTTTTGACCACGAAACCGGGGCCGGAATTGATGTTGCCGGAGGGCAGGACGCCGTAACGGACCAGATTGGTTAGGATCACTACCGGCAGATAGCCTTGCAGATAGGGCTGCTGATCAATGGCGAAGGCGATCACGTCCGCTTTGATGGCCTTGGCGATCTCGCTCGACAAATCGAAGGTGCCGAAGTGGATATCGCCGGCGCGGCCGCTTTCGTCAAGCGCCGCCAGGGTCGGATGGGCCGAGGTCGGGCCCAGGGTCAGAATGCCGTTGGTGTCGGGATTGGCCCGCAGGTAGGCAATCACCCGGTTCTTGATT
>Ga0114949_10003046_pt1 | contig 10567 bp, 8 predicted proteins | sample N074metaG_FD_83505 | JGI IMG/M metagenome (GOLD analysis project Ga0114949, IMG submission 83505) | Deep subsurface microbial communities from Kermadec Trench to uncover new lineages of life (NeLLi) - N074 metaG | ecosystem: Environmental > Aquatic > Marine > Ocean trench > Sediment | place... | reverse complement strand
TGCCCCCCAACGAATATCTTGGCAACATCCTGCTGTTGATCGTCGGCGGTAACGACACGACGCGTAATTCGATCACCGGGGGCGTGTTGGCTCTCTCGGATTATCCCGATGAGTTTGCCAAGTTGAAGGCACATCCGGAGATGATTTCATCGATGGTGCCGGAGATCATCCGCTGGCAGGCCCCCGTCGCACATATGTCGCGCACCGCGCTCGAAGACACCGAGCTCAATAATAAGCAGATCAAAAAAGGCGAGAAGGTGGTGATGTGGTACGTTTCAGGAAACCGGGACGAGGAGGCAATAGACAACGCCAACCGGTTTATCATCGACCGCACCAATCCGCGCAAGCATCTTTCTTTCGGTTTTGGCATTCATCGCTGTTTAGGTAACCGTCTGGGTGAAATGCAACTCAGAATCCTCTGGGAGGAAATCCTCAAACGTTTTTCGAAGATCGAGGTGGTTGGAGAGCCCAAGTATCTATTGTCTAGTTTTATCCGAGGCATCCGGGAATTGCCAGTGAGAGTAACCGATCGATAGGTGCTCGCGACTTGCCCTCACGGTCGTGGTTTACATCGGCGCGGTGTGCCCCGCACTGGGGGGCGGCCCTGCACTGAGCGGCCCCGCACTGGGCGATGTTGCCGGGGATTGGGTCCACTATGGCGCCGATCTCGGTGCGACCCGTTATGCGGGACTTTCCCAGATCAATGCGAAAAACGTTGTCGATCTCAAGGTTGCCTGGCGGTGGAAGTCTGAAAATTACGGACCGAGACCGGAACGCAAATACTCGACCACGCCCATTGCGATCCACGGCATCCTGTATGCGACCGCCGGATATCGCCGCGCGGTTGTCGCTATCGACGGAGCGACCGGCGAAACCCTGTGGATGTACCGGTTCGATGAGGGCGACCGTGCTGACTATGCACCACGCCGCAATTCCGGGCGCGGGGTCGCCTATTGGCAAGGTGCCGATGGCGGGCCGCGGATTTTTTTACTGACACCCGGGTATCACCTGATCTCGCTGGATGCCGAGACGGGTAGACCGGTGAGCGAGTTTGCCGACGGTGGTGTGCTGGATCTGAAAGAGGATTTAGCGCCGGATGTCGATCTGGCGACCGCGCGAATCGGTGCGAGTTCGCCACCGCTGATCGTAGACGATGTGGTCATCGTCGGCGCGGCGTTGGATGTCGGCATGCGGTCGCCTTCCATGCGCAATGTGCCGGGTCACGTACGGGGTTTTGACGCTCGAACGGGCAAACTGCTCTGGACTTTTCATACCATCGCGCAACCGGGTGAGTTCGGCCACGACACCTGGGAAGGCGATTCGTGGCGGTACACGGGAAACGCTGCGGTTTGGGCACCGATGTCTGCGGACGCTTCTTTGGGATACGTCTATTTACCCGTGGAAGCGGCGACCAGTGATATATACGGAGGTCACCGCCTTGGGGACAACCTCTTTTCTTCGAGCCTCGTTTGTTTGGATGCAACCACCGGCGAACGGATCTGGCATCGGCAGATCGTGCGGCACGACATCTGGGACTGGGACAATCCCACCGCGCCGATATTGCTCGACGTCGTCATCGACGAACAATCGATACCGGCCGTTGTACAACTGACCAAACAGGCATTCGCCTATGCGTTCAATCGAACAACGGGCGAGCCATTGTGGCCCATGGAGGAGCGGGCGGTGCCACAATCGGATGTGCCAGGTGAAAGCACCGCGGCGAGACAGCTATTTCCAACCAGGCCGGCACCGTTCGACCGTCAGGGAGTAAACGAAGCAGCGCTCATTGATTTCACCCCGGAATTGCATGCCGAAGCCTTGGAGGTGGTGAAAAGATATCGAACGAGCACCAGTCTGTTTTCGCCACCTTCTCTGGTCGACGCGGACGATGGGTCGAAGGGAACATTGATATTGCCGGGTTCCCGTGGAGGAGCAAACTGGGAGGGCGGTGCCGCCGATCCTGAAACGGGCATGCTTTACGTTGCTTCGATCACGCGGCCGAGCGTCTATGCGCTCGCGGCGGATCCTGAATACTCGGACATGAACTACATTGGCGTCGGTTCCGCAGCGCCTCGGGTGCGTGGTCTGCCCCTGATCAAGCCGCCGTATGGACGTATAACCGCCATCGATATGAATACGGGCGAACATCGTTGGATGATGGCAAACGGCGATACCCCGAAGCGGATCCGTGAGCATCGTGATCTTGCAGAACTAGACATACCACGTACCGGCAAGTCGAGCCGCGCTGGATTACTGGTGACGAAGACGTTGTTGTTCGCCGGAGAAGGTTGGGGCGGCGATCCTGTTTTTCGTGCGCATGACAAAAACACCGGCGCCATCATCGCCGAACTGGAACTGCCTGCCACCCAGACGGGACTCCCGATGACTTTCATGGCGAACGATAGACAGTTCATCGTTGTTGCGGTTGGCGGGCCAGGTGCGGCTGGTGAACTGGTTGCCCTGGCGCTGCCGGACTAAGCGTCAGCCTTCGAGTTCTTCCCATCGTTGGTATGATTGTTTGAGACGGTTTTCGACGTCGGCAAGCTCCTTCATTGCCAAAGTAATGTGCTCTTGCGGCTGTTGATAAAAATCCGGCTCAGTGGCGTGTGTCTGTAGTTTTGTCAACTGCTTTTCCATCGAATCAATCAAATCTGGCAGGGCGTCCAATTCGCGTTGTTGCTTCTGGCTGAGCTTGGCTGGTTGGTCGGGGGCGGTCCGTTTGCGTTTTGCCTTTCGAGCTTTGCGCTTGCCGACACCGGTCGTTTTCCGGCTGAGTTGAGGCTGTTCGAGGTGATAACGCACCCAGTCACTATACCCACCGACGTGTTCCGTGATATTTCCGTCGCCGGTCAATACGAGTGTGCTGGTCACGGTGCGATCGAGGAAACTTCGGTCGTGACTGACGAGTAGCAGCGTGCCCTGATAATCGCAGAGCAGCTCTTCGAGCAGTTCGAGCGTTTCCACATCCAGATCGTTGGTCGGTTCATCCAGCACAATCAGATTTGCAGGTTTTGCGAACAGCTTTGCCAGCAGCAGCCGGTTGCGTTCACCCCCGGACAGCGTTTTGACCGGGGATTGGATTCTCGCCGGGGCAAACAGGAAGTCGCCAAGATAGCTGATGACGTGACGCGTTTTATCGCCGATCAGGATCTCATCAGATCCGTCGGTAAGGTTGTCCCGCACACTTCGCTCGAGATCCAGTTGCTGACGCTCCTGGTCAAAGTACGCAATCTTGAGCTGTGTTCCGTGGTGGATGCGGCCACTGGTTGGTTGGAGTTCGCCAAGCAGCAGCTTCAAGAGCGTCGTCTTGCCGCTGCCGTTTTTACCGATGATGCCAATCCGGTCACCCCGCAGCACGAGCGTCGAGAAATCTTTGATCAGTGCGGTTTGCTCGTAAGCAAATTCCACCTGCTCGGTTTCAATCACGAGCCTGCCCGAGCGTTCGACGTTCGCCAGCGACATTTTTACTTTGCCTTGGCGGCTCAAGCGTTCGGCGCGTTCCCGGCGCATGGTTTCGAGGCGCCGCACGCGCCCCTCGTTGCGAGTACGGCGAGCCTTGATGCCTTGCCGGATCCAGGTTTCCTCCTGAGCGAGGGATTGATCGAACTTTCGGTTGAAGTCGGCTTCGGTTTCGAGAATCGCGTTTTTGCGTTTGAGGTACTCCGAGTAGCTTCCAGGAAACGAACGCAGGGCGCCTCGGTCGAGTTCGATAATGCGGGTTGCGAGGCGATTGATGAAGGTACGATCGTGGGTGATGAATACGACGGCCCCCCTGAAGCCAAGTAAGGCCTCCTCGAGCGCGTTGATCGCGTCGATATCCAGATGGTTGGTGGGTTCATCCAGTAGCAGCAGATCGGGTTCGCTCACCAGCGCCTGACCCAGCATCGCGCGGCGGCGTACGCCTCCGCTGCAGGTCGACATTTTTTCATCGGGCGGCAACTGCAGCCTGCTGAGCGTGGCATCGATGCGTTCCGAGCCTTCCCAGGCCCCGGCGTGTTCGACTTCCGCCTGAAGTCGGCTGAAAACGGCAAGTGCCGCTTCGCCACCCTCGGCCAGTTCATGACTCGCATTGTGATAGCGGGCCAGCAATTCGCTATGGTCACCAAGACCCTGTGACACCACCTCAAATAGAGTGGCGTCCAGAGCGTCCGGCACCTCCTGGGCGAGTTTGGAGATTTTTAGAACGTCCGCCTTCCACAATTGCCCGCTATCGAGAATCTGCTCGCCCGTGAGAACATTGAGCAGCGTGGACTTGCCGGTGCCATTGCGCCCAACCAGGCAGACCCGTTCGGATGCCGTGATGTCGAGTTCTACGTGATCCAGGAGAGGCACGTGGCCGAAGGCGAGGCAGCCCGATTGCACACGGATTAGTGACATGAAGCGGTTGATACATCGTGAATCGAGTTGCTTAGCTTATCGTCTTTGTTCTCATTATGCTTAAACCGTTGGCGGCGGGCGCAGTTGGCTGGTGTGCGGACGTGGATGTTATTGATGCCGAATTAAAGCGGCTGCGGGTGATACCGCCCAACGTGCTCATGGGAGATCGCCGTACGATCAAAACCGGGCTACTTCCAGGAAATCTCACCAAAGGCCCAGTCTTTGATCAGATGATGCGCGATGGCGATGGCACCGGGTACTTTCAGCGTCGGGTGCTCCTGACGTAACGCACCTAAAACGTCGTCACGCGGAAACCAGCGAACGTCCGCCATCTCGTTGCTGTCGATCCGAATATCGGTTGAGATCGCTTTGCCGTGACAACCGATCATCAACGACGAAGGGAAGGGCCAGGGCTGGGATGAGTGGTAACAAACCTCGCCAACCGTAATCCCGGCTTCTTCGCGCACCTCACGCCGCACCGCTTCCTCGATGGACTCCCCCTGATCGATGAATCCGGCGAGAGCCGAGTACATGCCGGTTCGCGCTAACCTGCCTGCCGACTGACCCAGCAGACACCGCTCGTCGTCGACGATGAGCATGATGGCCACCGGGTCGGTGCGTGGAAAGTGCTCGGCCTTGCAGTTCGGGCACCTGCGAAGATGACCGCCACGCGTCTGTGTCGTTGCTGTTCCGCAGGCGCCGCAGAAACGATGCCGTTTATGCCAGTCGATCTGCGAGCGGCTCTGGGCGAGGATGCCGGACTGATCTCCAGGCAGGACCATGGCGGCCATACGTGCGTCTTCGAAGCGCCAACTGTCATCCAGGCCCAGTGCCTGGATGGGGTTCGCGAGCTCTGAGACATCAATAGCAAAATGGGCGATATCATCACTCAATCCCAGGAATACGGGTGGGGACTCAAACGTTGCCGCGTCGAGACGATTGGGGTTCAACCATCCGAGCAGCAACTCGGAACCGCCTTGAACGAGCACGTTGAGTTGCCAGAAGGGTAAGAACCGAGAGTTGGAATCACTTTGCGAGTTAACGAGCCAACTCGGGTCCCGACGTTCGTTGTCACCTCGATCCAGCGGATTAGCAGAGAATGTATGGGTAACGTTCATCAGATTAGCCAGTCAACACCCGATCGAGGTCGCGACAAAGATCCTCAGGGTCTTCCAACCCGACCGACAACCTAAACAACCCGTCACCCGCAAACGATCGATACGCTTCGAGTTGGCGATCCGGTAGCTGAAAAGTCGAAGCCATTATGTCGTCGGTCGCAATCCAGCAGATCAGGCTGCGGTGATGGCCGAGCGACACGGCGTAGTGAATGATATCCAACTCCTGCGCCATGCGGCGGGCAAGCTCGGCGCCCTGGCCTGTCTGGAACGAGATCATGCCGGAGAAATTCGCCATCTGACGTTTTGCCAGTTCATGCTGAGGGTGGGTTGGCAGGCCGGGATAGTTGATGTGAGTTACCCTGGGATGGCTTTCCAGAAATTCGGCAATGACCAGGGCATTCGCTTCGTGGGCCTGCATGCGTAACGGTAACGTCGCGGCGCCGCGGGCGATCAACCAGGCGTTGAACGGGCTCAACACGCCGCCCTGGTGAACCAGTGCTTCATTGCGTAGTCGGGTAAGTGACTTTTTGTCGCCGAGCACGGCTCCACCCAGTGCATCACCGTGCCCGCCGATATATTTGGTCAGCGAGTGAACAACGTAGTCAGCGCCGAGTTCGATCGGCCGTGTGGCGATTGGCGTGGCGAAAGTCGAATCCACGGCCAGCGAGGCACCGTATTCGTGGGCTGCTTCGGCAAGCTCGGCGATGTCCGACAACCGCAATATGGGGTTAGCCGGAGTTTCTATCCATAACATCTTCGTGGTGTCTCGCATGGCACAGCGCACCGACTGGATGTCGCTGGTATCCACAATAGACACCTGAATTCCCATACGCGGCAGTGTCTGTCTGACGAGTTCAGCAGTACCGGCGTAGTTCGTGTCGCTGATGACGAGATGATCGCCGGAATCGAGCGTGCCAAGCAGCAACCCCGCAGTTGCCGCCATCCCCGATGCGAAGGCGATGCAGTCCTGGGCGTTTTCTAAAACGGCTAGCTTTTCCTCGAGTTGCCGTACCGTCGGGTTACCCCAGCGGGAATAGATGAAGGGTGCGTCATCACCCTCGAAATCGCTGATCGAAAATCCGCCGGGTTGTGACATTGCAAACGTGGTGGACATCACCAGGTTAGGAGCGGATGCCCCGGTGTGGGGGTCGATACCCTCACCGGCATGAATTGCTTTGGTACGCAAGCCACTCTGTTCCCATTGCGACTCTTCGCCTCCAGACATGGTGCCTCCAATAGGTTGATAACTCGGGTTTGGCTAGTTGGCGCGGAGTCGGCACACTAGCCTAAGGCGGTGGAGCCTGCCAGTACCTGCGGTCGTGGCAGGATCGTTGAACCGTTAGAACGGTCGTTGTGCAGAGGGAGAATAATGGTGAGAGGGAAGCTTGCAGGGCTCATGGCCGGTTGGGTGCTGGCTGGTACGTTAATGTCTGCCATTGGTTACGCGAATGAGGTACTGGAAGTCGCCACGGTAGCGCAAGCGGCCCGCGCTTACCGTATTGAGAACGAAACCAGCATCGTCAGATCGTTTCGAGAATTCCTCAGCCTTCCCAATGTCTCCAACCTTCCCGCCAATGCCGATGATATGGATCGCAACGCCGCCTGGATCGTCGATTACCTGGCATAGCGAGATTTTACTTCCGAGGTGGTCAAGGCAGGACGGGCGCCCTATGTCCTTGCGTCCCGTATGCAACCAGGAGCCATGGAGACCATCCTTATTTATGCCCACTTTGATGGTCAACCGGTTGATGCGTCCGCGTGGCAGACCCCACCCTTTGAGCCCACCTTGCGCACAGCGTCTGTCGAAGACGGCGGTCGAGTCGTCGCCTGGACCGATGCGGTGGCACCCATCGATCCCGAATGGCGGATCTTTGCCCGTTCTGCCGGAGACGATAAAGCGCCGCTGATCGCATTGATGACCGCGCTCGATGCGCTCAACGAAGCCGGAATCGAACCGAGCGTGAACATCAAGTTGATTCTCGACGGCGAGGAGGAAGCGGGTTCACCCACGCTTGCACAGATTCTCGAACAGCACGGCGGTAGTCTGAATGCCGATCTGATGCTGTTTTGCGACGGGCCCATGCATCAGTCGCGCCGTCGGCAGCTGGTTTTCGGCGTCCGTGGCAGCATGACCATCGATTTGACTACCTACGGGCCTGTTCGACCGGTGCACTCGGGGCACTATGGGAATTGGGCACCGAACCCAACGGACACGCTCGTGCGGTTGCTCGCGAGTTTGAAGGATGATGCCGGTGAAATTGCAGTCGTTGGTTTCGACGACGATGTCATCTCGGTGACGGCAGCCGAGCGGGAAGCGATCGCGGCCATGCCGAGCATGGAGGCACAGCTTGTCGAAGAACTCGCCCTGGGACGAACGGAAGGCGGTGGCGATCGGTTGGAGTTGGCTATCATGAAACCGGCCATCGTCATCAAGGGGCTGCAAGCGGGCGGGGTAGGGTCACGCTCCAGCAACGTGATCCGTCCGACCGCAACCGCCTCGCTCAACGTTCGACTCGTTCCTGATCAGACTCCTCATGGGGCGCTCGACGCGATTGAGCGCCATATCAAAGGACAGGGTTTTCACATCGTCTACGAAGACCCGACTCGGTCGGTTCTCATGGCCCATGGCAATGTGATCAAGGTTGATTCACGTGGGGGTTATCCGGGTTTTCGTACCGCCCTCGATGGACCCGAAGCGTTGCGATTGGCGGCGATCCTGAACGGACTCGACGACGAGATGACGTTGTTGACCCCCACGATGGGTGGCAGCCTGCCAATTTACCTTTTTGAGCGATCGTTCGATATGCCCATCGTGTTGTTGCCGATCGCTAATCATGACAACAATCAGCACGGATCCAACGAAAACCTGAGAATTCAGAATCTGTGGGACGCGGTAGAGATTTTTGCCGTCATCCTGGCAAATTACGGCGCCAGATAATCGCAGGTCGGCCTGAATTAGTCGTCGTCTTTCGAGAAAAGGGAATCGAGTTTGGCGCGCACGTCGTCCTGTTCGGGTGTTGGGGTGGGGGTCGCATTTTCCGATGAATCCAATTCGTCTTTGGCCTCGGAACCACCAAACAACGAATCCAGTTTGTTGAGAGAAATGTTTTTTTTCTGAGTTCGACTGGATTGAAAAGCCCCTGTGCGCGGCTGGAACCACTCGCAGAAATTACCAACCTCCTTGTTCAGGGGTGGGTCGGCGTTGTCTTCCTCGCATTGATCCGGGATTTTCGGATCGTAAAAGCGGCATAGCCGGCAACAGTGAAGTTCGGTAAAACACTGGGGGCAGTGGTCGTGGCGGCTGATCCTTAGCGGTACTTCCGCTAAATTTTGTCCGCAGTTCCAGCAGGTAAGCTCCGCCACTGGCCTTCCTCCCTCTTTCAAGAGCTTGTTGTAGAGCCTGCCACTAAGAGCGCAGCAAATCGAGATCGGGCGTTTGATCGACAACCGTCGTCTGAGTTATGTCACGAGCGCGCCTGATCACGTTATCGCCAAAACGTTCGGCCAGTCGATCCAACGTGACTTCCAGCGCTCGTGCAGACCCCGCGTCCAGCAGACCCAGTTGTCTGGATTCATCCGGCCCTTCGAGGGAATGGGCTGCAAGGCCAACCAGGCGGAAGGGTCCGGGATGGTCGAAGCGATCGAGCAGTTTTTGCGCGCCAGCATATAGAACCTGAGCAACATCCGTTGGCTCAGCCAGTGTGCACTGCCGTGTCAGCAGCTTGAATTCGGTGGTTTTCAAGCGCACTCGTACCCCGCCAGCCAGGTAATTCTTGCGCCTCAAGCGGCGTGCGATGTGGTCAGCCGAACGTCTCAGGTATAACAGAATATCCTCTCTGGCGGAGACGTCTTCGTTCAAGGTTCTGTCACATCCCATGCTTCTCGCTACGCGATGCCCTTCGATTCGGCGTGGATCTCGTGCGTTGGCCAGTTCAAAGAGGTGGTTGCCGAGACTGCCCAATGCGGTTTGCAGCTTCTCGAGATCCGCGCCAGCGATGTCGCCAATAGTCTGGTATCCCAACGCATACAGCCGCGCCTGGGTTTTTGGACCGGCGCCCCAGAGTCGAGCAACCGACTGCGGCGCCAGCCAGCTGACGGCGTCTTCTTTTGGAACGACGGTAAGCCCATCGGGCTTTTGATAGCCGCTCGCGACTTTGGCAACGTATTTGGTCTGAGACAACCCGACCGACGCGGTCAGCCCGCCGGTCGCTTCTTTGATTGCTGCCTTGATTTTTTCACCCATGCGTCTTGGTGGACCGAACAGGTGTTCAGACCCAGTCATGTCGAGGAACGCTTCGTCGAGGCTCAAGGGTTCCACATCGGGGGAGAAGTCTTCGAACACCGCCATGATTCTGGCGGAGAGCTCCGTATACCGCTCGAAGCGGGGTGGCACAACGATAGCGTCAGGGCAGAGCCGCAGCGCCTTGACCATGGGCATCGCGCTGCCGACGCCGAACGGGCGGGCTTCGTAGCTGGCGGTGAGTACCACGCCACGTTTGCTGCGCGGACCCACAATGACAGGATGACCCCGCAGTTTCGGGTCATCGAGCTGTTCGACGGATGCGTAAAACGCATCCATGTCCGCGTGCGCAACCACGCGCTCCCAGGGTTCGGCCACGGTTCGGTCGCTGTTGGCTAGATGCTGGATGAATATACAGTAATCGGAGGCTGAAGAAAACTCGAATGCCTGATCCAGAACGGCCGATGCCCAGTCAAGCCGCTCTGACGATCCCCAGCCACTTGAATGCATCGTCCATCGAGCGGAAGATTTCCATGTGCAGGGCGCTCTCGTGCCAGCCACGGAAAATGCGCGACATTCCGTACAGGAGATCGCCGTTGACCACAAACGCCCGTTTGGCCACCGGTCCGAAGGTCGGCGATGCCGCCAGTGACTTAGCACCTCTAGGTGAAATTTGTAAGTCGGTGACCGATCTGAGGTCTATCAGGTGCGCGAATGTGGGAGAGAAATGACGGTCTGCGGCCAGAAGTTTTCGGTGTTCGTCGACCTCTGTCGCGTTGAGAGTTCCGGTGGCAGTGGAGAGGATGACCTTGATGGAGGCGTCTATTTTGTA
>Ga0114949_10003045_pt1 | contig 10568 bp, 7 predicted proteins | sample N074metaG_FD_83505 | JGI IMG/M metagenome (GOLD analysis project Ga0114949, IMG submission 83505) | Deep subsurface microbial communities from Kermadec Trench to uncover new lineages of life (NeLLi) - N074 metaG | ecosystem: Environmental > Aquatic > Marine > Ocean trench > Sediment | place... | reverse complement strand
TGTTGCCCTGGTGGAAACCCTGAACCAGGCCGTGTTGAACAAATGTGATGCTAACGACGGTATTCGAGACGGGGTTATTAACGACCCTTTCAGCTGTAGTTTCGAACCCTCAGTTGATCTTGCGGATCTAGTTTGCCCGGCCGGCAACAGCGGTGACGGTTGTTACACAGAGCAACAAATACAGACAATCTCTGATTTTTACAGTGGTCCTTACGACAGTAATGGCACAGTGATTTATCCGGGTAAGATGTTTGGGTCTGAGCCAGACTGGGTAAACTTTTTCATTCCCCATGCTGGCAACGGCATGATGCCGGGTATGTTGCGTGGACCTGCCGGGGACCATATCAATTATCTGTTCTATGAAGAGGATCCAGGTGTCACTATTGGGGTATTGAATGATATAGATTATCAACCACGTACCACCGGATCGAATCCGGAGTTTCACTGGATGGATTTCAACATCGATGATTTTACCGCTGGCAAGGCCGAATTAATGAGCTCCATCATGGATGCTACCGATCCTGACCTTAAGAGTTTTCTTATTAACAACAATGGCAAGCTGATTGTTTATCACGGCCTCACCGATGCTTTGTCAGTGGCTGCTGCCACGGTAAACTACTTCAGCGATATGGTAAACACCACTTTCAATGGCAGTTTTAACCAAGCGGCCGACAATGCACGCTTGTTTCTAGCACCGGGTATGGGTCACTGTGGGGGCGGAGCTGGCCCCAATAGCTGGGACAAATTGCCGTCTCTGGTGGATTGGGTGGAAAATGGTGTTGCACCTGACTCTATAGTGGCCACTCACAGTACTAATGGCACACTCGATAATGAACGTCCCCTGTGTCCTTTCCCTCAACAGGCGCAATATACTGGTCCTGCCGGAGGTGAAAATGATCCATCGAATTGGCGAGCCTCTAATTTCAGTTGTCAGTGAGTCGTTCAAGTAGAACTAATTCAATCAAAGAGTGGTATGACATAGAGAGACCCCATGGCCAATCCTATAATCGCAGATAACAAACCGATAAAAGTTGAGCTCGCAAAAGACAAGGAGTATTACTACTGTGTCTGCGGCCGGTCTAGCAATCAACCTTTCTGTGACGGAAGCCACGCTGGCACCGAATTCAAGCCCAGGGCCTTTACCGCGGAAAAGGACGAGGAAGCTTTTCTCTGCCAATGTAAACATACCGGTAATACTCCCTACTGCGATGGTACTCATAAGCAATTCGACAGCGATGATCGCGGCAAGGAAGGCCCTGGAGTAAAGCCTTCATCGACCAACGCCCCCATTGCAAAGTCCACCATTGAGGAACCCACGGTAGAGCTCATCCATCAACTCGCGCGGGAAGGCTTGAAGGTAATGGGACATCATGGGCCTATGACCTCAATGGGAGTCCCGCGTCATTTACTGCCTCATTGGGACGAAATCCAGATAATCACCGCGCAGATGGCCACCAAGCCCCTGATGGAAGAAGAAACAGTCTCTACAGAAACTATTATTGGTCCAAATGCCAACAAGCCCCTGGTACTGAAAATTCCTTTGTTTGTGTCGGATATGAGCTTTGGGTCCCTTTCGGAAGAAGCAAAAGTCGCTCTTGCCCGGGGTGCCGAAAAAGCGGGTACTGGCATTTGTTCCGGTGAGGGGGGAATGCTGGCTGAAGAACAGGCAGAAAACTCGCGTTATTTGTATGAACTGGCAAGCGCCGAGTTCGGCTACAGTGAAGCGTTATTATCTCAAGTACAAGCATTTCACTTTAAAGGCGGTCAGGGGGCTAAGACCGGTACTGGCGGTCATTTACCCGGTGAAAAAAACCGGGGTAAAATTTCCCTCGTTCGCGGCATTCCTGAAGGCATGCCAGCTGTATCTCCACCGACATTTCGCAATCTTTCCAGTGTGGAAGACTTTAGAAAATTTGCCGAGCGAGTGCGCAATATCAGCGGCGGTATCCCGGTGGGCTTCAAACTCAGCGCGAATCACATCGAAAAAGACATTGAGTTTGCACTCCAAGCCGGGGCAGATTACATCATCCTTGACGGTCGCGGCGGCGGAACCGGTGCTGCACCGGAAATATTTCGCGATCATATCAGCGTACCTACAATTCCTGCTCTGGCCAGGGCGCGGAAATACCTGGACGAAATGGGTGTAACCGGAGAAGTCTCGCTGATAATTACCGGAGGATTGCGGATGCCGATGGATTTCGTTAAGGCTCTGGCGTTGGGCGCTGATGCCATTGCCATCGCTAATAGCGCGATTCAGGCAATTGGCTGTGTTGCTGCACGCATGTGTAATACCAATAACTGCCCATCTGGTGTTGCTACGCAAAAACCTGAGCTGCGAAAAAGACTCAATGTCGATAAGTCAGCACACCAATTGGACAATTTCCTCAGTGCCTCGGTTGAACTGATGCAGGTTATGGCCAGGGCCTGTGGTCACAACGACCTCCATCAATTTTCCCATGAAGACATAGCTACCTGGAAAAAGGACATGGCATTATTAAGTGGAATACGCTACTCAGGCCTTATCGACCCACATTAACCAGGTAACTACGCGATTGGCTAATTGGCCACTTTGCGTATAATGCGAAATCCAATAACAGATTAATCAGAAGTTCACTAAAATCCCCTAACCGAGAACAACAATGAAATTGATTACCAAGCTAGTATCCCTGATAGTTTTTACCTGTTTAACCGTTTCCATAGTCAATGCACAGTCAACTGGCTATCGTGCGCGATTATCTGAACTTCCGGTATCACCACAGACTTATCGCGATATTACCGGTGTTGGAGAAGTCTTTGCGACGTTAAATGGTTCGACACTGAGTGTGAATGGATCCTTTGAGGGCATGAGTTCCGCTGCTTCAGCAGCCCATGTTCACAATGCCCCCAAAGCCATGAACGGGCCTCCTATAGGGGCACTCGAAGCAACCCCTTTACCTGCCGGGGAAGTTGGTGGTGAGCTCGAACTGACTGCCGAGCAAGTCGAAGCCTTACGCAATGAAGAGCTGTATATAGTCATCCATAGTGAAAACAATCCGGGCGGTGAATTACGCGGTTGGTTGTTTCTTACAGAATCGTAGGGTCAAACAAAATGAAAAACTCCAATGTAAAAATACCTGCCAAAATCCTCTTAACGTCTGTAATTAGTGTATGTTTTCTTGCCTCGTGTAGCGACCCCACCGGTGAGGTAACAGTGGCGGTTGATCCCGGACCGAGAACCTACACGGCCGCGCAGGCTGAAGCTGGTGCTGACGCCTTTGCCTCGAACTGTGCCGCTTGCCATGGTAGCAATCTGCAAGGGACTCAACTGGGTCCATTATTAACCGGTGACGATTTCCTGGCTAAATGGGGAACGCAAACGGCTGGATCACTGGTTGCCAATGTGAAAAGCAATATGCCCCCAGGTGGAAATGAAAATCTGACCGATACCGATTATGTGAACATCGTGGCCCATGTCCTTGCCACTAATGGCATGATCCGAGGCAGCACAGAGTTAACTGAAAACTCCAATATTGAAATTGCCGCCTACGTTGCAGAACAGGCACCTGCACAAGCTCGGCAACGGCCACAACCTCCTGCACCTACCGGGCTGGTGATTTCGGGTACGGTAGAAAATTTTGTGCCGGTAACCGATGCCTCACTGCGGGATCCAGATCCGGCTGACTGGCCGATGATGCGCCGGGACTACGGTGCCCATAGTTATAGCCCGCTGGATCAAATTAATACCAGCAATGTAAAGGACCTGAAACTGGAGTGGGTCTGGAGTATGAAAAACGGGGATTCCGAACCTGCGCCGATAGTCTACGGTGGCGTGATATACCTGATTAATCCCAGCAATATCATCCAGGCACTCGATGCCAAAACCGGCGAGCTAATCTGGGAACACCATACCGGACCTGCCAACCGGCAGGACATGCGTAATATTGCTATTTATAACGACAAGATAATCCAGGCAACTACCGATTCCCGACTGGTGGCATTGGATGCTCGAACTGGTGAGAAAGTTTGGGAAACTATAGTGGCCGATGTAGGCAAGGGCTTTGTGAATTCTAGTGGACCCATCGTCGCTGATGGCAAAATAATCCAAGGCCAGGCAGGCTGCGCCCGTTACATTCCAGAGAATTGTTACCTTACAGCCCATGATGCGAATACCGGTGAGCGGTTGTGGGAATTCAATACCATTGCACAGATTGGCGACCCAGGTGGCGATACCTGGGGCGGACTGGACAACATTTTTCGAGCAGGTGGAGAAACCTGGATCACCGGCAGCTATGATCCAGAATTGAATCTTACTTACTGGGGCACCGCACAACAGAAGCCCTGGTCTACAGTCAGCCGACATTTGACCATAGACGATGTAGGTCTCTACTCCAACTCCACAGTTGCGGTGAATGTAGATACCGGCGAACTTGACTGGTATTTCCAGCACGTGCCTGCCGAGGCGTTGGATATTGATGAAGTGTTCGAACGCATGCTGGTGGATCGAGGCGATCAGAAGTTAGTTCTATCGATCGGCAAACACGGCATCCTATGGAAAAACGACCGCGTCACGGGTGAATTCCTCGGTTTCAAGGAAACCGTTTTCCAGAATGCCTTCACTAACATCGACCCTGACACCGGCTTGATCACCTATAGAGATGACATTATTAATGCCGAACTGGATCAATGGATACCAGTTTGCCCGAGCAGCACCGGGGGTAAAGACTGGCATTCCATGACCTACCATGAACCCAGTGGCATTATTATTGCGCCATTAAGTCAAACTTGTTTGGAAAATGCCGCCAGGGAAGTTGCGCTGGTGGCAGGCGGAGGCGGTCTGGCATCCAGCCGAGTGTTTTTCGAAATGCCAGGTTCCGACGGCAATATGGGCAAACTGGGTGCCTACGACGTGGATACCTTAGAGGAAGTCTGGAATTACCAACAACGCGCTTCGTTCCATACCGGCACGGTGTCTACTGCTGGCAATTTAGTTTTTGTCGGAGACCTTGATCGCTATTTTCGTGCCCATGATGTCACCAACGGTGAAATCTTATGGGAGACGCGGCTCGGCACTTCAGTGCAAGGCCACCCCATCGTATTTGCCGTAGATGGCAAACAGTACATTGGTGTGACTGCTGCTCTGGGAGGGTCTAGCCCGCGCACAGTACCTAGAGTCATCGCACCGGAGATTCAGCATCCAGACGCTGGCAATGCGCTGTATGTGTTTAGTTTACCCGACTAATCTACTGAAAAAAGCAGGCTGATTATGAAGATAATAAAGATATTAGCGAGTGTTGTTACGCTCGCCTTACTGATTAATTGCAGTGGCGACAACCCACCTTCATTCTCGACTCAAGCTAGTGCAGGTGCTGAAGCTTACGCAAGTAATTGCGCTACCTGTCATGGCGCCAACCTGGAAGGCAGTGCCCTGGGACCCATACTGAGTGGCCCAGGGTTTATCAGTAGCTGGGGGCTGCGATCACCGGTTAATTTTTTCAATAACATTAAGGCCAATATGCCCCCTAGTGGAAATGAAAATATCACTGATGCTGACTACTTCAATATCGTTGCCCATGTAATGCTCAGCAATGGGGTTGCCGCCACCAATCCCGGTCTTTCCTTAGAATCCAATTATCCATTGGCTACCAATACTACAGGAGCAGCCAGTGTAGTTGCCCAGCAGAGCGGGCCTGGTGACACCCCCGTGGGTGTCATACTTCCCGGCACAGTTGAGAATTTCACACCAATTACCGATGCCATGCTGACTAATCCTGCTCCTGGTGATTGGCCAATGATCAGGCGCAACTACCAGGCCTGGAGCTACAGCCCACTGGACCAGGTGAATACTCAGAATGTTTCCGAGTTGCGACTGGAGTGGGTATGGAACATGCACGAAGGCGACTCAGAGCCCTCTCCCCTGGTATACAACGGCATCATTTATCTGATAAATCCCAGCAATATAATCCAGGCATTGGACGGTAAAACCGGCGAGCTGATCTGGGAGCATCATGCGGGCCCCGTCGACAGTAAAGACATGCGCAATATCGCCATTTATGACGACAAGATTATCCATGCAACAACTGACGCTCGCCTGCTGGCACTGGATGCCCGTACCGGAGAACCGGTTTGGGAAACACGGATTGCTGATAATAGTCTAGGATTCGAAAATTCAAGTGGTCCAATAGTCGCTGACGGTAAAGTCATTCAAGGGTTGGCCGGTTGTTCACGGTATGTGGAGGACGAGTGTTTTATCAGCGCTCACGATGCCAATACCGGCGAGCTGGTCTGGCGTTTCAATACTATCGCTAAATCCACCGAGCCCGGTGGTGATACCTGGGGCGATATTGATGACTTGTTTCGTGCCGGCGGCGAAACCTGGATAACCGGTAGTTACGATCCCGATGCAAAATTAACTTACTGGGGCACCGCACAGCAAAAACCCTGGATGCCAGCGAGCCGGAGCTTGTCCATTTACGACGCGGGTTTGTTTACTAACTCTACAGTTGCTTTGAATGTTGAAAACGGCGAACTGGACTGGTACTTCCAGCACGTGCCGGCCGAAGCACTCGACTTAGATGAAGTATTCGAACGTGTGCTGATCGATCGCGGTGATGACAAACTGGTTTTTTCTATTGGAAAACACGGCATTCTGTGGAAACACAACCGTGAAACCGGCGAATTTATAAGCCATCTTGAAACTGTGTTTCAAAACGCTTTTACCAATATAAATCCTGTAACCGGCGCGGTCACCTACCGTGACGATATTGCTAATGCACAGATAGATCAATGGATATCCGTTTGTCCAAGTACTGCCGGTGGTAAGGACTGGCATTCCATGACCTATCATGAGCCGACTGCTGCCCTGATTGTGCCACTAAGCCAGTCATGTCTTGAGATAGCTGCACGAGAAGTTCCCCTGGTTGAGGGTGCCGGTGGCACTGCCGCAAATAGACGTTGGTTTGAAATGCCAGGTTCCGATGGCAACATGGGTAAGCTCGCGGCTTTTGATGTGGATAGTATGGAACAGAAGTGGAGCTATCAACAACGTGCTGCATTTCTAACCGGCACTATTTCCACTGCCGGCAATCTGGTCTTTGTGGGTGATCTGGATCGTCGCTTCCGCGCATTTGACGTACGAACTGGTGAAATTCTGTGGGAGACTCGGTTGGGCACCTCAGTGCAGGGTCATCCGGTAACCTTTGCCATTGATGGCAAACAATATATTGCAGTAACCACGGCGATGGGTGCCAGGGGCGTGAGCCCGCGCACCGTTCCTCGTGTTATAGCACCTGACATCCGCCATCCGGCGAGCGGTAATGCACTCTATGTATTCAGCTTACCAGATTGAAATTGCATCCTCTGTGACCCGAATGGGCACGGTTTGAATTCGGCTATCTTGGTGAATTACATTTTAGTGATAAAGCAATAAACGATGGCCAATCTAGCTATAAACTATAGACAGCGTAGCCGGGATTATTATCGCGCTCAGGGCTATACCAACGATTATGAATGGGCCCACTTCGAAAATGCGCCCTTTACTAGGCCCACCAAACCTTTAGGTGAATCTCGCCTCGCAATTATCACCACAGCAATGCCAGATGACAGCGCGCCCAGGAAGTCACGACAGGTAATCGCGACGCCTGTTGAGCGGTTGCCCAGCTCTATGCATACCGCCGACTTGTCCTGGGATAAGATAAACACCCACACCAGGGATGTAGCTTCCTTTTTACCAATTCAGCAAATAAGACATTTGATAGCGGAAGGGGTGGTCGGTGAACTTGCTCCGGCTTTCTACTCGGTTCCAACGGAATACAGCCAACGCAACACCCAGGAAACGGATGCCCCCGAAATATTGGCACTTTGCCAGAGAGACAAAGTAGACCTGGCGTTGCTGGTTCCCTTGTGACCCGTCTGTCACCAGACCGTGAGTCTGGTAGCGAGGCACCTGGAAGCCAATTCCATTGCAACCGTAGTTCTGGGTTCTGCCCTGGATGTCGTTGAGTACTGTGGCGTTCCCCGTTTTCTCTTTGTGGATTTTCCCTTAGGTAATCCCTGCGGCAAACCCTATGACAGGAAAATGCAACTCGCTATTGTGCGGCAGGCCGTAAACCTGTTTGACACCGTCGAAACTCCGTCCACCACAGCGCGGACACCTTTTAACTGGAGCGATGACGAATCATGGCGGGATACTTATGCCCGGGTTGACGATTCCAACCGCGCGGCATTGCTACTGAAGGGCGAACAACGCCGGAAACAGCAACAAGCGGCCAGGTCAGCCGGTGATAACCGTGCGCCTATGATCCCCGAATGATCAGGTTTTAACCTGGAAACTAATTATTCCAGACTGTGGCCAAATTGGAGTAATAGCTCATTTTGGATCTTACAAGCCTTGACCAACAGTGACGATGGGAGGTTTGGGGGTTCAGATTTGAGCACGCTGGAAATGCCTCCCTGTACACTCGAGCTCAGCATCCTTGCCTGGCACGGCGCGAATCTGAACCCCCAAACCTCCTTTCAATACATTGAGCTATAGGCAAAACAAGCTACTTCTTCAATTTAAGTTGACGGAGCTGGCCCGGTTCCTTAGCCTAAGTCCAATTAAAAACCCTTGTCACCCGAGGAGACAATAATGAATAAAACCTCGTCACCTGCCTTGAATCGAAGACGTTTTCTACAACTCAGTTCCGCCGCTGGTTTATTGCTTCCAGCGAGCACAGCACTGGGGCAACAAACCTACGTAGTAGCAGAAACCAAGTTCGGGAAGATTCGGGGTACTCAGACCAATGGAATTAAAAGTTTCAAGGGCATACCCTACGGCGGCAATACCGGCGGTAGCAATCGATTTATGCCACCAACCAACCCAGTTGCCTGGGCTGGCACCAAAGATACGCTGATCTATGGATCTGCCGCGCCACAGAGTGACCCTGCCACTGGCAGGCAGCAGGATGGGAGGGAAAGCGAAGACTGCCTGATACTGAACGTATGGACTCAAGGGCTCAATGATGGCCAGAAACGACCAGTAATGTTCTGGTGTCATGGTGGTGGATTCCGCACTCTCTCCGGCTCTTCTCCGCGTTACGATGGCACTAACCTCAGTTTGCGAGGCGATGTGGTCGTAGTCACCGTCAACCACCGGCTGAATATGATGGGTTTCACCCACTTTGGCGATCTGAATGACGATGCATTCGCCTCGTCTGGTACCGTAGGCATGCAAGATATTGTTCATGGCCTGAAATGGGTCCGAGACAACATCGAACAATTCGGTGGTGATCCAGAACGGGTGATGATCTTCGGCGAATCTGGCGGCGGCAGAAAAGTTGCCACCTTGCTTGGTATGCCATCAGCCAAGGGGCTTTTCCACGGAGCCGTGATTGAAAGCGGAGCTACCTTGCGGTTGCCGGAACGAGATCAGGCGACCCAACTGGCGGAGCTGGTGCTAGCTAAGCTAGGTATTTCACCGGGGAATATAGGTTCAATTCAAGACGTACCGCTGCGAAACATGATGGCGGCCTATCATGCGGTGACCAGCGATCCCAATATACCGGATTTCGGCGGAAACTTTGCACCAGTGCGGGATGGCGACGTACTTCCTTACCATCCGTTTTATCCCGATGCTTCACCGGTTAATCCAGATGTTCCCGTAATCGTGGGTGCCAATCGTACCGAAATGACCTACTTCGCTAATGACGCTGATTTTGAGCTGGACGAGCAAAGCATGCTTGCACGCATAAGTAACCTGGTAGGTGAGGATAACAGCCGCGAGGTTATCGATGTGTATCGCCAGGCAAATCCTGATGTTCCTCCTTGGGAAATATACTTTCTGGTGTTCAGTGATTCACGCTATGTAATGCCGTCTATTACTATTGCGGAACGACGTGCTGCATTGTCTGGCGGCCCTACCCATTTGTATTATCTGACCTGGGAATCCGCTGGCGATGACGGGCGAATTCTGAGTCCACATACTTTGGATATTCCGTTTATTTTTGACAATGTACGCAGTCATCCTTTAACCATGGGCAGCGCTAGCGCCATCGTTCTGGCAGACAAGATCAGCGACTCTATCATTGGCTTTGCCAGAACTGGCAATCCGGACGTGGGTAAATTGCCAGATTGGACAGGCTATGATTCAACCTCAAGGGCTACCATGGTCTGGAATGATTCTCCTCAGGTGATTAACGACCCAATAGGCAGGCAACGCGAGGTCATGCAGCCATTGTTAAACCTCTGATTAGGTTAGGCAGGAAAGAAATCAAGGTGAAATTTACGGGGTGTTCAAAGTTGATAATCGGGTTGGGCCTGTTGTTCTTTCCCGGTTGCTTGTCGCTTTTGGCAATTTGGTACAAGCGCAGACACTTTATTTTCGCGGAGATGATTCAAATTGGAAGCAGGTAGATCCTGCCAATCTTGGCTGGGATGCTGACACGTTGTACAGAGCACCGGATATCGCTGGTGAGGGAAACTCTAGCGGTCTACTGATATTACACAACAAAAATAGTAATGGTGAACTCCATGATTAGTTTAAACACGCTAAAAAAGAAACTTGTACTGATCGGGCTCTGCCTTGGCCCGTTTGCCACAGTTTATGCCCAAGA
>Ga0114949_10003043_pt1 | contig 10571 bp, 9 predicted proteins | sample N074metaG_FD_83505 | JGI IMG/M metagenome (GOLD analysis project Ga0114949, IMG submission 83505) | Deep subsurface microbial communities from Kermadec Trench to uncover new lineages of life (NeLLi) - N074 metaG | ecosystem: Environmental > Aquatic > Marine > Ocean trench > Sediment | place... | reverse complement strand
GGCATCGCATCGGTCCAGGCGATCGGCGACTGCGATGCGCCCTCGACCATCGCGGCGGCGGTCTACGACGGCCATCGGGCGGCGCGCGAACTCGATGCGCCGCCGGCCGACCCGGATTTGCCGTTCCGCCGCGAGCAAATCGCGCTCGAGGCCTCGGTCTAGTCATGGCGCCAGAAAGGACGCCGCGCTTCAAATGACGTTGGGATGTCATTAAGCTGCGGACAACGCTTAAATTGGGCAGGTTCGCCCATCGATTCGGACGCCCGATACAAGGACCGCGCCCTGGGCGGAAATCGACTTTGAAGTAACGCGCAGCGGATGATGTGAAGGGTGCTCGATCATGGGAAACGCATCGGCAAAACGGGGGTCGGCTCAGAATGTCGGGCGGGTCGGTTTGCCGGCCTGGACCTACGCCAACGACGAGCTCATGGAACTCGAGAAGGAGCTCGTGTTTCGACGCAACTGGCTGCTCGTCGGTCATGCCAATGAAATACCCAAGGCCGGCGACTTCATGACCCTGGACGCGGCCGACGAACGCGCGCTCGTGGTGCGGGGGCACGACGGCGAAGTGCGGGCGTTTCACAACCTGTGCCGGCACAGGGGATCGCGCGTCGTCGCGGAACCAGGCGGCAACTGCGGTTCGGTCATCGCTTGTCCATTCCACGGCTGGAGCTACGATCTCGACGGGCGGCTCAGGGGCATTCCCTTCGCCAAGACCTTTGGGCCGCTGGACAGGTCCGCGCTCGGGCTCAAGCCGGTCCAGCACGAGCTCTGGCACGGTTTGGTTTTCGTCCGGTTCAAGGGCGACGGGCCATCGGTCGCCGAAACCATGGCGCCGGTCGAGGCCGAGTTTGCGCCTTATCGCTTGGAGGAGATGCAGCCCTACGGGAAACGCTGGCGCACGGAGTTCGAGGCGAACTGGAAGGCGGCCGTCGACGTCGACAACGAAGGCTATCACGTGCCCAACGCCCACCCGGGTCTCAATGACCTCTACGGCCATAGCTATGTTGACGAGATTTTGGAGAATCGCATTCCCCGGTCGACCGGCAGTTTCGGCGATCGGCGGCACAAGCTGTGGAGCGTGCGCCACTACGTAAAATTGTTGCCCGGGGCGGATCACCTACCCGAAAGCCAACGCCGGGCGTGGATCTATTACGGGATCTTTCCAACCACCGTCATCACCTTGTATCCGGACATGGTGGATTATTTTCAGTTCCTGCCCGTCACCACGCGCCGAAGCGCGATGCAGGGCCGCTATTTAGCACTGCCCGACGACCGGCGGGAAATGCGCGCGGCCCGCTATTTGAACAAGCGCATCAACGCGGTCACGGGCGAGGAAGACGTCCAGCTCATCAAGTGGTCGTCGGAAGGCATGCGCTCCAGCGCCTTCGACGGTTTCATTTTGTCGGATCTGGAAAGCGGTGTCAGGGATTATCACGACCGGCTGCGCGAGGCGCTTCCGGTTCTGAGTTTACCCGAGCCGCCTCCGGGCGGAACGATCGCGCGGCGAAATCAGGAAATGGGAATCGAACATGGCTAAGACGTCCGTCATACGTTTGAACAGCAACGGCCCCGACGGCGGGGGACTACCGTTCTGGGGTAATTTGGAAAACGAGAACGTCGTCGAAGGCAGCCCGGTCGAAACCGGACACAATTTTTTTACCGGCGGCAGCGGGCAGCTCACGGCCGGTGTTTGGGAGTGCACGCCGTGCACGATCCAAACCGACAGCTACCCGGTCGATGAATTTTGCTACATCCTGAGCGGAACCGTGGTCATCACCGACGACGCCGGTCACAGCGAGACCTTCAAGGCCGGCGATTGCTTCGTGGTCCCGAAGGGCACGAGCCTCACTTGGCACATGCCCGAAACCACGCGCAAGTATTACGTCATCTTCGATGCCAAGACCGCGGAGACCTAAGCTTCATGCCGCGCGACCCCCGCTACGACATCCTTTTCGAGCCGGTCAAGATCGGTCCCGTCACCGCCAAGAACCGGTTCTACCAGGTGCCTCATTGCACCGGACTCGGATGGCTCCGGCCGCGCATGCTGGCGGCGCTGCGCGGCATGAAGGCGGAGGGCGGCTGGGGCGTGGTTTGTACCGAGTACTGCTCGATCCATCCGGCGTCCGACGATCTGCCGCACCTTCACGCCAGCCTCTGGGACGACGACGACGTGAAAGCGAATGCGCTGATGACCGAGAAAGTGCACGCACACGGAGCCTTGGCCGGTGTCGAGCTTTGGTTCGGCGGCGCCCGCTCGGCCAATCTATTTAGCCGCGAAGTCTCCCCGGACGTGACCAGCGTGCCGAACATCGTCGGCAACCCTTACCAGACACGCGCCATGGACAAGCAGGACATTCGGGAGTTGAGGCGCTGGCATCGGGAAGCGGCGAAGCGCGCCAAACAGGCGGATTTCGACATCGTCTACGTCTACGCGACCCACGGCTACCTGCTGTCTAATTTCCTGTCGGCACAAACCAATACTCGGACCGACGAATATGGCGGCTGCCTTGAAAACCGCGTCCGGCTGATCCGCGAGATCATCGAGGACACCAAGGACGCAGTTGGATCCACTTGCGCCGTCGCGGTTCGGTTCTCGGCCGATGAGGGTGGCGGTGAAGATGGCGTTCCCGTGCCTGGTGAGTGCCGCGACATGATCGAACTACTCGGCGAGCTTCCGGACCTATGGGACATCAACATCGCCGACTATTCCTACGAGATGGGCGTGTCCCGCTTCGTCGGCGAGGGCGCACTCGAGCCCTACATGGATTTTGTCAAATCGGTGACCTCGAAGCCCGTCGTGACCGTTGGCCGCTTCACCTCGCCGGATACGATGGTTAGCCAGGTGAAGCGTGGCATCGTCGATTTCATCGGCGCGGCGCGTCCCTCCATCGCCGATCCATTTCTGCCAAAGAAGATCGAGGAAGGCCGCATTGAGGATATTCGCGAGTGTATCGGCTGCAACATTTGTTATTCCGGTGACGGCAAGAGCGTGCCGATCCGCTGCACCCAGAACCCGACCATGGGCGAGGAATGGCGGCGCGGCTGGCATCCGGAGAAAATTGGGGTCAAGGCCTCGGATGCGAAGGTGCTCGTGGTCGGAGCCGGGCCGGCGGGCCTGGAAGCCGCGCGCGCACTGGGCGAGCGGGGCTATGCCGTGGTGCTTGCCGAGGCCGGCCGCGAGCTCGGCGGCCGGGTGACGGTTGAGTCCCGGTTGCCGGGCCTGAACGAATGGATCCGCGTGCGCGACTATCGGGTCCAGCAGATCGAACGTATGACCAACGTCGAGGTTTATCGGGAAAGCGAGATGGGTGCGGACGATGTGCTTGCGGTCGGGGCCGATCACGTGGTCGTTGCGACCGGCGCCACCTGGCGGCGGGACGGTTTCGGCCGCTTTCACCCGGCCGGAATCGCCGATCTCGGACCGCCCGAACGAATCTTCACGCCGGACGACATCATGGCCGGACGCCTGCCGGCGGGCCGGGTGCTGGTATTCGACGACGACCACTACTACATGGGCGCCGTCGTTGCGGAGCGGATATGCGCCGAGGGTTCGCCGGTGACCTTGGTGACGCCCGAGGACAAGGCCGCGGCCTGGAGCGGGTATACGGGTGAACAGGTTCGCAGCCAACGGCGACTCCTGGAGCTCGGGGTCGCGATTGTCACGGCGCACGGGCTTTCGGCGTTCGACGGCCGGGAGGCGGTGCTCGCCTGCGCCTATACCGGGCGGAACCGGCGGATCGCAGCGGATGCGGTGGTGATGGTGACGGCGCGGCGCCCCAACGACGGTCTCTATTATACGCTCTCCGATCGCCTCGCGGCCGGGACGGAGGGCGCACCGAAGTCCCTCCGGCGCATCGGCGACTGCGAGGCGCCGGCGATCATCGCCGCTGCCGTTTACGCGGGCCACAAGTTCGCGCGCGAACTCGAAGCTGAACCTGCGGGAGAGGTTCCATTTCGCCGCGAGCCGGCGGCCTTCTAGCGAAATTTCAACCGGCCTCGAGCAGGATTACCGCCTCGTCGGGCCAAGACAGCCAGACGGGAGTATCGTGTTCTAGGAACTGGCCAAGCGAGGTTTGGCCTTCCTGCGCGGCTACCACCAGGGGCTTGTCACGCCCTTCCACGGACACGTAGAAGTGGCTCCGATCGCCCAAATAGGCGGCGGTCTTGATGACGCCTTGCACGGCATTCCGGTCATCGGGACGCCGTTCCCGCGAGAGCGTCAGGTTCTCGGGACGAATTGCGACGACGATGTTCGCGCCTTCACGGACGAATGGCGCGGCCGCGGGGGCCTCGATCCGTCCGAGACATGCGGTATCGAGCACGGCATGGCCATCCTCGAGGCCGGTGACGGCGGCATCGATGAAATTCATCTGTCCGATAAAGTCGGCGACTTCGATGCTTATCGGGTGGTTGTAGATTTCTTTGGGCGCGGCGATCTGAAGCGTCTTGCCCCGGGACATTACGGCGACGCGGTCGGAGAGCGTCATCGCCTCTTCCTGATCGTGTGTCACGAAAATGAAAGTAATGCCCAACGACTGTTGCAGTGCCCGCAGCTCGATCTGCATCTCTTCGCGAAGTTTCTTGTCGAGCGCCCCCAAGGGCTCGTCCAGCAACAGCACCTTGGGGCGCTTAATCAGCGCGCGGGCGAGCGCGACTCGTTGGCGCTGGCCACCGGACAACTCGTCGGAACGCCGCTCGCCGAACCCCGACAGCTTGACCAATTCGAGCATCTCGTCGACGAGCCGGTCGGATTCACGTCGGCTCAACCTCTGCACCCGCAGGCCATAGGCGATATTCCGGCGCACGTCGAGGTGCGGGAAGATGGCGTAATTCTGAAACACCATGTTGGTCGGGCGGTGGTGTGGCGCGACATCGGCCATCGAGACGTTGTCGATGAGGATCTCGCCGGCGGTCGGCGTTTCGAAGCCGGCGAGCATCCGCAGTAGGGTCGTCTTGCCGCAACCCGAGGCGCCGAGCAGCGAGAAGAACTCCCCGCCGCCGATGGTCAAGTCGACTCGGTCGACCGCCTTGACCGGTCCGAAATGCTTGGACAGGTTCTCGATCGAGATGAAGGCGTCGTTACCGCTCATGGCTCAGCGCCCCTCGCCCGGAATCTGCGCCACGCCGCGGACCCGTAGCCACTGCGAGAGGAACACGACGACAAAAGAGACCACCAGGACGACGGAACTCAGCGCCAGCACGCTCGGCAGCTTTTGCGGAAAGCGCAACTGGCTCCAAATATAGATTGGCAAGGTCGGGTCGGTGCCGGACAGGAAAAATGCCATGATGAATTCGTCGAAGGATACCGTGAACGTCAACAGCAAACTGGCGAATATTCCGGGGAAAACGATGGGGAAGGTAACCCGCCAGAACGTCCAAAAGGCGTTGTCGCCCAGGTCCGCGGCCGCTTCCTCCATGGACCTGTCGAAGCCTTCGAAGCGTGCCATCAAGGTCGCCATGGAGAAGGGCACGCAGATCAGGACGTGGCCGAGGGTCACGGTATAGAGCGACAGCGGAATGCCCAACCGGCTGATCAGGATCAACAGGGCCACGCCCATAATGATGCCGGGGATCACCAGCGGCAGCATGATCGTGAACACCACAGGCGTGCGCCCCGGTATCCGATAACGGGTCACGGCCTTGGCGCCGAACACGCCCAGAATGGTAGAGAACACAGCGGTCGCGGCGCCGACCTGGATGCTGTTCATCAAGGCGGCATGCATCGGTTCGAGCGCAAGCATCTGCGCGTACCACTTGGTGGTGAACTCCTTGAATGGGAAAGCGATGTAAATGGAGTCGTTGAAAGAAAACAGCGGCAGGAACAACACCGGAATGTAGAGGAAGGCGAGGAATAGAATCGCATAGCTGCGCAGCGGCCGGTTCAGGCGCTCAATGTAGGGCGCGTCATTCATGCGATGCGCTCCGTCAATTTACGAGTCACCCAGATGTAGACGACGGAAATCAGCGCAACGCTGATCATCATGCAGATCGCGATCGCCGCGCCCATGGGCCAATCGTTCACCTTGCCGAAATGGGCCTGGATGATGTTGGCGATCATGATGCCGTCGGGTCCACCGACAAGCGTCGGGGTGATGTAGTCGCCAACCGTCGGGATGAAGATCAGCAGGCTCGCCGCGAGCACGCCTGGCAGGGAAAGCGGCAACGTCACGCGCAGGAACCGGGCCACCGGGCCGTCGCCAAGATCGGCGGCCGCCTCGAGCAGAGAGCGATCGATCTTCTCGAGGGATACGTAAATCGGCAGGATCGCGAAGGCCGCCCAGGCGTGGGCCAGGGTGATCACCACCGCGGTGGGGCTGTAGAGCAGGAATTCAAGTGATTGCTCGATGAGTCCAAGCGATTTGAGCCCAGAGTTGATGGCGCCGTTGTAGCCCAGGATCACCTTCCAGGAGAACACCCGCAGCAAGTAGCTGGTCCAGAACGGCAGCGTCATCAAGATGATCCAGATCAACTTGTGCCGGTGCACGTGAAAGGCGACGTAGTACGCCATCGGGTAAGAGACCAGCACCGTGACCGCGGCGCAGGTCCCGGAAATCCAGAGCGAGCGGATCATCAGGGCCCGAAAAAACGGCGCCTCGATCACCTCGCGATAGTTATTTAGCGTGAGGGTGGTATCGAATTCGAAGGCGTGCTGGGTCCAAAAACTCATCACCACCAGGATGGCGAAGGGCGCGCACATGGCGAAGGCCATCACGATCAAGGTTGGCGAGAGCAGCGTGTAGCCACGCAACGCCTCGCTACGCAAGAAAGCGACGCGCAGGCGGGATCGCAGTCCTCTGCCCGACCCCTCCGGCCGGGTGGCTATCGAGATCGCATCACCCAAGGGCCTGCGTCCTTTCCATATTCGCCCGCCCGGACAGGGTCTTCGTTCAGGTGCGCCATATCAACAAGCAGCCGAGTATGCGCCCCCGCTTGGTTTCCGCAGGCGGGGGACGCAGCCTCGCAATCGGCCGTTCGAGTTAGAATCCAGCCTTGATCTTCTCGAACTCCTTGTTCATTGCGGTTTCGAACTCTTGGCTCTGCGGAACCTGGAACTTGCCTGCGTTCAGGATGTCGGCCGGATTTCGGCTCAGGCCCAACTCCGCTAATTCCTCATCCGTGAATAGATCGAAGGTTTTGGCGTTGGAATGGCCGTAGCCATTCTCGGAGATTAGCCACTTTCCGCTATCGGTGCTGAGCATGGCATCGATGACGTCGTAAGCCTTGTCGGGATAGGGCGCGTCTTTATGCATCATCACGCCACAGACCCAGGTGAGCGCGCCCTCCTTCGGATTCGCGAAGGTCACGGGAATGCCTTGCGCTTTGAGGGTTACGGCCGAGGAGTCCCAGGTCATGGCGGCGACAATTTCGCCGGAGGCGAGTGCCTGCTCCAGCGTGGATTCGTCGTCGGTGTAGACGCGGATGAGCGGCCGCTGTTTGCGCAGGAGGTCCGCGACCTTTTTCATACCCGCTTCAGTGGCAATATCGTTAAAATCGACGCCGGCGTAAATGGCCGTGCACCACCAGGTATCTCCTCCCGAGGCGAACACCCCGATTTTTCCCTTGTAGCGTTCGTCCCAGAGTAAACTCCAGGACTCCTCCTGCCCCTGAAGGTCGACCAGGTCGGTGCGATAGGTGATCGAGGTCCGTCCCCAGTCCCAGGGCGCCATGTAAGGCTTGCCGTCGACCACGTTGCCTTCGAGGTTCCAGAGTTCGGGCATCACGTCCGGCCAGTTCGAAAGCTTGCTGGTGTCCAGCGGCTGGAACAGGCCGGTTGCTATCCAGCGCGGAATTCCCTGATTGCAAGGATGGGCGAGGTCGACAACGTAACCGGCCCGTATCTTCGTCAGCCCCTCCTCGGAGCCGCCGAAGGTCGCGAAGTTGGGTGGCTCGCCGTGCTTGGCGATGTAGGGTCCGTACGCTTCCGGAACGTCGTAGCCGCCCCAGGTAAATAAGGTCGCCTGGTCCGCGGCCGCTGCCGAGGCCATTTTCGACGCTACCGGCATGGCGACTAAGCTGACGCCCGCGGCGGAAAGCATCTTGTTGAAGTCACGCCTGCTCAGATGTCCCGAACGAAGCGCATCGAGTTTTTTGTCGATATTCATCGTCGCCTCTCCCTGTATGATTTTATGTGACGCCCGAATCCCTATCGGCACGCCACATCAATCGGATTGTTATCCTTGCACGCGATCGCGGTCGAAACGCAGCTCTGGCCAAATTCCTCCGCAGCCGCTCTCAAATGACCCGTCAAACCGTTGCCCCCATCGAAGTTATTTTCAAGCGACAGCCATCCGGCATGAAGATTGGTTCGCATCGACGTAACATTACTTTGATTTCCCCGGCCCGTTCAATTTATTAATGGCCGACCAAGCGTGGCGGCATCCAAAAGCAGGTCGATCCGGGGTCGAGGCGATGGCGCCGAATATCGGAGGATTCACAGGAACTTACGGACAGTAGCCTCGTTTAAGTATCCCTTTGGTGGTATTACTTTGGGAAAAAGAGGGGCAACATCCAAGAGTAGCGCCAAACGCGTGACCGAGGTGGTGCGGATGGGAGAATGGATGGGAAAGCCAGTTGCCGAGTTCTGGTACGGCATCCAGCCGCAAGGTGATGGAATCATTCGGTTCCGCGAGATCTATGTCGATCCCTATGCGGTCGGCGACATTTGGCTCGTGCGCGGGTCGCAGAGGGACTTGGTCGTCGATACGGGCAGCGGGATCGTGCCCCCGAGGCCGATCATCGAGGCGGTTTCCGGAAAATCCGTCTGCGCGGTGGCGCTCAACTGCTACTACGATCACGCGGGCGGATGGCATAGCTTCGCCGAGCGTGCCTGTCATTCTCTGGAAGCTCCCGCGCTGATCGATCCGAGGGAGGAAAGCTCACTGGTCTCGGATTACCTGACGGAAGCGACGCTGTCGGCTTTGCCGCGCCCAGGATACTCAACCGCCGACTACCGAATGGTCGGCGCCGAACCGACCCGCCTTCTCGAGGATGGCGACGTCATCGATCTCGGCAGTCGATCGTTGGAGGTGCTGCATATGCCGGGGCGCTCGGCTGGCGGCATTGCGCTTTGGGAAGCTCGGACGGGGAGCCTGTTCACAAGCGACATGCTCTACGACGGCGACCACGGGCTGGCCTGGCCACCGGACGATCCTCAGGCGTATATCGCCAGCTTGCGCCGAATGCGCGATCTGCCGGTCGTCTCCGTTTATCCGGGCCATTACGGCCGTTTCGACGGCGCGCGGATGACGGCGTTGATCGACGAGCAGGTTGCCCAATTGAACGGAGCATCATGAAGCCGCGTTCTGCTGCGCCACTCGTTCTGCAGCCCAAGTCGACGCATCTCGGCCATTGGCAACGTCTGTCACCATACCTTCGAGCCTTGGCCCTGGCGCTCACCCTCGTGGCCCTCCCGGTTCCGGCCCAGATACAGGGTAGCCGGGCACAGGGTAACCGGGTTGTCGATTTGGAGTTGGCCTTGTTGGTCGACGTATCCGCCAGCGTGAGCGACGAGGAGTTCCATCTGCAAGCGAACGGCTTGGCTGAGGCGTTTCGCAGCCTGGCTGTTCTCAACGCCATCCGGACGTCGGTCAACGGAGGCATCGCGGTCAGCGTCATCCAATGGGCCAACCGGGCAAATCAACGAGTCTCCGTCGAGTGGACGCTATTGCGAAGCGATGCCGATGCGCTCGGGTTGGCCGCCCGGATAGCCTCCATGCCCAGACTGATTCATGGAGGCCACACGGCGCTCGGTAGCGCCCTCGCCTTCGGCTTGCAGGAGCTCGAGTCGAACCGCGCCGCGGGGGTTCGTCGCGTGATCGACGTCTCGGGCGATGGCCGGGCCAACGATGGCTTGCCCTTGCGCGCGGTCCGCGAGGAGGTGATAGAGCACGGCGTAACCATAAACGGCCTGGCGATCCTCAACGAGCTTCCCTTGCTGGACCGTTATTTCCGCGACCACTTGATCGGTGGTGAGGGGGCTTTCGTCATGATCGCGCATGACTACACCGACTTCGCCCAAGCTATGGCAGTTAAGCTGGTGCGAGAGATTCGTGCGGTGCCACTCGCCAAAAGAAACGTCACCCCGAATTCCGTGCACAAAACACGCGCCGGACCCGAACAGTTTTTCCGATCAGATCTCATGGAACCGTAGTACCGCGGTCAGGACGGGCGTGGCGATCGGGAAGAGGGCGATAGTCGAGGCGCGCATCGAAGGTGTGAATCCTTGCCGGTGCTGCGTTGTGCCGACACGCGATCCTAGCACCGGCGAGAGCTGCCCAAAGTTTGTAAAGACACTCGCGCGGAGCCGTAACGCAAAATTGCCCGACTGGGCGCACGCCGAGCATATCAGAAACCCTTATGACTAGGCGTAAACACCCGCATTCACGAGAACGAGGCTGGGAAGACTTTACGGGTAGGTGATCCCGTAGTGGTGATCTAACAAACAACTTCGCTGAGCTCATAACCTATAAAATTAATGTCCGTTCATAGCCGAGGGTGTTGAAGAAGTCCTTTGAGGGGCTCGGAGTGTCGTGATTCCTTGCTTGTGAGGATTGAGCAAGAGGATCAGG
>Ga0114949_10003042_pt1 | contig 10573 bp, 7 predicted proteins | sample N074metaG_FD_83505 | JGI IMG/M metagenome (GOLD analysis project Ga0114949, IMG submission 83505) | Deep subsurface microbial communities from Kermadec Trench to uncover new lineages of life (NeLLi) - N074 metaG | ecosystem: Environmental > Aquatic > Marine > Ocean trench > Sediment | place... | reverse complement strand
TGATCCGCGAGCAGGCACAGGGGCGCGCCGACATGGGCGTCATCGGCGCTCGCGTAAAATCAAAGTTGACCGGCTGATCTGGTAGACTCGCGGTCAGGCCCCCAACTGGCGGCCAATAATACAAAGCGCTTACAACGTTAACTGGCTGGGTTTGGTGGCTGGGCGAATTCCTCAGGATTTTATTGACGATCTGGTCGAGCGAGCCGATATCGCGGAAGTCATTGGGTCCCGCGTTCAGCTAAAAAAGCAGGGCCGCGAATACAAGGCGCCGTGCCCTTTCCACTCTGAAAAAACGCCGTCGTTTACGGTCAGCGCACAAAAGGGCTTCTATCACTGCTTTGGCTGCGGGGCACACGGCACGGCGCTGGGATTCCTGATGGAATTCGATCGTCTGGAATTTCCGGAGGCCGTGGAAGAACTCGCCCAGATGCTGGGCCTTGAGGTTCCACGCGGCGAACAAACCGAAAACCGCACTGCTGTTACGCCGATCTTCGAAATGCTGACCGAGGCGGCCCGGTTATACCAGCAGGCCTTGAAGAAGCATTCGCCGGCAGCCGAATACCTGAAGTCGCGTGGACTCGATAGCTCAACCGTCAGGGACTACGGTATTGGCTATGCGCCGCCCGGCTGGGACTTTTTGCTGCAGCACTTCGACACCAAAGACGAAACCAGGCGCCATCTCAAATCGGCCGGACTGATCGCCGAGCGTGACCAGGGCGGTTTCTACGATCGTTTTCGTGATCGTATCGTGTTTCCGATCCGCGACAGCCGCGGACGGGTTGTCGGCTTTGGCGGACGAATCATTGGCAATGAAGAGCCAAAATACCTGAATTCGCCGGAAACTGCAGTGTTCCATAAAGGACGGGAACTGTATGGTTTATACGAGGCGCGTCGCGCGACACGCAAACTTAACCGGCTTCTGGTTGTCGAAGGTTATATGGACGTAGTGAGTCTCGCCCGCCATGGATTTCAGGATTCGGTGGCTACCTTGGGCACTGCAACGACGCCGGAACACCTGCGTCGTCTTTTTCGCGTAGCCCAGGACGTCACCTTCTGTTTCGATGGGGACCAGGCCGGTCGCGATGCAGCCTGGCGGGCTCTGCAGACCAGCCTTCCGGAAATGCGGGAAGGACGCCAGGTTCGCTTCCTGTTCCTGCAAGACGACGAAGACCCGGACTCAGTTGTTCGCGCCGAAGGTTCACAGGGCCTGAATGAGCGTCTGAAAAATACCGTGCCACTATCGGATTACCTGCTCCGCGAGCTCAAGGCTCAAACGGACACGGATTCTGTTGACGGCCGGGCCCGGCTTGCGGAACTGGCCCGCCCGATGCTCAGAAATATCCCCGACGGTTTTTACAAGACCTTACTGACCGATCGACTCGCAACCGAGATTGGAATGGGGCGCGAGAAATTGGCGACCTTACTGGGCGATGCGGAATCGGCCGGGCAGCCCACCGGACGACCGAGTCGGCTGCGGCGGCCTGCCAGCCGCCGGCCCACGCTGATCCGGCAAGCCATTCAGCTGATTCTGAATTACCCGTCGGCCCGGGCGCAAATAAATCCGCCGGAGCATTTGTCGAATGTCCGCCAGCGCGGCGCCGCGCTACTCGTTGAAATTCTGGAAATTGCAGCACAGAAGCCGAACATCAACCCGGCCGGCATACTCGAGCGATTTCGCGACCGCCCGGAATATCCGCACCTGGTGTCATTACTGGCTGAGGAGATCCTCATCGATATAGAGACCGCAGGTTCGGTGCTCGACGACAATCTGCGTCGAATCATCAGCGAAGCGGAGCAGCACAGGTTCGCCGAGCTCGTCGACGCAGCCAATGAGCGAAATCTAAATGCAGACGAAAAAGACGAATTACGACGCTTGAGTCAAATTGATTCCGATTCGACCGGATGAACGCACTATGAAAATTTTCTCAATGTCTTTCAACAGGTTGGGTCGAAGCCCGGACGATTCCACGGGTCCGCCAAAGTCTGGATATCAATCTTTATCTTTTGTATAATCGATCGTTTATTTTAGGTGCAATGAGGTCAGACGGGTGAAATCAAAGGTGACAAAGAAAATGAAGGTGACAAAGAAAACGGCAAAATCACCGGTCGCTGTTGTCAAGGTCAGCAGCGAACAACAACAGTCGCAATTGAAGTTGCTGATCGCCCGCGGCAAAGAGCAGGGCTACCTGACCTATGCGGAGATCAATGACCACCTCCCCAACGACATCGTCGATCCGGAGCAGATCGAAGATATCGTCAACATGATCAATGATATGGGCATTACGGTGCACGAGAAGGCGCCGGATGCCGAGTCACTCGTGCTGTCGGACGCCGCGGTCAACGACGATGAAGCCGTCGAGGAAGCCGCGGCAGCGCTGGCCACGGTCGACAGCGAATTCGGACGCACCACCGACCCGGTGCGCATGTATATGCGGGAAATGGGTACGGTCGAGTTACTGACCCGCGAGGGTGAAATCCGTATCGCCAAGCGCATCGAGCAAGGCCTCAATCAGGTCAAGAGTTCACTGGCCTATTTTCCACCGACGATCGAAACGATCATCGTGGCATACGAGCCAATACAAGCCAACGCAGCCCGCCTGCATGATGTTGTCGTCGGGTTTATCGACCCCAACGAACCCGAAGAGGTCATCCCGGCCAGCGCCAAGCCGAAAGAAGAAACCGACGAAGAGGAAGACACAGGGCCCGATCCGGCGGAGGTCGAAAAACGATTCAAGGCAATTTTCCGACGACACAAGCGCATTCTGACCGCGATCGAAACGGATGGTGGTACTGCTAATCCGAAGACCAAGCGCTCGCGCGACAAAATGACGGCGGAACTGATGGAAATCAAGCTTTCACCGAAGTTGTTTGAGTCACTGTGCGTACAATTGCGGGTCACCGTCGTCGGGATTCGAACCCGGGAACGGGAGCTTTTGAGTCTGTGCGTCAAGCAGGCCGGTATGCCACGCAAAGACTTTTTGGCCAGTTTTCCAAAAAACGAGACCAACCTGACGTGGATTGAAAAGCACATCCGCTCCAAACGCAAGCACTCGTCTGCATTGGCAAAAATGAAAGTCGAGATTCTGCGCGCTCAGCGCAAACTTCTTATGGTCGAACAGACGACCCATCTGACGATAGCTGAGATCAAGGAAATCAGCCGGCGAATGTCGATCGGGGAAGCAAAAGCCCGGCGGGCGAAAAAGGAAATGGTCGAAGCCAACTTGCGTCTCGTTATTTCTATTGCAAAAAAATATACCAATCGTGGCCTGCAATTTCTGGACCTGATCCAGGAAGGCAACATCGGCCTGATGAAAGCCGTCGACAAATTCGAATACCGCCGTGGCTACAAGTTTTCCACCTACGCAACGTGGTGGATACGCCAGGCCATCACGCGCTCCATCGCAGATCAAGCAAGGACCATACGAATCCCCGTGCATATGATCGAGACGATTAACAAGCTGAATCGCATATCGCGAACAATGTTGCAGGAAATGGGTCGCGAACCCGTACCGGAAGAACTCGCCGAACGCATGGAAATGCCCGAGGAAAAAGTCCGCAAGGTACTCAAGATTGCGAAAGAGCCTATTTCTACAGAGACGCCCATCGGCGACGATGAAGATTCACATCTCGGAGATTTCATCGAAGATCCTGTCGTTGCCTCGCCGGTTGATTCGGCCACCAACTCCGGCCTCAAGGAAACCACCGGGGACGTACTCGCGGGCCTGACACCACGCGAGGCCAAGGTACTGCGTATGCGGTTCGGCATCGACATGAACACCGACCATACGCTCGAAGAGGTCGGCAAGCAGTTCGATGTCACCCGCGAGCGTATCCGGCAGATCGAGGCCAAGGCACTGCGAAAACTCCGTCATCCGTCCCGCAGCGATCAGTTGCGAAGCTTTTTGCTCGAAGAGTAACCTGCCCCCCTGTTGCCTAAATCGCGCTGCGAAGACAAGGCAGTCGCGGGCGCCGTCTCGACATGTGACGCATCGCCCGTTTCCATTTGGGCGAGAACAACCCCGTCGAACGGCGCCGCCACCTCCAACATGCCGGCAGGAGTATTTAAGCCAGGTATCAGCAGTGAAAATGTTTCCATCCGGATCAGCCGGTCACCCCTGACCGAGTCAGTTCACCCAGTCGCTCAGTCAACAGCTTGTTTTCCCGGTAATCGATCGGCAACACGATGAGAGCCGGCCCCGGGTTCGAAAAGGCGGAATCGAGCACACTGGCCAAGTCAGCACTATCTTCCACCCAATAGCCCTTCCAGCCAAACGCGCCGGCGAGCTGCAACCAATCCGGATTAGTGAATGCGAGATCTGTATGGCTACCGAACTCGTTCTCCTGCTTCCATTTAATCAGACCATATTCTCCGTCTTCCCAGACCATGATGACGGGTTCCACCCCGATCCGCTTCGCGGTTTCCATCTCCTGCACATTCATCAGAAATCCTCCGTCTCCGGAAATCGCCAGGACACGCTTGTCGGGATAAATCATGCTCGCGGCAATCGCGCCCGGTAGCGCAGAGCCCATCGAACAGAATCCATTCGGTATCAAACAGGTATTTGGTTCATGACAATGGTAATACCGTGCTACCCACATTTTGTGTGCGCCAACATCGGACAACAGAATGTCACCCGGTCCGAGTGCCTGGCGGACATCCCACAGCACTTTCTGGGGACGGATGGAACCTGTCGTGACATCCTCCGAATGCGCGGCCAATTCCTCGCCCATCCTTTTTCGCATGTTACGTTGCCCGGTCAGATCAAACGTTAATCGCGCCGAATTTTCGACGCGCTCATTCAGCATCCACAGCGTGTGCGCCAGATCACCAATCAATTCGACTTCGGGAAGATAGTCAGCGTCGATTTCTGCGGGCAAAAAATCAGCGTGCACAATTCGCTTGTCACCCTTCGGGTTCCAAAGATGCGGATGGTACTCAACCATATCGAAACCGAGCGTAATCACGAGATCAGCCTCGTCGATAACCAGTGTTGGAAGATCCTTGCCACCGAGCCCGATCGTGTACAAACAGTAATCCGCGTCCATATCGACGCAGCCTTTGGCCATAAAGGTGCTTAATACGCCGATACCGGTTCGCTCACAAAAAAGCCGCAACTGCTTGCTGGCCCGTCGCCTAATGCAGCCGTTGCCAGCTAGAATTACCGGACGCCGCGCTTCGCTGAGCAATTCAAATGCCCGGTCGACGATCAGGTCGTCCGGCACCGAGCGCCTGAAGCGGCGCGGCTCCAATGGCTCCGCCGTCGCCTCCAGCTTGGCGACATCCTCGGGCAACTCGATCAGCACCGCACCGGGTTTTTCGCTCCTGGCGATCCTGACGGCCTTGCGGATGATTTCCGGAATGGTGTCGGGATTAACGATGCTCGTAGCCCATTTCGTCACCGGCCCAAACATCGCCACGACATCCATGATCTGATGCGATTCTTTGTGCAATCGTGCGGTGGAGCCCTGGCCGGTCAGCACGAGCATCGGTGCACGATCCATATTCGAATCCGCGACGCCCGTAATCAGGTTGGTCGCACCGGGCCCAAGCGTGCCCAGGCAGGCCGCCACCTGCCCGGTCAAGCGGCCATAAGCTCCCACCATAAAGGCCGCCCCTTGCTCATGACGGGTCAAAACGAATTTAATCGTCTCGGATTTCTCGAGTGAGCGAACGAAGTCCGCATTTTCTTCGCCCGGCACACCGAACACGATTTCGATGCCCTCGCGTTCAAGACAGTGGACCAGCAGATCGGAGGCTTGCATAGACGCTCCCTACGATTCCATTCCCACATCGGGATACAGTTCGTCCATCGGTATGGACCGCCCTTCGGACTGTACGACGCGGCAATGATATCGGCGCAACAGGCGAGGTTCGGGAACACCGCAGGAATGCGCAATCATGCCGACCTCCTTTTCGATCTCGCGCTGATAGCGCATCACTCTCTTCGCCTTATTCTCGGGGACCAGCCCTCGTTGCAATCGCCTGTCATGCGTCGTAACACCGGTCGGGCAGGTATTCTTGTTACATTTCATGGCCTGAATGCAACCCAGGGCGAACATGAAGCCCCGCGCGGAGACGATGAAGTCGGCACCGGTACACAGGCCTGCAGCCACCTGACCCGGGTTGATCATCTTGCCACTGGCAATAACCCTGACGCGATCACGCATTCCGGATTTTTTGAGAATATCCACGACCAGCGGCAGGCTCTCGCGAATCGGTAAGCCGACATTGTCCATGAGCGGCTTCGGCGCCGCACCCGAACCGCCGTCACCGGAATCCACGGTAATAAAATCCGGCCCCGATTCCGGCCCACGGGCACGCGCTTCCCGAAACAGTTCTTCGAGCCATCCATAGGCGCCGACGACGGTTTTGAATCCGACCGGCTTTCCGGTCACGTCACGAACCCGGTCAATGAAGTCCAACAGTTCATCGACGTTGTCGATCTCCCGATGACGGTTCGGACTGATCGAATCCTCCCCCGCCGGGATACCGCGAATCCGCGCGATTTCTTCGGTCACTTTTGCGCCGGGCAGAATGCCGCCCTTGCCCGGCTTTGCGCCCTGACTGAGCTTGATCTCGAACATCCGGACCTGCTCGTGCCCCGCGACCTCTCTGAGTTTCGACTCGTCGAGTTCGCCCGCCGAATTACGCACGCCGTATTTCGCGGTACCCATCTGAAAAACGATATCCGCGCCCCCTTCGAGATGGTATTCGGACAACCCTCCTTCCCCCGTGTTGAGCCAGCAACCGGCCATTTTCGCGCCATTCGACAACGCCAGGACCGCGGGCTTCGAAATCGCGCCGAAACTCATGCCGGAAATATGAAACACGCGGTCCGTGGTATAGGGATACCTGCTGTGAGGGCCTATCGTGCACGCCGAAGTGGTTGTGGCATCCTCTTCCAGGGTCGGCCACGGGCAATTCACGAAAATGAATGTCCCGGCGCGACTCAGATCCCGCGTCGAACCAAACGCAACCGTCGTATCGACGCCCTTCGCAGCCTGATAGGCCCACGACCGCTCGGCCCGGTTGAACGGCATTTCCTCCCGGTCCATCGCAAAGAAGTATTGCCGGAAGAACTCGCCCATATTCTCGAAGAAATACCGGAAACGGCCCACCACCGGAAAGTTGCGGCGAATCGCGTGGCTCGTCTGGGTGATATCGATAACGTACAGAATCACGAAGATCAGGATTCCGGCCACGATGCCGAATACGATCAGGTATTGGACGATATCCAGAAACCGGCTCACGAAATCCACGATAGATTCACCCCTTTAGATTCTTTTAGCCACTATTTAACATGCGATCCGTCTGAATGCACAATCGATAATTCACGATTGTACATCCACCACCGGCATGCCCAGCCTACACCTGACACCCGATATTGGGTACAGTCATCATCTGGTTAGAGCGCTACCGAATGCCATTTTCAAACCTCGTGAACCTCAGGGTCACCACGGCTATCATCTTCCTGATGCTGGCTGGCTGTGGCGCTGGGACCGCGCCAGAAATTGCCGGGACACCTGAATCGATCGCAAAGCAGGTGGCCGCAGATTTCCTGTCAACCCCTGCAACCGACGTCACTTTAGTCTCGATTATGCCTCAGGAGTTCAACGACTCCAGCCTCGATTGCCCCGAACCGGGCATGTCTTATCTGCAGGTCCTGACACCGGGATACAGGGTTATTGTCGAAGCGGATGGCCGACGTTTCGATGTACGCGTCTCGGGAGCGCATGGCCGGATTTGCCGGCGAAACAAGGTAAATCCACTCTCCTCCAGTGCGCCACCACGGTCAAATGTCTCCACACTGATTGATCTCGCCCGGAAGGATCTTGCCCGGCATCTTGCGGCTGAGAGTTCGGACATCCTGGTTCTCGAGGTTCATCCACTCAACGCTCAGACTGTCGTGAAAGGTTGTTCGCCCGAATGCGATGACTCATCGATACAATGCGGATATATGATCGGCTTCATCCATGATGGTCGGCGTTACGACTATCATACTGATCAGAAAAAAGTTGCGCCGTGCCCGCCGATCCTAACGATGTGACTCGCCGTTCTCTGTCACACCTCGGCGGTGTTCGCGCCAGTGGCGCGCGGTAATTTTTCGCCAGGCTTTTCGCACGGGCGCCGTCCATCTTTCTAAAGTCGTCAGATGGAAATACGGCGCATCCTCCTCTGATATCTGATCATAGCGACCGAGGTACTTGTGCTTGATCCAGGCATTGAGATCGATCTGACAAGCTTGCCCGAATAGCCAGTGATTTAGTATTCCCTTTTCCTTGCGCACGACAGCGGAACCAAAATCAATCAGCCGGGGTTCGCCCGCGGGCGTCACCAGAATATTATCTTTTCGCTTCAGATCGGCGTGAGCAACCCCCGCCCGGTGTGCCGCCAGCAGAATATCCAGCAATGCGGAAAAAAAAGCGTCCCGATCCGGCAATTCATCTCTAGACAAGCGCAAAGAGTGGCCGTCGATAAACTCCAATAGCAATTTATCGTCATCCTTCAGACCATAGCACTGGGGAATACCACGCACTCCGTCCAGACGCCGATAAATTTGATACTCGCGGCGAATCATCGTTCGCCGTAGCGACCGAATGCCGGGCAAACCCATCGCTTCTTTGACGATCAGATAATTCGACTCGGGCAAGGATTGCAATCCGGAATCCTTTGCATCGAACTGCAGTGTATCGGCTCGAATCTTATAGACAACGCCCTGGTAGCCGCTGCTAATGAGTATGCCGCCATGATCTGGCCCGGCCATTGTCGCCTACATTATCCGAGACGTTAACCGAGACGCCAGCCAACGATAAAAAGACATACCAGCGTATAAACGACGATCACCGGTTCATAGTTTTGCTTGAGACTGGTCTGAAAAGACCACCGGTCTCCACGGCGCATGCGAATACTGTTTGGAATGACCGCAGGAACGGTTTGACTCCAATCCTCCCAGTCGGCTCCGAACAGATTATGAAGCTTGCGATCTTCGTAATCGATCGCCGGAGGATAATAAAACCACCAGAAAAGGGCCGAGACGATCAGCGCCCACCATTGCCCGCTCGCAAACGTAAATCCTATGATCATCAGCATATTGCCGGTGTATAGCGGATGCCGAACCAGGGAATAAGCGCCATCCGTCGCCAACTGTTTGTTCTTCACAATGAAGCCCGAGGCGTACAACCTGAACAGCATACCGACAAGCGCGATGATCCCGCCGATCAAAAAACCGCCTGGCCGCGGATCCGACAACAGCGCATAGACCGGCATCAGCAATATGCCAATCGCCTGGCGAAAAAACTCGCTGTATCGCATCTCCCTGACGATCTGTGGGAGGCCCTTTAGCGGGGGCAAATCATCTGTTCGTGAACTCATGATTTCAAACGTGTATATCGATGAAAGAGAAACGCTGCGCGAGGCGAAATTAGCAGCAACCCATGGCAAAGTATACCTACAGGAGAACGCCCGATACTGCTAGAATCCAGCCGCCGGAAACTCATCGCGTGGGCCTGTAGCTCAGTTGGTTAGAGCAGTGGACTCATAATCCATTGGTCGTAGGTTCAAGTCCTACCGGGCCCACCATCTAATAGTAGTGCCATGCAACAGTTTCAAGCGTTCACGGCGTTTTTTATTCGCCTTCCATAAACCCCTGTGGTGCAGTAAGGGTGCAGTACCCCCTGTTTCTTGGCATAGTGGTGTTGATTCGTGTTACAGAGAAACGTTGCAATGGCGACGCTGATTAGACGCAGACGGGCCGATGGTTCGCTGTCATATCGGGTGCAGGATCGCACCACCGGGTACCCTTCTCTTTCGGAAACATTCTCAACCCTGAAAACGGCGCGTGAGTTTCGACGCAAGGTCGAACACGAACGCGAAGCAGGTATTGCCGGGCTGCGGCGCGGGCGGCATCGCCTGGCCGAAGCGGTGGCGGACTTCACCACAACGGCAGAATTTCGCAAACGTAAATCGGGTGCCACGACACGGCGGCAACTTGAATGGTGGTCGGGTCGGATTGGCCAGTTACCGCTGGCAAAAATAACACCCGACCTGATCGCGGACCAATTACATACGCTGGAAGCCGAAGGCCGGTCAGGGTCCACGGTGAACCGATACCGGTCTGCCCTATCGCGATTATTTCGGTACGCGGTAAACACCCGGCGGTGGACCGACCATAACCCGTGTTCGATGATCGAACGGCGACCGGAAGGTCGACGCCGCGAACGTGTCATAACCGCGAAAGAATGGGACCGGCTGCTGAACGCAACCCTTGACCTGGCGAAGCGTCCGCCGAAACGCAACATTCCGACCGCTGGCCGCAAGTATGCGCCACGCGCGCAGTTGCCGAACTTTCTGCGTGTCACCTACGGGACCGCCGCCCGTAGCGGTGACGTTCGATTCCTGCGGTGGGAATACGTCGACCTGAAACACCGGCTGGTGACGTTCCACGATCCGAAAGCCGGGAATGGGTACACGGTTCCGCTAAGGGGTGATTCGCTGGCCGCAATCCGCGAACAAGCGAAACTGCGCCGCAAGGGTTGCCCGTGGGTGTTCCCGTCCCGCGTGACCGATAACGCC
>Ga0114949_10003041_pt1 | contig 10574 bp, 9 predicted proteins | sample N074metaG_FD_83505 | JGI IMG/M metagenome (GOLD analysis project Ga0114949, IMG submission 83505) | Deep subsurface microbial communities from Kermadec Trench to uncover new lineages of life (NeLLi) - N074 metaG | ecosystem: Environmental > Aquatic > Marine > Ocean trench > Sediment | place... | reverse complement strand
CCGTGAAGCGGAACGCACCGGATGACAGCGTCTTTACGCTGACCGGTTCGCCGGCTATCTCAAAGAATCAGATCAAGACGGAAACCCTGGTCAAGGACGGGCAGACACTCGTTCTTGGCGGGATCTATGTCATCTCGGATTCGAACCGGCAGTCGCGTGTCCCCTACCTTCACAAGATCCCGATTATCGGAGCGCTGTTCCGGAACGACGAGATCAGCGAGAGCCGCAAGGAATTGCTGATCTTCGTTACGCCGACCATCATCATGCCGGTAGAGGATGACGCCTGATCTGCCGCACCGCCGTTTTCTTCAGCTAGTCAATTTGGCAACACACGGGGGGGCCTTGGCCCCCCCGTCTCGTGTAATGTCTTCAACAATGAGACAAGGTCCGATCTGGCTGGTGGGGATGATGGGGGCAGGCAAGTCAGCTGTCGGGCCGCTGCTGGCGCGTTCCCTTGCGCGAGGCTTCGTCGACACCGATGTCGCGATCGAGCGTCTCGCCGGGATGTCCATTTCCGAAATCTTCACAGCGGAGGGCGAGCCCGCGTTTCGGCAGCGGGAGCGCCAGTTGATCGAAGAACTCAGCGTTGGCAGCGATGTGGTGGCACTCGGGGGCGGCGCCATCGCCCAGCCGGGCGCGGCTGCCATACTCGAGCGCTCGGGTACGGTGGTCTATTTAAAGGCCTCGGCGCGTTCGCTGCTCGATCGGCTCGGGGAATGTTCGGAGCGACCGCTCCTTCAGGGCCTTGCTCCGAAAGAGCGCCTGGCTCGGGTCGAGAAACTCCTGATCGAGCGCGCAAGTGCCTACAGTACGGCTTCGATCGCTGTAGACACCGAGAGGCGGACGGTTGAGGCCGTGACCGACGAACTCTTGCGGCGATTGGAATCTGCGATGATCGAAGATGAGAGCCCTGTTGAGAAAGGAGTCGGTGTTTGAGCGGCGATCGACAGCGAGTTGGGCGCATCGTGCGAGCCCTGACCGTCGAACTCGGCGATCGGAGCTATCCGATCAAGCTGGGTGTCGACATCTTGGCTGGCGCTGGGAAGGCGATCGCCCGATGTGCGCCCTCGGATCGAGCGTTTGTCGTCACGGTGCCGCCGGTCTCTCGCCGTTACGGTGGCGTTCTCCTGCGCTCCTTGCGATCGGCGGGTTATCGGGTTCACCGGGTTCTGGTGCCAGACGGTGAAGCTACCAAGAATCCACGTCAGCTCTCGAAGCTGTGGGACGAGCTGATCGACTTCGGAGCAGACCGCAGCACTCCGGTTGTGGCGCTCGGCGGCGGAGTGGTCGGAGACCTCGCCGGTTTCGCAGCCGCTTCGTATTTGCGCGGCGTGCCGTTCATACAGATACCGACGACCATTCTGGCGATGGTCGATGCGAGCATCGGGGGGAAGGTTGCCGTCAACCTGCCGCAGGGCAAAAACCTGGCGGGCGCGTTCTACCAACCCCGGTTGGTTTGGATCGACACCGCGACGCTCCGAAGTCTGCCCGCCAGGCAACGTTCGGCGGGATTTGCAGAAGTCATCAAGGCGGCCGCGATCTGGGATTCGAAATTCTTCGAGCGCCTCGAGCGAGACGCCGAAGGGCTGATGGAACTCGACCCGAAACTGTTGATTCCCACGCTGGAGCGCGCCTGTGCGATCAAGGCGGAGGTTGTTTCGAGGGACGAGCGGGAGGCGGATCTACGGCAGATTCTGAACTTTGGCCATACGATCGCCCATGCGATCGAAAGGCTTGGCCGCTACCGGGGCCTGCTCCACGGTGAAGCAGTTGCGATCGGGATGCTCGTCGCGGCGCAGAAATCCGAGCAGCTGGGGCTTTCCCCCGCGGGTACCGCCGAGCGAATCCGAAGCTTGTGTCTCCGGTTTGGGCTCCCCAGCGAGCTACCGAATCATCCTCGAAGTGCTTATCTCGACGCACTGCGGGTCGATAAGAAAATGGCGAAGTCGAAGATTCAATTCGTGGCACTTCGTGGGATCGGGCGCGCCGAGACCGTTCCGCTGACTCCGCGTGAAGTGCTGCCCGCAATCGGGCGCCGGGCGGGTTCGCGTGGCGCTCTTGGCACGCGGACGGAGGGGGTGTCCAAACGTGGATGAAGCGATGAATTTTGCAGATTTCGCGATGCTCGCCGAAGGGCATCGTCGAGCCGGATTGTTGGATCAAGCCGAGGATCTGGCGCGTTGCGGACTCGCCGAGCAACCCGATTGCGCCGAGGGAGCCTTGGTGCTGGCGCTGGTTCTGATCGACCTGAGACGGGCAGAAGAAGCTCGGAACTTGATTGCGGACTGGACGGAGCGCTACTTGGGTGTCGAAGTGATCGGCAATTCGGTTGCGGCAGATACCTTTGGTGCTGAGGTCAGCGACGGAGAACTCGATGTCGCGTTTGAGTCTGCCGAGACGGATCGGGATCAGGTGATCGACGCCGATACGATTGCCCAGCAGGCGGTTTCGGAGACGGAACCGGATCTCGGTGATGAGTTCGTTTCGCCGGGTTCGAGCTTCGCAACGCGAACAGTCGCGGATCTCCTGGCACAGCAAGGTGATGAGCATCGTGCCTCGCAGATTCGAGCAATGGTGAAATCATCGGTCAGTGACACCGAAGTGAAAAAACGGGATCCCAGTGCCCTGAAGATCGAACGACTCGAGCGCTGGCTGATCAACGTCCGGGGGGAGATGCAATGAATTTCGAGGCTGCTTTGCGCGCGATCGTCGAAGAGTGCGGCGGCGGTATCGGTGCCTCTTTGATGGGCAATGACGGGATTCCGATCGAGGAGTACACGGCCAGCACGAAACCGGGCTCCCCAGCGGCCGGAGATGTCGGCCAGCCGGTCGAGGTCGGTACCGCGGGTGTCGAGTTCGGCCGCATCCTGATGGACATTCGGCGCGCGTCAGATGCTCTGGGTGGCGGCCCGCTAGAGGAAACGATCATCCGGGTGAAGGGGTTCATGCTGATCTTTCAGCCCGTCGACGACGAGAATTTCCTAGTGGTCGCTCTCGCGCGAGATGGCAACCTCGGCAAGGCGCGCTATCTCATCCGTCGGCACGTTGACGCCATCCGCCAGGAGTTCTGACGGCGGTACCGAGAAAGCCGGCGGACGGGCGTTGCCAGGAGGTCAAGCGATGTCTGAACCGCAACGGATCCTGGTTATCCACGGACCCAACCTCAACCTGCTGGGCTCACGAGAGCCCGAAATCTATGGCACCACCACTCTGGAAGAGATCAACGGCGACCTCAGTTCCGCAGCCAAAGAGTGGGGGGCCGAGGTCGAGTTCTTCCAGTCGAATTACGAAGGCGCGCTCGTGGATCGGATCCAGGAATCGCAGTCGTGGGCTGACGGCATCCTGATCAATCCGGGAGGCCTGACCCATACAAGCGTTACTTTGCGCGACGCACTGGTCGCGACAGAACTTCCCATCGTGGAAGTTCATCTCTCCAATATCTTCGCGCGGGAAGATTTCCGCAAGAACTCTTTCGTCTCACCGATTGCGCTCGGGGTCGTTAGTGGTTTCGGCCCGATGGGCTACGGGTTTGGCCTCAACGCGCTGCTCGAACACCTGGAACCCTGAATCGGCTTGTCTCGCTGGCGGTTGATTGTTCACGAAGCATCTCACGGCGCCTGGAACATGGGTGTCGACGAGGCGCTGCTTGCGAGTGCCGTGCGGACGGGGCGCCCCTCGCTGCGGTTCTACCGCTGGCAGGGGCCCTGGCTGTCGCTCGGCTACGGGCAGATTCTCGATGGTGCGCGAATCGACGCTTGCCGTCGGGCGGGGGTAGGGGTGGTGCGCCGTGTAACCGGCGGACGTGCGGTGCTTCACGGCAACGACCTGACCTATTCGCTGACGGCGCGGGAAGGCCAACTTCCCGCCGGTTTGATGGCCTCCTACGAACTGGTGTCGGGAATTCTGATCGAAGCCCTCGAGAGTCTCGGCATCGACGCGGTTGCCGGCCCGCCTTCCAGCGTTCGGGAGGCCTTCGAGCACCGCTTCCAGGCTGATCGCACGAGGGCTACGGGCCAACCGGAGCGGGGTGGATTCGATTGCTTTGCGAAGCCCGCCAGCCGAGAGATCTGCGTGGGTGGTCAAAAGCTCGCGGGAAGCGCCCAGCGTCGCGCCAATGGTGGAATTTTGCAGCATGGCTCGATCCGAATGACCCCAGATCCAGCCGAAGCACGGCGCGCTTCGTCTCTCAGTGGTGCCGGAGCCACGAGCCTGGCGGAGTTGGGTGTGAACCCGGATCCCGAAACCCTGCGGGTCGCGTGTGAGGACGCCTTCGGGCGGGTCCTGGGGGGTCTGGAAGCCTCCGCGCTGACCGCAGAAGACCTCGCGGTGGCGGCTGAACGGGTTCGAAGCCACCGCTGCGATTCGACATTTTCAGCCGCAAGCATCGCTGAGAGCACCTCAAGACAGCCTTTCGCCAGCCGATAGGTAGAAGTGGAGGGGGGATACCCCACCAGTTTGCATCTTTGATCTCTCATACTGATTGGCTTTAGGGCGGCGCCGTTGGCGGCGAATAAGCGAAAAATCCTAGAAGCTGCGCGCAAGCACGCGCAGAAGGGCTCCAAGGAAAAGGCGCTCAAAGAATTCGGCAAGCTCTTGAAGCTTGATCCGCGCGACTCCAAGGTACGCCTGGAGATGGGTGACACTTTTCGGCGTTGGGGGCAGGTGCCGGAGGCCATCAAAGCCTATTCGAATGTCGCCGATCAATTCATGCAAGAGGGTTTCGACGCCCGGGCCGTAGCGGTCTTCAAGCAGATCCAAAATCTCCAGCCCGATAGCTTTTCCTACCACGAACCTCTGGCTGAACTTTATCAGCGGATGGGCCTGACCGCAGAGGCCATCACCTGCCTGGAAACGGCGGCAGAATCCTATCGCGAGGCGGGCCAGAAACAGGAAGCACTGGGTCTGCTCCGAAAAATGGCGGCCATCGATCCGTCGAATACGACGAGCCGCATCAAGGTTGCTGACCTGCTCCAACAAGAGGGTATGAAGGAAGACGCCATCTCGGAATACGACGCTGTCGTCGCTGAGCTGGACCTCCAGGGCGATACCGAAAGCGTCGCCAAGTTGTTCGAGAGGATTCTGGAGATCGAACCTGAGAGAGTCGAGACACTTGTTCTTTATGCACGAAACCTCATCGATCGCAATTCCGCCCAACGTGCCGAATCGCTAGCCAAGCGCGCACTCGAGGTCGATCGATCTCCTGAGCACTTCGAATTATTGGCCGACGTTTATCGAATGGAGAAGCGGGAAGAGGAACTCGTCGCACTCTACCGTGAGTTGGCCGAAGTCTACCGCGAACGCGGCGACGAAGAGCGGACGCGCGAAATTCTGCAGCGGTATGTTCCTCTCGATGAAATCAGCTCTCCGACTGCGCCAAATGGTTACATCGAGGAAAGCGAGAACCTGGCTGAAGAGGACGATCTTTCCGTCGGTGACGAGACGACTCTGCTAGATGGCGATCTCCTCTCCGATCCGACATTGCTCGTATCGGATGATGATTCGCAACTTGGGATGCCAGCCCCAGATGCCGACCTGGATGCCCTGAGCCCCAACCCTCTCGGTCAGGCCTCCGATTCCAATGAGGTGACGACCCTTCTGCCCGACGAGTCGTCCAAGGGGACCTCTTCTGGTCGCCAAGAAGGGGCGGATGCGGGAATCGACGACAGCCAACTGCTCGTCGAAGCGAGTGTCTATCTGCGCTACGGGAAACGCAGCCAGGCCATCGCGAACCTGGAGAGCATCCTCGAGCGCGATGCCAATCATCGCTTGGCACTCGAAAAGCTCGGTGAAGCGCTCGCGGAAGGTGATGACTCCGCGAAGGCGATCGAGATGTGGAGCCGCGCTGCCAAACTGGCCGCGGAATCCGGCGAAGGCGATGCCGCAGAGGTACTGCGCAGCCGAATTGCTGCACTCGATTCCGAAGCCGCCGAAGCGCTCGATCTATCCGTTGCAGACGCCCCCGACATCGACGTTGATGATCAGCTGGTCACCGATGATCTGATCGGCGAAGAAAATGATGACTTGTCGCTATCGGATGTTCTGATCGACGACGCAGGCGATGATCTTTCTGCCCCGGATGATTTGATTGGCGACGCAAGTGATGACCTCTTGATTGAGGATGATCTGGGCGACGAAGCCAGTGACGACCTGTCGATCTCCGACGACCTGAGCGACGACGCAATTGATGATGATCTGTCGATGGAGGATGATCTCAGCACTCCGCCGTCCGGTAAGGAATCGCCGGATATCGAAGGTGCAGATCTGCCTGAGCTCGATCTCGCAGAGGTTTCGCTCAGCGACATGGAGATCGAAATCGATATCGATGACGCGAGTTTTGCAATGGATTCATCTGACGAAGAGGAGGCGTCAGAATCCGAGGAAGACGTTGCGGTAGCCGATTCGCCACAGATTGCAGATGCGGATATCGACGAGATCAGCATCGATGATCTTTCACTCACAGATGACGCAGATGACGGTGAACCGGACACCGATGACGAAATCGCTGATGCCGAGTCGTCGACAACGATGCAAAGTGGTGGAAGCGATGTAAACCCGGAAAAGATTGCCGAGGATCTCGAGGAAGCCGACTTCTACAAGGAGCAGGGCCTCCTCGAAGAAGCCGAAGCCGCCTATTTGAAGATTCTTGAGATCGCTCCGAATCACCCCCAGGCAACGGTTCGACTCGGAGAGTTGACGGCGCAGCGCAGCGACGTTTCCGAATCGGCCAGCGAATCCAACGACCCCGAACCGGAGGTCGCCGCTTCCACGGACAGCGCCTCCGAGGATCTCTCACAAGACGAGATCGGAGCGGATCTCGCCGACTGGAGCGGGGACCTGCCGGAGACCGAAGCGCAAGAGGACGGCGAAGAGGCTGACGAGACCGATTCCGACGCCCTGGCGCTGGAGGGTTCTGCGGATCTCGATCCTGCGTCGGAAGTGGAAAGCGTCGATGTAGCGAGCGCAAAGGAACAAGAGGAGACGGGCGAGCTGCCCAGTGTTTCCGCAGAGCTCGAGAGTTCCGCGGACAGTCGCGAATCGGAAGAAGTCGACCAGCCCGAAGAGACTGAATCCGAAAAAGCCGAGCCGAAGAGTGCACTCGAAAGTCCAGTTCAAGATGTCGCACAGGTCTCTGGCGGTACAGACGAATCCGTCGAAGATGGAGACGAACTCGGTTTCGACCTCGCTGCAGAGCTCAATGAATCTCTCGATCAAGATCCGGGTGCCTCTGCTTCCGGGGGCGTGGGCGCATCCGGCCGCGGCGATACATCAGAGGATGGTTTTGCGTCCGTCTTTGCCGAATTCAAGAAGGGAGTCAGCGAAACCCTCAACGAGGGAGACCACCAGGCTCATTACGATCTCGGAATTGCGTATCGCGAAATGGGTCTCCTGAACGATGCATTCTCGGAGTTTCAACTCGCGATGGAATCGCCCGAGCGCCGTGTCGGCTGCCTCCAGCTGATGGGAATGTGTGCCCATGAGATGGGCGAGCCCGAGCAGGCCGTGGGGCATTTCACAGAGGCGCTTGCTTCCGAAGGCTCTTCTGAAGATACAGTACTCGCCATCACGCTGGATCTCGGCAAGGCACATGAAGCGACCGGTGATGTTGCGTCTGCGCGTCGCGCATACGAAGAGATCCAGGCCATCAAGCCGAAATATGCCGATGTTGCAGCTCGACTCGACGAACTCCAAAAGGTCGATGAAGACGAGCCGGAAGACGACGACAGCGCGAGCACTGAAGAGTACGAATCCTTCGCGGAATTTCTTGAAGACGACGATGACTCCGACGAGGCTGGGCCCGATGCAGCGACAGATTCAACGGGCGGTGCCGAAGAAGAGCCGGTTTGGGAAACGTTCGACGATGTCGTCGCCGAATTCGACGGCGCAGACAATGCGGATTCACCCTCCGCATCCGAAGCCGATGCCCCTGAATCCGCCGGAGCCGAAGAGAGCAAGGATTCGACCCCCAAGCGGCGAAAGAAGAAGATTTCTTTCGTATAGAAAAAAGTGGATCTGTTTCGCTCGAATCCGAAACAGAACTCTTGTGTATGAGGTAGGCACCCTTGGAACACCTTCATCACTTTCAACTCAGCGATGATCCTTTTCGTAACGAACCCCTGCTGAAATTGTATTTCGAGGGCCAACCCCACCAGGGCGCGCTGCAGCGTTTGGAGCGGGCGGTGCGCCAGGGGAAGGGTTTGTGCGTTCTCACCGGGGAAACGGGTTCGGGTAAGACGATGGTGGTACGTCGGCTCCTCGAAAACCTCGAAGAAGAGGTGTTCGAAGCCAGCATGATGGTAGTGCTCGACGGCGCTGCAGACGCCAGCTGGATGCTCAAGCGTTTCGTTCGTCAACTCGGTGTTGAGGACCCCGCGCCGGAACGTGAGGGAATCATCGCGCAGATCTACGACCAACTTGCGATCGTCCGCGAAAACGGTCGCCAGCCGGTGCTGATCATTGACGACGCGCAGGCGCTCGCCAAGCGCGGAGCATTGGCGGAAGTTTGCAGCCTCCTGAAGCTCGAATACGAGGACCGGAGATTGCTGACGTTGGTCCTCGCGGGCCCGGCGATGCTCGATCAAGCGCTCAGCGCCGACCCCTCACTCGCCCATCGGATCGACGTTCGGGTCGAACTCGAACCCTTCAGCCCGGAAGCCGCAGCGGGTTATCTCGCCCACCGGATCAGTCAAGTGGGCGGAGATCCCAGCCTCATCGACAGCGGAGCACTGGCGGCGCTTCACGAATGCGGTCGCGGATACCCTGGTTTGATGAATACCCTCGCCGACAACGCACTCTTCGAGGCATTCATCTGCGGGCGCACCCAGATGACCCGCGTGGACGTCGAACGGGCCCACAGAGATCTTGGTTGGGTAGACGTAGCCGCGGGCGCATCCCCACCGAACGCGGAGATCTTGCCGCAGGCTGCCGCCGACCCGGCCCTTCAGCAAACGCTGGGTGAACTCGATCCCGAATTGGCTTCAATGGTCACGGCCGCGCACGTGGTTGGCGGAGCGCCGGTTCCCGTCACGGGACCGCCGAAAGTCGAAGAAGCCGAACCCGAAGACCTGCTCGTCGAACTCATCGAAGACTGAGCGGCAAGCGCCTCTCAGTCACCCCAGATCCGCGTTGGACGCTCGGAACGAGTCCGTTCCCGCAGTTGCCTCATTCGCGATGCCGTGTCAGTCTTGGGCCGTGCGCGAGTAGCTCAGTTGGTAGAGCATCAGCTTCCCAAGCTGAGGGTCGCCGGTTCGATCCCGGTCTCGCGCTCCATATAAAGTGAACGCCCTCGGTCGGTTAGGTCGGGGGCGTTGTCGTTCGTGGCGTCGCCCTCAGAACCCGGAGCCGGATAGAGCCGTTTTGCGCCGGAATCCGCGCCTCCAAAGTCTGCGAATGCGAGGTCGCACTCGTCTACTGGCATCGCGTGGGCGTACACACGCAGCGTCAGTTCCGGGTTGCTGTGCCCGAGCTGCTCTGCGACCCAGCGGATCGAGCGCCCGGCGGCGAGTGCGAGCGAGGCGAACGTGTGACGTGCGGTATGAAGTTTCAGCGGCCGAACGCCGTGTTTCTGGGCTCTACGGCGTAGACGGTCCCAAGATCGCGTGACGTTCCGTTCGTCGAGCGGTGTGCCGACCTCCGAGCAGAACACCGGTTCCGGGACCTTGGGCCAACCTCGCCGAATTGATTCACGTTGTCGTTGAGTCAACAGGTCGAATAGGGAAAGCGCGAGGGTAGGGGGCATGGCGAGGATTCGAGCGCGCCCGCTCTTGGGCGTGACTGCGATGCCCTTCGTCAACGCTCGGCGAATCATGATTCGGCGTCTCTCGAAATCCACGTCTTCCCACCGCAGGCCCAGTGCCTCTCCGCGCCTTGCTCCAGTTGACAACAGAAACCGCAGCACCGGCTCGAATCGGGGCTCGTGCTGTGTGGCCAGCGCCAATAAAGTCTCGACTTCCTCGCGGCTCCACGCTTCGACCACCCGCACTTCTGACGCAACCCCGCGATCGACGCGCTGCATGAGCTTTCCGAGCCCCGACGCCGGGTTCTTCACGATCAGGTCGTCGCTGATGGCGAGATTCAGCACGCGGCGAACGATCGACAGCCCATTGAGAATCGTCGCAGGTGCGAGCCCCGCGTCGAGCTTGACCGAGATGTACTCCAGCAAATCCTTCTCCGAAATCGAACGCAGATCGCGGTCGCCGAAAAATGGGATCAAATGGGTTTCAAGGAGACCAAGGCTCGTTTCCTGATACCGTGGCTTGAAGGTCACACTGTAGAGCCGATGCCAATTGCGCAGATGAGGGCCAAAAGGGATCGGCTCGGGCTCATTCTCGGGTTGAAAGACGCCAATCGCCAACGCGCCGTTGATCTTCTTCGCGATCTCCTCGGCCAGCCGCTTGTCCGCACGAGTTGCACCGATCCGCCGATCCTTCTTCTTGTTGCCGCTCCAGCGTGTGCGAACCCACCACGCCTCGCGATACCACACAACCTTGGAAGCCACGGTTACCTCCTCTTCTGGCGCTGCACATATGCCGCGACAGCGTTTCTTACCAGTGACGCGACCGAGACACCGCGCTTCT
>Ga0114949_10003040_pt1 | contig 10574 bp, 10 predicted proteins | sample N074metaG_FD_83505 | JGI IMG/M metagenome (GOLD analysis project Ga0114949, IMG submission 83505) | Deep subsurface microbial communities from Kermadec Trench to uncover new lineages of life (NeLLi) - N074 metaG | ecosystem: Environmental > Aquatic > Marine > Ocean trench > Sediment | place... | reverse complement strand
GTTTGTGGTAAAAACCGCATACCTATGCGATTTCACCACAGAAATCATCCACAAACCATCCTGTAGCCATCCTATAGCCATCCTATAGCCATCCTGTAGCCATCCACAAAATTTAGTGGTGATGTCGTAGAAAGCCAACCATTTCCGACCCTTGCAAATTTGACAGATCGGCGTTCCTGCCTACTCTGGTCGCATGACCAGCACTGTTTCCAACACGATCGTTCGACGAACATCTCGGTATCTGCCGAGATTCGTGCGGCTACGTGATGCGCCGGATTACCTGGGCATGGATCGCAATCGATTCAACCGGCTCGTACGACCCCACCTGGTCATCATCCCTATCGGCAGACAAGGCATCGCCTTCGACCGGCTTGATCTCGATGAGTGGGCGAACCAATATAAGTCCCGCAACGGGCGTCCCGCGGCAGAAAGGAGAAAGCCATGGGACGAATAAGAGCAGCCGGACTCGTCAAGCGAGGTGAGATCTGGCACATCGATAAAAAGATAGGAGGAAAGCGCCTGTGCGAGAGCACAGGAGAAAAGGAGCTAAGTAAGGCGGAGCTTTATCTGGCCATGCGGATAGAGAGGGCCCGCCGGGCGTCGATTTACGGCGAAAGACCAAAACGCCTGTTTCGTGAAGCGGCTGAGCGTTACCTCAAAGAGAACCAGCACAAGCGAAGCATCGGTGATTGTGAGCTGTATCTGAAGCAGCTGGATCCATTCATCGGTGATCTGGATCTTCGGATGGTTCACATGGGGACGCTGCAGGACTTCATCGAGTTCAGGCGCTGTCAGGGCAAGAAAACGAAAACTATTAATCTGGCCCTGGGCACGGTGCGACACATTCTCAACCTTGCTGCTTCCGAGTGGCTGGACGAGCACGGTCTCACCTGGTTGGAACGACCGCCGAAAGTTACGTTGCTCAAGGTAACCGACGCGCGTAAGCCCTACCCACTGTCGTGGGATGAGCAGACGCGGCTTTTCAGGGAGCTACCTGACCATCTGGCCAGGATGGCGCTTTACAAGGTCAACACCGGTTGCCGCGAGCGGGAAGTATGTTCGCTTCAATGGGATTGGGAAGTGGAAGTTCCGGAACTGGATACCTCCGTCTTCATCATCCCCGATAGGCTGGTCAAGAACGGCGAAGACCGACTGGTGGTGTTAAATCGTATCGCGATGTCGATCGTGAATGCTGTACGAGGAACGCACCGGAAATACGTCTTCACCTACAACGGCAAGCGTATTAGGAAGATGAACAACACTGCATGGCAAAAGGGACGAGTGAAAGCGGGGTTACCGCAGGTCCGTGTGCATGATCTCAAGCATACGTTTGGCCGCCGACTTAGGGCAGCTGGAGTGTCATTTGAGGACAGGCAGGATCTGCTGGGACACCGTTCGGGAAGGATCACAACCCACTACTCTGCAGCCGAGTTAGGCAATTTACTAACGGCTGCTAACCTTGTGGTTGGGGAGGGGTCACGCAAAACTCCCGCACTGTTCGTTTTGAAGAAAAAAGCGGCAAGTGCATGATGCATTAACCGCTTGATCTAATTTCGAATTTTTGGCGCGCCCGGAGAGATTCGAACTCCCGACCACCTGGTTCGAAGCCAGGTACTCTATCCAGCTGAGCTACGGGCGCATGATATTGGCAAGCCCTTCATTCTAAGAGATTTCACGGCGAATTGTCGTGTTTGGTGCTGCCGGGGCGCCTCAGATATGAGAGATCTGAATTTCCTTATTGAATCGTCTACAGTTCAGATGAAAGCAATCAGCACGTTTTACCTTGAGAGATAAACCATGAGTCCTTTTCGAATACGGATAAACACCTGCAAGATTGTACTGATGATGGCGCTTGGGGCCGGCTTTTTGCCGACATTCGCCGCCACTTCCGGTATCGGCGAACTGTGCAGCGGTTCGATGAGTCTTTCCGACGGGCAATGGGCCCGTTTTGCCGTCGATGCTCCGTTCATAAAAAACAGGCTTGATAGCCGTTACGCCATTGTTGCTACGGAAGGAAGTGACTACTGGATGGAATATGAGATAGCCACACCCATGGGCAACGGATCAACGATCATGAAGGTCCTGATTCCGAGTTGGCCGTATGCGGAAGGAGCAGTGAAACGCGTGATGATGCAGCTCCCGATGGTCGAGGGAATGGACGGAATGCTGCCGATGGAAATGCCGGCGTCCAGTATCCGGAATAACGATGTTGCGGAACCGATCCGGATGGCGTGCGCTGAAGTGGATAAAGGTGTCGAGGAATCCCTGACTGTCGCAGCTGGAACTTTCAAAACCACACGCATCCCGCTCAGGAGCCTCGGCAAGGATATCTGGCTGTCGTCCGATGTGCCTTTTGGGCTTGTCAAAATGGCTGACACAGACGACAAGGGAATGGAATTGATGGCGTTTGGGAGCGATGCAGAGCCGGGGATTACAGCTGAACCGCAAAAAATACCGGGAATGGATTCACAATAAACATTCACGGACAATTTCAGGAACAATTTCAGGACACCCATCATTCTCATCATTCTATTTCCGGGAATTTGACGCAGAAATTAGCAGCCGCAAATTGTGGGTGTCCTCAAATCGCCTCTCAATCGCCCTCTTGGGAGCTACGGGCAATGGACTGACAGGATTGCGGCTAATTCCGGAATGTCCTTTCTTTCTGTTTCAAAATTGGCCAATTCATCAATTTGTAAGGTTTGATTGATTTCTATGACATGGCGTATTGTGGTTGCTAGCCATTGCACTTATACTGTGTAGCACAGTTTCTGTGCCTTTTTCAGATGACCATGAAAGCGACCAATATTACGATCAAAGTTGATGCAGAACTGGCCCGGGAGGCCAGAGTCCTTGCAGCGCGCCGCGGCACGTCACTTAGTCGTCTGGTGGCGGAACAGTTGGCAATGCTGGTCGGAGGAGATCAGGCTTACGGAGCGGCAAAGCGGCGGGCCTTGCGACGATTGACTCACGGTTACGACCTTGGGTGGGAACGGCCAGCCACTCGCGACGAATTGCACGAACGTGAAGTCCTTCGTTGACACCAACATTCTCGTTTATGCCTACGACCACGGTGCCGGGGTAAAACACGAGCGGGCGTCAGATCTGATCAGGAATCTCTGGATAGACGGAAATGGAATCCTGAGCACCCAGGTTTTGCAGGAGTTTTATGTCAACGTTCGGCGCAAGGCGCGCAGGCCGATCTCGATTGAGGATGCCAGGGCGTTGGTGGCGGACTACCTGTCGTGGGAACCGATTATCAATGATGGCTCGGCAGTCCTCGATGCAATCGACGCGGAACAACACTACCAACTCTCGTTCTGGGATGCATTAATTGTGGTTGCCGCCCAAAAAGGCGGCGCTTCAGTGATCTACTCTGAGGATTTTAATCACGGACAGACATTTGACACGGTAGAGGTTCTAAATCCGTTCGATGGTGGCAGCTGAAGTCGCTCCTGCAACTACAGTTACGCCTGATCGATAACGGCCTTCATCCGATTCCTTTCGGCATCGTCCGGCATGCGTCCGTAGGCCGCCCGGGCATTTTCCGCCATGTGTGCGGGATTGCTGGTCTCGGTGAGCACGCAAGTAATAGCCGGGTGAGGCAGGATGTACTTCAATGAAAATTGCGCCCAGCTATCGCAATCAAATTCGGCAGCCCACCCGGGAATGGGTCGTTGGCCAAGGCGTTCGAAATATTCGCCGTTCATGAACGGCCGGTTGATGATAACAGCGACACCTAAGTCCTGGCACATCGGCAGCATCCGTTCTTCTGCGCCACGCTCGGTGATCGAGTAATTGATCTGTACAAAGTCCGGCCTGTCCCGCCGCAGGAAACCCTCGAGTTGCTCGTAGAGACTGGCATTCGCCACCGTCGCACCTATGTAGCGCACCTCTCCCGATGCTTTCCAGTCCTTTAGATTGCGCCACTGCGTATCGAGGTCGGTAAGGCTGAAGATCTGCACCAGGTCCAGAGTCCCTCGCTGATACAGGCGCTGCGTCTCACGGAACTGCTGGATACCCGCATCCCGGCCGACCTTGTCGATCTTGCTGGCCACGAACAGTGAGTCCCGCAAATCCGGTTCGCTGATAACACGGCCAAACGCCGCATCGTTGGCCGGATTTCTCGGCCAGGTATCCACGACGCTGCCGCCGTTGGCCACGAGTGTTCGAAGCACCGCGGCGATTGGCTCCGTCCCCCTCTCAGCGATCTGCGAAACCGGCTTGCTCGAACCAAGCCCGATGATGGGAAGGGACTCGTTGGTCCCGGGAATCTGGCGGCTGGGCATCTGTTCCTGCGCGAACAATTCCGACTGGCCGACGCCGGTGAGTCCCAGCACCGACATCAATGCAAGGAAGTCCCGCCGGGTAGTGTTGTTGCCGGTCATCTGTGAAGACTAGTCCTGAACCGGTACGGCCGCAACGCGTCCTCGCCGGCGTAGTCCACGCCGACTCGTGGGCCGGTGGTCACTGAATCGTCGTCGATGTCAGTGCCATGATCCTCGATCCAGATCTGGCCATTCATCAGGCTTAGTCCGGTGTGATCGGTCGTTATGCCCAACGCCTTGGCGAGCGAACCCGGCCCGGCGAGCAGCGTTTTGTCGAGTTTTGTTTTGCCGCGCCGTTGCATCATGAGATCAGTACCCGACAATGGCTCGCCTGCGCGAATCAGAACGGCGTGCGGAACGTCATCTCTGTTGGTAACCACATTGAATAAGTGGTGAATGCCGTAGCACAGATAAACGTAGGCAACACCGCCATCGCCGAACAACGGTTCCGTTCTTTTGGTTCGTTTGCCGCTATATGCGTGACTCGCCTTGTCGCTTACGCCGGCGTACGCCTCTGTTTCGGTGATTATCATTTTGCTTGGCGCGCCACTTAATCGCGTGCACAGCACTTTTCCCAGCAGGTCGCGGCTTACTGCGACGACATCATCGCGAAGATAGAAATTTCTGGATAGTTTCACTGCAGCAATACGGGCGCCAGGATCAACGCCGCAATCGACACGATGACGATGCCTATGATATTGAGAAATACGCCGGCCCGCACCATCTGCGGGATGCTAATTGCTCCCGTCGCAAATACGATGGCGTTTGGCGGTGTTGCCACCGGCAACATGAACGCGCAGCTCGCCGCGATGGTGATTGGCACAGTAAGCATAATGGGCGGCACACCTGCCTGAATGGCGATCGCGCCCATTACCGGTAGTAGCGTTGCCGTAGTTGCCAGGTTGCTGGTCAGCTCGGTCAGGAAGATGACCATCGCGACGGACGCCACTACCAGCACCGCGGTTCCCCATACATTGAGTGGCGCCAGCTGTTGGCCGAGCCACAGCGCGAGGCCACTGTCGGAAACCGCAGCCGCGAGGCTTAAGCCGCCACCGAACAAGATCAGCACACCCCACGGAAGACGGGTTACGTCCTCCCACGTCATGAGCCGCGGCTGCTTGGAGTCACCGCTTGGCAGCATGAACAAGAGCATTGCCGCTGTCATGACGATGCCCGCATCGGATATGCCGCTGATGCCCAGCCAATTGGTAATTGGCCGCCGTAGCATCCACGACATGATAAGGCATGCAAATATGATGGCGATGCGACGCTCCGCAGTACTCATTGTGCCAAGTTCCGCGCGCAAGTCATGCAGATGATTTTTTACCGCCTCGTTCGCGGGAATATCACAAGGAAATAAAACGCGCGTCAACAGGAGCCATGCAATAGGCAACATTGTTAAGCTGACCGGGATACCGACCAGCATCCATTTCGCGAAACTGATTTCGATATCGTAGTTCTCGGCCATGAAGCCCATCAAGAGAGCGTTCGGAGGCGTGCCTATCAACGTGGCCAGTCCACCGATGCTGGCGGAATAGGCAAGCCCTAACAGCATCGCAATCTGAAAATCCTTGCGGGCCTTCTCGGACAGATCCGGTACGTTGTCGCGCATGACCACAGAAACCGAAAGCACGATAGGCAAGAGCATCATGGTCGTGGCTGTATTGGTCATCCACATGCTCAAGAGTGCACAGACCAGCATGAAGCCACCAATCAGTCGCCGACCGTCAGTGCCGACATTATCAATAACGGCCAGTGCGATGCGCCGGTGCAGATTCCAGCGCTCGAGTGCCAACGCCATCATGAAGCCGCCAAGGAACAGGTAGATGGTGGGATTGGCATAAGGGGCTGCCGCATCCCTGATGCTTGAGATGCCGAGCGGTTCGAAAACCACAATCGGCAGAAACGCGGTTACCGGAACTGGAATCGCTTCAGTCGCCCACCAAACTGCCATCCAGAGACCAACTGCCGCGGTCCGCCAGGCCTCGGTCGACATCACGCCCTGCCACTGATCCGTCAGCAACATGACGACAAAAATCGCCGGGCCGAGAATACGACCGACGATCTGATAGGTTTCCACCGGCCGATGGGCCGGTGTTGCGGCTGACTGAGATCGATTTGTCACTGTGTGCGATGCAGGATAACGAAAAAGAGGGTGCTCCGCTGCCTAATTTGCCGGTCGCCGAGGCTTTGCTCCACGACAGTCAGATAGACTGGCAAGAAAGGCGGTAAGCTTTTGCTTACCGCCTTTCAGCCTGTTTGTGTTTCCTGATGTGACTATCGAAGTTGCACGTACCTGCGACTTTGCGCGAGGTATGCGCGTGACGAATCACAGTCGATAAGGTGTCCCAGCAACCTTCCCCGGGTTGCGAAGCCGCCGCCAGTGCCATACCTGTCATAGTCGGCGCCGAGGTCGGCAAAGTTTTCATAAGCTTGCAGCCATTTGAAGTCGAACTCCTCGCCGCCGCCGCCATAGGCCGGGAACCAGTGCCAGATCCCGGTGGTAGAGCCTTCGTCACTCAGGTATTGCGACCACTCGGCCATCGCCGCACTCACCGCCGAGAACGATGCACCTTCCTTATACGTGCAATCAGAAAAGGTCAGTACGGAGGTTGCAGGCGTTGCTCCCTCGGGTGGGGCCTTGAAGTTGACCGAGGCAAAATTGCTGTGCGAATCACAGCTGATCACCTCTTCGAAATCATCATCAAGCCCGTCATTGTCCGCCAGGTACGCATCCTGTGACTTGCCCAACGCAACGGCAGTTTTACCGGCACCCATCCAGATTACGTCGAATTCCTGCTCGGGACCGAAATAGTAGGGCGTCAGCGTCCATGCCGCATAGTCGTCAAGCTCATTCTCGTCTGCCCAGGCATTCCATCTGTCAATCACTTTGTCCAGGTCATCCGGGTCTTGCCGGTTGTTGTAGGTGCAGGTAAACAACTCGACCGGAATGACCAGCATGCCGTCATCCTGCGCCGAGACTGAGCCCGATCCCACGAGGAATACGAGGCTTGTGACGACAGTCGAGATCAGTATCTTTTTCATTCTTATTACTCCATGTTGTTATTACTTATTTGGCAAGGCCGCTGCCAAGTCCGGCGCCATAGCCATTAGTATAGTAGAAGAACGGGGATTTTGGGGCCCGGCAGGCACGGTCAGGCTGATTATGATCTCATCGCGCGAAGGAGCGTTGCGCAGATCGGCTATCAATGATCGAAAGCGAGGGAAACTGGGCGCGGATAGTATCGAGGTCAAACGTCAATAGATTTTATCCGCGTAATCGCGCACCTACCCACCCCATTTTTGACGATGCGCCTCTTCCGCGCGTTGGCGAATCTTCGCGTGGCGTCGGCTGAGGAGCAGAGAACCGGGATCGCAGACTTCTGCCCTGATCAGGCCAAGATCACTCGCTGCGTCGAACAAACTCGGATACCACCGCTCCCAGTTCGGCAACAACTCTTCAACCTGATGGCGCAAGTTCATCGTTGCAATGTATACGAGCAGGGAGATCGAAACAATGACCAGGGTCCTTTATGCAGATCGCCAGATCATATAAGCATAACTTGCCCGATGTGCACGCACCTATACTCGCACTGTCTTGCTCGCAGCCGTCGCGAGACTTTAATCAGCGGTCGGCGGACGCGCCTTATTCTTCCAGCATTCGCCCGATCATCAACATCGCAGCAAGCAACATGATGCCAGGAATGATGATGGTTCCCTGCATCATCCCATCCAATGGCAAATCAATGATGTTCGCCAGGCCTTGCGGAACGATGCCCACAATCTTCGGAATAGAGTTTGCGAGCTGAGCAAGCGGTTTCACAGCGAACACTGCACCAATTGCAATTGCTATTGGCAAAGACAAGCGCCGCACCCACATCTGTCGCCGGACACGCCCCATTACCCTGGCAGAAAATCCATCATCCCGCACAGGCTCGGACCGGAACAACGCTTCGAGCTTCAGGTCTGCATTATCCTTTAGTCGTTCAGCCATATTTATGATCTTCGATGTCAAACTTTTCCCTGATTTTTTCCTTGCTGCGAAAGATAACCGACTTGACGGTTCCAATCGGCATGTTCGCTGCGTCGCCGATTTCCCTGTGCGACAGCCCGCAGGCATAAGAGAGAATCATCACCGCTCGTTCTTCCTCCGTCAAGACTGCAAGGAATTTGTCGAGGTTTGAAATGTCCTCTGATTGCTGCATCTGCTGGCCGCCGCGCGCCTCTGCGTCGTGTCCCATTTGCTCAATAATCTCGCTGTATCGAGATGACTTTCTTTTCGATTGCAGGAAAGTCGTGTAAGCAACTTTCAGCAACCACCCAATGAATGTTCCGTGTCCGCCGTAGGTGTGTAGCTTGTCCCAGGCATGCAGGAATGCATCCTGCGCAAGGTCATCGGCGAGTACAAAATCACGCGTAAGCTTGCGCAGGAAATTCCGGACCTGGGATTGATGGCGCCGGACCAGCTCGCCGAATGCGGCCGAGTCGTGTTGCGCCAACACCTGTGCGACAAGTTCATGATCGCCGATCCCTGGTGCCGCCGATTTTTCACTGATCGCGATTATTCTTTCCGCGCCCCATATCGCCACATAATCAAGTATGCTGCGCCGACTAAACCCGGGAACGCAGCGCTGCCCATGATTTTCCCGGTCGCCTCCGGTTCGCCAATTCCGACGGCCAAAACCGCCAGCGCCAATCCAAGTGCCAGCCAGATCAGGCCCCGTCTCAGGTCCTTGTCTTTGCTGGGCTCGGGCTCGCCAAGCTGCCTGATAATTTCCGGACTCAGCTCACTGCCTTTCTCCAGCGCCAGCCGGAACGTCTGCTGGGTTGCCAACCTGGCCTTGTATCTGAAGTAAAACCAGAGACTGAAAACGACCGCGACGCAAATAAACATCACGATGGGTATCAATAATTCCTCGTCCATTACTAACTCCAATATTTGTCTATACAGCTTAGCTGCTTTTCATCATTCAGATGCGCCTCGCTTAGGCTTTGGATGCAGTGATCCCGAGCTTTTTTTAGATCGTAATTACGTTAATAATCAATTGGTTACATATATCGTGTAAAGCTGTATGCGTTTTCACCAATCCTGACCAATAATCCGCTCAAAATTTCCTACACGCCCGCGCATGCGGGCGGCCCCAAAATTATTCGCGGTTACGCGTTCTGCTGGTGCCAGCGCCGCAGCAAGTCCGCTTCCTTGTCGGCGCCCAGACCGGCTCGCAGCTTATCGGTACGATCAGCCGGTAAGGTCTTCCACCAGCTAATCGTATCGCGAGCGGTTTCGCGGGTCGGACGATTCTTCAGTCCGGCAGCCGCTGCGCGGCTTCCGTCAACATACGAAAGTGCCGCAGACTCTCCATCCGGATGTTCCCATATTGGCAGGCCACCGCCCGCTGCAACTTCATTCTCCGAGATAAAATCCTTGTCGGCCCAGACCGGCGTCATATCGGCGTCAGTAACAGCCAGCGAATCTTCCAGCAAATCGCCCATCTTGAATGATCTCATCGGCCTCACTGTATTGAATGTTCCGAAGATTCTCTCTTCCAGGCAATCAACCGTGAAATTCGCAAGATCGCGGACATCGATTATTTGAATATCGTCTTCCGGCGTTCCGGGCCACAGCATTTCGCCGCCGCGCATCGTGCGGACAGGCCAGTATGTATACCGGTCAGTTCGGTCTCCTGGACCGCAGATATAAGTCGGGCGAAGAATGGTCGTTCGATCAGCGCCAACCTCTGCCATTACCCGTTGCTCGCAGAGTGCCTTCATCGGTCCATAGGATTCTCCGGTGACTTCCTCGAAAGTCTCATCTTCCATAGTTGCCAATGGCGACTCTTCAGTGATTGGCGCAGGAGAAACGGCATACACCGAAATGGTAGAGATATACAGATAATGAGAAACCGCTGACGCGAGCAACCGCGCCGAATCTTCCACGTATCTCGGCACGTAACCTGAATTGTCGACAACGGCGTCCCACTTGCCACCCTCCAGCGCCTGCAGATCACCGTTACGATCGCCGACCAGCAATTCCAGGTCGGGAAACAGCTCGTTATTTGTCCTGCCGCGATTAAACAGGCTGACTTCATGGCCGCGGCGCAGTGCTTCCCGAACCATGTGCGGCCCTATGAAGCCCGTACCACCCAGAATCAGAATTTTCAGTGGAGCGGATGGCTCGGCGTCTACTTCCTGTTGCCTGTCGGCCCCGGGTGTGCATCCTGCAGCAACCACGGCGCCACCAAGAAG
>Ga0114949_10003039_pt1 | contig 10575 bp, 9 predicted proteins | sample N074metaG_FD_83505 | JGI IMG/M metagenome (GOLD analysis project Ga0114949, IMG submission 83505) | Deep subsurface microbial communities from Kermadec Trench to uncover new lineages of life (NeLLi) - N074 metaG | ecosystem: Environmental > Aquatic > Marine > Ocean trench > Sediment | place... | reverse complement strand
GCTGGGCCCTGAAACCTTTGTTCCGGAATCCAACCAACAGAACTGGCGCAGTGAATTGCGGACGCTCTCTGGTGTTCCTGCATCGCTGCAAGAAACCTTCTTTCGGAACTGGGCGGAACCCCTCCACGCCCAGTCCATTCCAGCTCTGTCTCCCGGGCAACAGGTACGTGTGACCTTTACTACAGCTGCAGGAAAATCGGTCGCCCAGAAGAGTTTTACGGTCGGGCCGTCCACATTCCAGGATGTGCTCCTCATCAATATGGAAGACTAATCATGAAAAGACTTGGAATCCCCCTGATCGCTCTCTTCCTTCTGTCGATGCCCAGCTATGGTATAGACCGCGTGACCCTCGGTGTAGTTTGCCAATTGGTAGAAAAACGATACCTGCAGAATTTGCGTGTTGCAGAGGTAGCTGCGATAGAGACGGCATGTGCCGAAAGGCTATCCAGGGAGTTGGATGCCACGCTGGCTTTTCTGGATTTCGTTGCCGACAGTAACCAGGTAAATCGCCTTGTTGTGAGGCTGGGGAAGGATGACTCGGTGGTGCGACCGGTAGATTTCGCTGTGTGGGTGGAGGGAAACACGGTGCGGGGAGATGCTGAGCCGGTTATTTGGCCGTTTCGTACAGTCGAAGAGTGGCTACAGATTCCGACCGCGGAGGCGTTCCCGGATGAGATTCAGCTGCAATTCACCGACGCCCTGAGAAAGAACTCAGATGCACTGGTCAATCTACAACTGAGTCGAGTCGCTATCGCAGACAGCGCTGTTCCCCTGCCCGATGACCAGAGCTGGCGAATGCCCTTTACCCGCGAGGAGCTCACTACCCAGGACGATAGCGAATTCGGTATCAAGGCGCGTCTCGACATGCCCGACAATTCGCAGGAACGCTACGTTTACGCTGTCAAATTGAAAGGCGACTTCAGCAATGGCGCCAAAGTGCTTCATCTTCGAGACGACACATTCGCTCTGGCGGAGAGCCTGGCGCGACTCAGGCGAGCCGAGAACATTGAAGTTATCTATGTGGTCGTTAAGCACTACGTACCGCTTCAGCTGCCCGCGGCCACACGGCCCACGGACCTCGTGCTCGATAACCAGGGGGCTGCGCCATGATCTGCCGGTTGAATAGATGGTGCCTGTCGATTTGCGCGCTGGCTGTGTTGTATGCGCCTTCCTCCATGGGGCAGGACGAGTACGCGACGGCCCGGCGCACGGTGGATCGGGCTCAACGGCTGATTCAAGGTGAGAAATTCAGTGAGGCCGGCAGTTTCCTCGGTGATCTTGGTTGTGGCGGAGACCGGAACTGCGAGACATTGAAGCAGTTCAGCCTCGGTTTTCTCTACGATGCCTGGGCACAAGCCAATGTGGAAAATCGACCAATATTGCTCGCCCGTGCGGTAGGGTTCTACGGTCGTGCCCAGCGGCTGAGTCCCGACAATGTGCAAATTCTCACAAACCTCGCACTCGCCGCCCGAAGTGCCGGTGATCTGGCGACTGCGACTGACTCGGCGGCGCGGCTCGTCACTCTCGACAGTACAAGGGCGTACGAGCACTCTCTTTTCCTCGGTGATCTCTTGCTTGCGCGCGATGACCGACCGGGGGCCATGCGCGCTTATCAAAGTGCGATGGAGTTAAATGAAGCGAGCCCCGAGGCGCATCGCCGGATTCTGAATTTGCGCATCAGGATTGGTAACAGCCGCGAAGTTTTTGCGACTAGCAAGACATTATCGCGCAGCTTTCCGGAGGTAGCTGTCATTGGCTTCAGCTTTGTCATCAACAGCGATTTTAATAAAGATGTTGAGCGCAGTGAAAATGCACTGACGCTTTGGTCGGCACTGCGCGCAAACCTGGGTCAGGTGGGTGAGCCAGAGCTCGATACGCTGCCTCAGCCCGAAATTTGGCAGTCCGCAGGTATTGCAGAGCTCCACCAGGTCATCAGTGGGGGCAGGATGTCATTGAGCTGGTGGTCTGAAACAGACGAACGTCGCGATGCCATCTCCCGGGTGTTGCGTCGGAGAGCAGCAACCATCCGGGCCACACAGAATCTGGAGATTGAAAACAGACTACGAGCTGCCCTGCGGCTGTTGAGGAAAGCCGTAGACATTGCACCTCCCTACTATGCATATTTCAGTGGAACACTAGCGGATACTACGAACGCTCAACTGGATGCCGCCACAGATCTTGTTACCTTGCACCATGAGATAAAGGCGGGGGGGAATTACAGTGAGCTGTCGGGAGTGTCTGCCGGGCAGCTGGAGGAAATGACCAATGTGCTCTTCGACGGTAAGGCAGGGGCTTATGCTGCCGGACAGCTCGAAGCCATTCAGCGCTACCACACAGTGCTCGGTATGGTTTACTACGAAACCGGGCGCATCAGCTCAGACTGGGCGGACAATGCCCAATATCAACTTTATCATGCCTTGAAAACAGCGGATCGAATTGCCGCAAGGGAACCTGGTCTTTACAAACCCCTGCCGGAACTCGAGAGGATGCTCGCCGAGGTTTATTTTAAACGGCAGGAGACTAAACAAGGGGCTCAACGATCACTGCGGGCTGCGATGGGATTCCTTGAAACGGATAATCTTCCCGCTGCTAGCGACGCGTTAAAGTTGGCAAAGGATTCCGGTATCGATAGCAAAAAATCCCTGGCCCTCGCCACTATATTGAGCTCGCGTGAACTGCTGCAGGCCAGGGGTATGCAAGCAGCTGAAGTGGAGGGGGGCACCGTCAAACTGAATGCCGAGCTCAATTGGTTACTGGACCCGAATAGCCTGGAGTTGGATGCTGGCTTTATCGCACGGCAGCGTTTCAAGGTGCTCTCCGATTTGGGCAGTGAGCTCGGAAAGGCCGGTCACGTCGATCTCTCACGTGCTGTAAGCGCACAAGCGCTTGATGCTGCCAGGGGGCAGAAAGTTCTGACCAGCTTGCAGGACATACGACGTATACAGTCGATTGAGAGCAGCCTGTCTGCCGGCTCCGTCAAACTGAGTGCAGCACAGCGACCAAAGGTCACCAGACGGCTTGGTCAGCGACAGCCTACCGGGAGCGCACAAGTATGGGCGCTACCACTCAGCACCGGTTCGATTACTGTTCAGGCGAACCCACAACTTATTGAAACGGTCAGAAATCTGGATAAGATTGACGAAAACCGAGCCGTCCTGCGGGCCAGTTCCCCAAGTCAGCGCTAAGTAAAACAGGGGACAGACCACGTTTAAAACAGGGGAAGATCAATCTGCCCCCTATTTTCCCTCACTCACTCAGGTCGATATCCGGCTTAAGCTCGCCCTTCTCCTCGTTCTCTACCGCCATCCTGGTAATGTCCGCATAGAGGCTAATCATCTTCGCGGCGAGTTCACGAAATTCGGCGTGGCGATTCACCATTTCCTGCATCTTTCGACGATCTGTGAGAATTTCATCCAGGTGCGTTATTTCGAGGTCGGAGCGTGTGCCACCTTTTTCCAGACGTTCCTTGATGGCAAGTACATTGGGAATACGTCTTTCAACTGCTCGTTTAAGCAAGACAGCAATAGTGCCGTCCTCGGCGTCTTCTTTACTCGGCTTGGACAAGGCTCGATACCTTCCATTTGCAGGGGCTTCAGAGTCGCGGATTTCAGGATAGTACCGACGCCGGCAAGTGCTGGGCAAAGGGCTTTCGGTAGGTGGCGGCCTTGGCAACCCGCTTGATGGCAAGTACAAATGCAGCCGTTCGCAGATCAAGACCCTCGTTTTTGGCCAGGGTGGCAACGTCGTTGTAAGAGCGGCGCATGACCTTTTCCAGTTCGTCGATCACCCGGGATTCCTCCCACTGAAACTGTTGTATGTTCTGGGTCCATTCAAAGTAGCTCACGGTGACGCCGCCGGCATTGGCGAGAATATCGGGAACCACGGTTACACCCCGCGCTACCAGTATTTCATGGGCATCCGGTGTCAGCGGGCCATTCGCAGCTTCGATGAGATACTCCGCCTGCACCTCATTGACATTTTCGGCGGTAACGGCCTCTTCCAGCGCGGCGGGGATCAGCACATCGGCCTTGTAGGTCAGTACCTCAGCGCCATCAATTGTGTTGCCTCCGGGGAATCCCCCTACCACCTTGTTTTCCTTCACCCAGTCCAACAGCGCCGGAACGTCCAGGCCCTGGTCGTTGGCGATACCGCCGCTGATGTCCGACACTGCGACAATTTTTCCCCCTTGCCCGGCGATCAGCCTGGCGGCGTGGCTGCCGACATTGCCAAAGCCCTGTATCGACACACTGACATCAGCAAGCGTCTTGCCGTCACTCTTGAGGGCTTCTTCCAGGGCATACATCACGCCGCGGCCAGTTGCCTCCTCGCGGCCCAGGGAGCCGAACAGGTCGACCGGCTTGCCGGTAACAACGCCGGGGCTGAAACCGTAGAACTTGGAGTATTCATCCATAATCCAGGCCATGGTTTGCGCATTGGTGTTTACATCCGGTGCCGGGATATCAATGGTGGGGCCAATGATCTCCCTGATCAGTTCGATGAAGGTGGTGGTGATGCGATGAAGCTCTGGCTCACTGAGTTTGGAGGGGTCACAGTTGATACCTCCCTTGGCGCCGCCGTAGGGTATATTGACCACCGCGGTTTTCCAGGTCATCAATGGCCAGGCTGGCGGCGTGGTCTTCATCCATAGCCGGGTGATAGCGAAGTCCACCCTTCATCGGCCCCCGCACCGTATTGTGCTGGACACGATAACCCAGGTGATGCAGCAGGCTGCCATCGTCGGCCTCGGTTACGATTTCAACACGCACCACGCGCCTGGGTGTCACCAGGATAGTGCGCAATTGCTCATTGAGACCCAGGTGATCCGCGGCCTGGTTAAAAAAGAGGTTGGTGGCTTCTAACATTTGATCTTCCTTCTCACCCAGAGGTTTGGTGAGATTAGATCAGCATCCGTCCTGGGGCAAGTTTTCCTGTGGGGTCGGATTCCACCCTGTAGGGCCGGATTAGTTGTCTATTGTTTCTTTATCCTCTTCTGTCTCTTCGGGATGATAACTGGCCAGCCGAATACCGATCAGGCTGGCTACCAGCACTGTGGTGTAAAAAATGCCGGTGATTGACTCCATGTACGCCATGAATCGAGCTATCGGCGCATTGGGAGTGATATCCCCGTAGCCCAGTGTCGTCAGGGTCACCATGCTGTAGTAAATCATTTCTTGCAGGTTCTCTTGCCACAGTTTGTGACCGAGGCCATTGAAGGAGTGGGGAAAAATCGCTTCGATTATCAGGTATCCAAAAGCCCATACAACACCCAGCAGGATATAAATGCAGATCGCGCCAATGATCTTGTTGCCATCAATCGCGCCGGTGAACATGACCTGTCGCCAGGCCTGGTAGGTGGTGAGCGACATGAAGCAGAAGGCGAGAACAAGTTGCGCGAAGGCGAGACGGTTATCCGCCAGGAGAGTGTCGCCAATCATCAGGCCACCAATAAGTAGCGTCGCCCCCAGCTTAAAGTTCATCCATCCCTTCTGGTTTTGTTCCAGCGACCAGACGGCGATTAACAGGGTGATCATCAGGCTGATATTAACCAGGCGTTGGCCCTGGGTGGACTCGAACTGGGCGAACATGGCGCCGCTGAACAGCAGGAACACCAGGGCCATTAACAACCAGATGAAATTGTCTCTAGGGGATAGATGCGGTGCCATTTTTGGTCTGCTCCTGGTGTCCGGGCATTGCCCGCGCTATTCGTTGAAGTTTAGCACTAAGCCAGCGTCCGGCATCCATCCAGCGTTCCCTCACGTGCAGGCTTTGTAGCAGTGAAAGGGCGCCGATCACATAGCAGACCGCAAAGGTGATTTGCAGTATGCGTACATAGAAGTTGGCATCCGCTTCGCCACTGTACTCACTGGTGCCGGTACCGATGAGTATCAACACCGTGCTGAAGGCGCTGCCGTACAAGGGCGCCAGTGGTTTGTCGGAAAACAGTTGGCGACCAAACAGCAGCGCCAGGGCGAAAAAACCACACACTGCGAAAAGATAGGTGGGGCTCACCAGCAGCAGCTGGTAAAAAATAACTGCAACCAGGCCGCCCCCGAGGTTGGCCGCAATCAGGGCCTTGCCCCCTGCGGCGCCGGTGGAAAAATCCGGTTTCTGCGAGAGCATGGCGATCATGATCAGGGGTAATACCGCCCCACTGAGGTTGAACACCAGGCAAATCAGCGCGAAGGGCAGGATGACGGCGGTGCTCAACCATGCGGAAGCAGCCGCCTCGCGGGTGGTAGTCGCCAGCGGCTCCTTCACGCTGGCGGCGGTGCCACCGGGAAACAGGGTGTGGGCCAGGTGTGTTGAGAAAAGGGCGACACCGGCGGAGAGCAGGAAACCCTGGGCTATCACCAGCGCCAGCGGCGGGTTGGGGCCGCCCAGCAGGGGCAGCAGCAGGATCGCCATTGTATAGAGCAGGACAACAAAGGCAGACGCTCCGCCGGCGGCGGCGTAGAAGTTTAGATACAGTGCGCTGCAAAACAACAGCAGGAAAACTGCTGGATAGGGGTAGAGAAATATTGTCAGAAACAGTCCCACACCGAAAATAAGCACAATCGCCAGCAAAATGCTGAGAGTGGCTTTCAGGTTGGGCTGTGGATTGCGATTGCCGAGGAAGGCGGCAGCCAACACCGGTGCCAGCGCCGACATTGTCCAGCCGACCCCCAGGGAGAGCGCCACGCAAATGCTAATGCCTGTGGCGTAACGCAGAACGCAGGTGCGATCAGCGGCCGTCATAGGGTGTTAGTAAGCGTAAGACATGATGCTGATAAACCGCATCCACAGCCAGGCCAGGCTGTTGGTGATCCAGTTGCCACTGGTGTAGATCATCACATCGGCCTGGCCGCCAGCGCGAAGTTTGCCCTCGCCCGGGTGCTCGACAAAACGAATGATGACCGGGAAACGCTGGGCACTGCGCAACCAGCCCTGCTCCGCACTCACCGATTGCAGGCTGCCGGCCTGTGCACTGTTCTTCCAGTCCACCGCGTAGCCGACACTGACCACCTCGCCATCAAAAACCCGGCCGGGCACCATATCCAGCGCGATATCCACGCCGTCGCCGGGCTTGATATTGCCGAGGCTGTTTTCCCGCATATAGGCCTCGATCCACACGGTTTCCCCAGACACGAAGGTCATCAATGCCTGGCCGGCAGTGGCGTAATTTCCCGCCGCAATAGCCACACTGGTAACACCGCCGATGGTAGGTGCCTTGATGGTAGTGCGGGCGAGATCCAGCCGGGCAACCTCCAGCGTGGCCAGGGCGTTCTTGATTTTGGGGTTGTCCTGGCCCTGGTCACCCAGCTTTTGTTGGGCGCGCTCCAGCTTGGCCTGGGCGGCGTCGACATCCGCATGGGATTTCTTCACTTCCGCCCTGGCCTTGTCACCGTCGGCAACCGGTAGAATGCCGCGCTTTTCCAGTTCGAACACCCGCTTTGACTGGGTGATGACATAGGCTAACTGTGTCTTCGACTGGGACAGGTTCGCCTCGGCCACCAACAGGTTTTCAGTGCCCGCGCCCACGTCCTGGCCCGCCTGTTCCAGTGCTGCACTGGCCTGTGCCACGGCGATTTCGTAATCCGAGGGGTCGATTTGCACCAGCACATCCCCCGCGGCCACCACCTGGTTAACACCCACGTTAACGGAAACTACCTCACCGGAAACCCTGGGCACTATGGGGATAATGTTACCGGTAACCCGGGCCTGGCTGGTGTAAGGGGTGTAGCGATCGGCGATCAAATACCACACCAGCATAAAGCCACACAGGCCCAGTACCGCCAGGGTCAGGCGCCGGATGCTGGTGTTTTCCTGGTCTGCTTCGGTCATTCGCTGCCTGCCTCAGACGACTCCAGCTGTAGTTCTTCGGGTAGCAGCTCAGGCTGATCCTGGTAGAACCAGACCATAAACAATCGATAACCGAGTACCAGTATGATCGCGCCGACAAACAGGCCGACAATGCCAGACAGCAGGAAACCACCGATAGCACCGAGGAAAATCACCGCCATGGGGGCGGTGCCGCTGCGACCCAGCAACAGGGGCTTGAGGATGTTGTCGCTGAGGCTCACCATAAGCATCCAGATGCCATAGAGCACGGTGGGTACCGTGCCCGCAACGGAGGCAACGTAAAAAATGGAGGGCAAGAGGATAATGCCGGTGGGTAACTGAACCGTGGCCATTATCAAGACCACCAGGGTCCACAGCCCGGCGCCGGGAACGTCCATGACCATAAAGCCGATCCCGGCCAGAATCGCCTGGATGAAGGCGACGCCAAGCACCCCCTGGGCAACACTGCGAACGGTTGCCGAGGCCAGGTTGGCGAAGCCCTCGCCGCGGGTTCCTGCCAGGCGTCGTCCCAGGTTGCGCGCGAAGGCCTCCCCGCCATCGGAGTGGGCCAGGAAGACGCCGGATATAACGAGAGCAGCCGCAAATTGAAGTATCCCCAGACCGGCACCGGCGGCGGTGGATATCAACCATCGCCCCGCACTTTTAATCTCTTTTTCAAACTTCTGCAGGGCCGCTTCCATATTCTGGTTGGCGAGGTGCCAGCTGTCGTACAGTTTTTCGCCAATAAGCGGCCACTCTTTGACGCGTTCCGGCGGGGGCGGTACGCCGAGTGTGCCGTCTTCCAGTTCAGTGGCAAAACTCTTGGCTGACTCTACCATTGTTCCCGACAGCATCATCACGGGTGTCATCAAGCCGACCACTATTGCCGCCGTGAAAACAAAGGATGTCATGCCCGCACTTTGCTGGAACTTGTCCAGCAGCCACTTGTAGGCGGGGAACAGTGCTGCGGCGATTATCAGCGCCCAGATGATCGTGGAAAGAAAGGGTCGGAGAATCTCGAAACACCAGATGACTAACCCGGCGACAAGTACCAGGCGAATGCTGACCTCCATCGCGCGCACAGTATCGGTCTCGCGTTTTTCTTCTGCTGCTTGTTGCTCTGGTTCGGTAGCCATGGGTGTCTATCCTGGATTGATACCTTATGGCGCAAAATAATAGCTCAACCCATCGCGGTTTGCTCGGGGTTTATCCGAGTACATATTCTCCGGGTGCATCCCGCAGTGGCTTGTAACCCTTGCGGGCAGCGCCCATACGCGGTGGCGCCACCTTGCTACTCGACTGCTGGTCCAGCCATTCGTTCCAGCGTGGCCACCAGGAGCCCTGCTGCGGTTCCCGGGTTTCGAACCAGGTGGCTGGATCCATATAATTGTCGCCGGGCTGGCGGGTATGGGTGCGGTAGCGGCGACGGGGGTGTTGTGGACCGCTGACCACGCCGGCGTTATGACCGCCGCTGGTGAGGGTGAAGGTCAGCTCGCCATCGGTCAGGTCTACCAGTTTGTAGACCGATACCCAGGGTGCGACATGGTCGGTTTCAGTGCCCAGTACGAACAGCGGTGCCTTGATGTCTCCCACCGAAATCGGCTTGCCATCCACTTCGAACTTGTTGCGAGCCAATTGATTTTCCAGGTAGAGCTTTTTCAGGTACTCCGAGTGCATGCGATAGGGCATACGGGTGCCATCGGCATTCCAGGCCATCAGGTCATTGGGGGTTGATTCTTTGCCCAGCAGGTAGCGGTCCACAGCGCCGGCGTAGATCAGGTCGCTGGCTCGCAGCGCGCTAAAGGCGCCGCCCATGTTTTCGATGCCCAGATAGCCCTGTTTCCACATCAGCTTTTCCAGGAAGGAAATCTGGCTGGGGCTGATGAAACGCAGGATGTCACCAGCCTCGGAAAAATCTGCCTGGGCGGCAAACAGGCTGATGCTGCCGAGACGATCATCACCGTCGCGGGCCATGGTGGCTGCTGCAATGGTCATCAGGGTGCCGCCGATACAATAACCCACGGCATTGATAGCCTGATCCGGGCAGATAGCGCTGACTGCGTCGATGGCTTTCATCAGGCCCTGGCTGCGGTAATCGTCGAAGCTGGTGTCTCTGTCGTCCTTGGTGGGATTCTTCCAGGAAATCATGAACACGGTCTTGCCCTGCCCGGTCAGGTATTTCACCATCGAGTTCTTCGGTGACAGGTCGAGAATGTAGTACTTCATGATCCAGGGCGGACAGATCAGTACCGGCTCAGCGGCGACCGTATCCGTGGCTGGTGCATACTGGATCAATTCGAGCAGGTCGTTCTGGAAGATAACCTTGCCGGGGGTAACGGCCACAGTCTCACCGACCTTGAAGGCTTCGTTTTCCTCGAAGCCGGTATTGGCCGCATCGCGGACCCGGTCCTTGACCAGGAAGCGCAAGCCGCGCAACAGGTTCTTGCCTTTTTCCTCCCGGGTGGTTTTGAGCACCTCGGGATTGGTCAGTGGATAATTGGCCGGGTTGAATATATCGAGAATTTGTTCCGCCACGGCGTTCACCAGTACCTCGTGGTGGCCGCGGACACCGTCGACGTTGAGTGTGGCCTCGTGCCACCAATCCTTGGTGGTCTGGTGGGTCTGGGCAAATACATTGAAGGGCCACGGCTGCCGGGCCTCGCCGTAAACCCGCCGCTCCAGTTTGGAGGCGGGACCCTCCACGTCTTTCTTTAGCAGCGAGGCGATACTGTATACGCCCAGCGCGCCCAGTTTGTT
>Ga0114949_10003038_pt1 | contig 10575 bp, 11 predicted proteins | sample N074metaG_FD_83505 | JGI IMG/M metagenome (GOLD analysis project Ga0114949, IMG submission 83505) | Deep subsurface microbial communities from Kermadec Trench to uncover new lineages of life (NeLLi) - N074 metaG | ecosystem: Environmental > Aquatic > Marine > Ocean trench > Sediment | place... | reverse complement strand
GCTCGGCATGCGTACTATCTTCAATATACTGGGGCCCATGACCAATCCTGCCGGCGTCAAACGGCAGGTTATCGGGGTGTTCTCCCGTGAGCTCTGTCGCCCTATGGTGGAGGTGCTGAAACGCCTCGGCAGCGAGCATGTCATGGTGGTCAATGCCGATGATGGTATCGATGAAATCACTATTGCCGGCGCCACTCATGTTGCCGAGCTGCTGGATGGCTCCATTGCTGAGTACGAAATAAAGCCGCAGGATTTCGGTCTCGAGGCAGGCAGCCTTGATGGCCTGACAGTAAGCAACAGCGATGAGTCAGTCGCTCTGATCAAGGCGGCCCTGTCTGCACAAGACAGTGACATCGCCGGTCGCGCTGCACGCCTGATTGCCCTGAACGCGGCGGCGGCCATTTATACCAGCGGTGTCGCGGTAACCCTGGCCGATGGCGTGCAAATGGCCGAGGACGCTATCGCCAGTGGCGCCGCCCTGGAAAAAATCAAACAACTTGCCCAGTTCTCTGAGTTGGCGAAGTCCACCTCTGCATGAACTCTCCGGTGCCGACTATTTTGCGCGAGATCATCGCCCGCAAATGGGAGGAGGTCGCCGAGCACGGCGCCCACAGCACGCTGTCAGAGCTGCAGCGCCGGGCCGGTGAACAATCCGGGTGTCGGGGGTTTGTGGCCGCACTGCAACAACGCGTGCAGGCCGGTGAAGACGCGGTTATTGCCGAGGCCAAGCGGGCATCGCCGAGTCAGGGGGTGATCCGGGAAAATTTTGATCCGGCGGCTATCGCCCGTAGCTACGAGTCAGGGGGTGCAAGTTGTCTGTCGGTGCTCACCGACGTGGATTTTTTCCAGGGCAGTAATAGCTTTTTACAGCAGGCGCGCGAGGCTTGTGGCCTGCCTGTTATCCGTAAGGATTTCCTGGTGGACCCCTATCAGGTGGTAGAGGCGCGCGCAATTGGCGCCGACTGTATCCTGCTGATTGTGGCTGCGCTGGAAGATAGCCAGATGGCAGAGCTGAATGCGACCGCCCTGGAACTGGGAATGGATGTGCTGATAGAGGTTCACGATCGTGGCGAACTTGAGCGGGCACTGCCGCTGGGCAATGTGCTGGTGGGGATAAATAATCGAAACTTGCATACATTTGAAACCCGCCTGGAAACTACCTGGGAGCTTTTAGCGCACATTCCGACAGATCGGCTGGTGGTTACCGAGAGCGGCATTCATAGCCGTGAAGATGTTGATGTTATGCGCGCCCACAATGTTCACGCCTTCCTGGTGGGTGAAGCTTTCATGCGGGCTGATGAGCCCGGTGTCAGGCTGGCGGAGTTGTTTGCCCGCTAACGGGTGCCGTAGACGACTATCGTTTTGCCCGCCGCCGATACCAGGCCATCATCCTGCAGGCTCTTCACTACACGCCCCGCCATCTCCCGGGAACAGCCTACGATTCGGCCCAGTTCCTGGCGGGTGACTTTGATCTGCATGCCCTCGGGGTGAGTCATGGCATCCGGTTCCTCACACAACTCCAGCAGGGAGTGGGCAATGCGTCCGGAAACGTCGACAAAGGCCAGATCCGAGAGTTTGCGGGTGGTGTGACGTAAACGGCCCGCCATCTGCAAGCCGATGGCAAACAAAATATCGGGGAACTGCGTGCGAATTTTGTGAAACCTCTCGTAGCTGATTTCTGCCACTTCGCACGCGGTCTTGGCCTGTACCAGGGCGCTGCGGGGTTCCGGCTCGTCATCCTGGTACAAGCCCATCTCGCCGAAGAAGTCACCGGGGTTGAGGTAGCTAACCACCATTTCGTGGTCGTCTTCTCCCTCACCGGCGATAATCACCGACACGGAACCATCGAGGATGAAAAACAGCGAAGTGCTGGCATCCCCGGGCAGAATTATTTGAGACTTGGCCTTGTAGTCCTGGCGCTGACAATAGCGCAGGAAATTCTCAATACTTGGTATGGTGTTGATTATCTGCGGTTTTATCACGATTATTATCCCAGTGTTTCCCCTTGGGTATAGTAGCGCAGCGTTGGTCAAGTAAAAAGGCGTCTGTTGTGCTAAGCTCCGCCGCCTTTCTCTATCGAGCCAGAGCGGGAGGGCGGCAATGAAAGCGACAATCAAGTGGGTGGACGGCGCCATGTTCCTGGGTGAATCGGGAACCGGTCACAGCCTGGTGATGGATGGTGCAGAAGAGCAGGGGGGGCGAAACCTCGGCCCCCGTCCCATGGAGATGTTGCTCATAGGCCTGGGTGGATGCTGGGCCTACGACGTGATGGCCATGTTACGCAAGTCCCGGCAGGACGTTGTTGATTGCAGGGCGGAACTTGAAGCTGAACGCGCCGATGCCGTACCCGCGGTATTCACCAAAATCCATGTGCACTTCGTGGTAACCGGCAGGGGGCTCAAAGAGAGTCAGGTGGCCCGCGCGGTTTCCCTGTCGGCAGAAAAGTACTGCTCTGCATCGATCATGCTGGAAGCAGGGGGTGTTGAAATTAGCCACAGTCACGAATTGGTGGAGTTCCAGGCCGACTGAGCGAGCTGGTTTATATGCGGTAACTGGTGCTGGTCATTAATCTGGAAACCGCGGTCATGGCGCGTTTGACGGGTTCCGGGAAGTTTTCACCACCGGCCTCGAGTGCGAGATCGCCGTGCCTGCGCTCATCCTCAAGCATTTGTTCCAGAATACGACGGCTTTTTTCGTCTTCCTCGGGTAGTTGTTGCAGGTGGTCACTGAGGTGTTCGCAAACCCGTTCTTCAGTGGCGGCGACAAAGCCCAGACTCCAGCGATCACCGGCAATACCGGCGGCGGCGCCCATGGCAAAGGAAAGTCCGTACCAGATCGGGTTGAGGTGGCTGGTGTGACTGCCCAACTGGTGCAGGCGTTCTTCGCACCAGACCAGGTGGTCTACTTCTTCCGCTGCCGCCTGCTCCATTTTTTCCCGGACTTTTGGCAGCTTCGCGGTCAGCGCCTGCCCCTGGTACAGGGCCTGGGCACACACCTCACCGGTATGGTTGACACGCATCAACCCGGCAACATGGCGACGATCCTCTTTGGCCAGCTCCGACTCGGGGGCGGCACGCCCCGGGGATACCCTGTGTGCCTGGTTGGCCGCGCCGGCAAGGGTGCGCAGAACCTGGTCTGCGTTCTCAATAAACTGGTCGAGGAGTGAGAGTTTTGTTCTGCTCATGAGTCTATTGTAGCGAATTACGGCTGGCTGTCCCGTGCGATAGCCCGCCAGCCGATGTCGCGGCGGTGAAAAGCACCCTGCCAGTGGATCTGGTCAACACCACGATAGGCTTTCTGCTGTGCTTGCGCAATGTCATCGCCCAGCGCCGTCACACAGAGAACGCGGCCGCCGCTGGTGACAATATCACCATCACGCTCGGCAGTACCGGCGTGAAATACCTTGGTGAGGGTATTGTCGACGGTGTCGATACCGGTAATTTTCATGCCTTTATCGTAGGATCCCGGGTAGCCGCCTGCGGCGACAACCACAGCCATGGCGGGCCGCGGATCCCACTCGGCGCTGGCAACGTCCAGCTCTCCGTCCAGGGCGGCGTTGCAGAGTGCGCAGAGATCGGATTGCAGCCGCATCATGATGGGCTGGGTTTCGGGGTCGCCGAAGCGGCAATTGTATTCAATAACGCCGGGACTGCCGTCGGCTGCGATCATCAGACCGGCGTAGAGGAAACCCGTGTAGGGCATGCCTTCAGCGGCCATCCCCGCCACTGTGGGCAGTATGACTTCGTCCATGATACGCCGATGTACCTCGGGGGTTACTACCGGCGCCGGTGAATAGGCACCCATGCCACCGGTATTGGGCCCGGTATCGCCTTCGCCTACACGTTTGTGGTCCTGGCTGGTCGCCATTGCCAGCACATTCTTGCCGTCGGCAATAACGATGAAGCTGGCTTCCTCTCCCTCGAGAAATTCCTCGATGACAACGCGGCAACCGGCATCGCCAAAAACATTGCCCGAGAGCATGTCGGTGACTGCTGCCTCGGCCTGCTCCAGAGTCTCCGCAACGATGACGCCCTTGCCCGCCGCCAGGCCGTCGGCTTTGACGACAATGGGCGCACCCTGCTCGCGCAGGTAGGCCAGTGCGGGCTCCAGCTCGGTAAAATTGGCATAGGCTCCACTGGGGATATTCTGTCTGGCCAGAAAATCCTTGGTGAAGGCCTTGGAACCTTCGAGTTGCGCCGCAGCGGCGCTGGGACCGAAACAGCGCAATCCGCGTTCCTGGAAGTAGTCGACGATGCCGTCAACCAGCGGCGCTTCAGGGCCGATTATGGTGAGGCCGACGTCATTGTCCCGGGCGAAATCCGCGAGCCCGGTGAAATCGTCAACGGCGATGGCGAGATTCTCGATGCCGGGCTCGGCGGCAGTTCCGGCATTGCCCGGGGCCACGTAGACAGTTTCGACCGCTGCGGACTGGGCCGCCTTCCAGGCCAGCGCGTGTTCGCGGCCCCCACTACCAACAACCAGCACATTCATCGGCGGTCTCCTGCGGCCTAGTGGCGGAAGTGGCGCATGCCGGTAAACACCATGGCCATGTCGTGTTCGTCCGCGGCGGCTATTACCTCTTCATCGCGGATCGAGCCGCCGGGTTGTATGACCGCGCTGATACCAACTTTTGCGGCGTTGTCGATGCCGTCGCGAAACGGGAAAAAGGCATCGGAGGCCATCACCGATCCGGCGACCTGCAGACCCGCCAGTTCCGCTTTGATGGCGGCGATGCGGGCAGAATTCACGCGGCTCATCTGGCCGGCACCGACGCCGATGGTCCGACCCTGGCTGGCATAGACAATGGCATTAGACTTCACATACTTCGCTACTTTCCAGGCGAACAGCAGGTCCTGAATTTGTTCCTCATCCGGTTGCCGCTTGCTGACAATCTCCAGCTCATCCTTGGTGACCATCCCCAGGTCGCGTTCCTGTACCAGCAGGCCACCATTGACGCGCTTGTAATCGAAGGCCGCTGTCGCTTCACTCCACTCGCCACAGCTCAGGACCCGCACATTTTTCTTGCTGGCGGTTATGGAGAGTGCTGCTGCAGAGATGCCGGGGGCGATAATCACTTCCACAAATTGGCGCTCAACAATGGCGGCAGCGGTGGCTTCATCCAGTTCGCGGTTGAAGGCAATAATGCCGCCGAAAGCTGATTCGGGGTCGGTGGCAAAGGCGTACTCGTAGGCTTCGCCTATATTCGATGCTACGGCCACGCCGCAGGGATTGGCGTGTTTGACGATGACGCAGGCGGCTTGTTCGAAGTTCTTCACACATTCCAGTGCTGCATCCGTGTCGGCCACGTTGTTGTAAGACAGCGCCTTGCCCTGGAGTTGCCGCGCGGTGGCAATGCCGGTTTCCGCCGGCTCGCGCTCCACATAGAATGCCGCAGCCTGGTGTGGATTCTCACCGTAGCGCATGTCCTGCGCCTTGATGAACTGGGTTGAGTAGGTGCGCGGGAACCGGTCACCGCCGCCTTCTACCAGCCGACCAAAGTGGTTGGCGATAGCGCCGTCGTAGGCGGCCGTGTGCTCGTAGGCTCGAATGGCGAGATCAAAGCGGGTCTCATAACAGGTGCCGCCGGCGTTTGCGCGCATCTCGTCGAGGATCTTCGCATAGTCGCCAGCCTCAACCACGATGTTTACAAAGCGGTGGTTCTTGGCGGCAGCCCTGACCATGGTTGGCCCGCCGATGTCGATGTTCTCAATGGCGTCCTCCAGGCTGCAGTTCGGTCGGGCCACGGTTTGCTCGAAGGGGTAGAGGTTTACCACCACCATGTCGATCGCTTCAATGCCGTGCTCGGCCATGACCTCGTCGTCGATGCCGCGCCGGGCCAGAATGCCACCGTGCACTTTGGGGTGCAGGGTCTTGACGCGCCCATCCATCATCTCCGGAAAGCCGGTGTAGGCGGATATTTCTGTTAGCTCGATGCCGTTTTCTTCCAGCAGGCGGAAGGTGCCTCCGGTTGACAGGAGTTCGACGCCCTGGTCGCGCAGGCCGCCGGCAAATTCTACGATGCCGGTTTTGTCTGACACGCTGATAAGGGCGCGCCTGACTGCCACAATATTGGGTTCACTCATTGCTTATTCGCTGCTGTGTGCTAATGAAGGTTTAAGAATTTTGTAGCGCCTGGTTCAGCCGCCAGTGTTGTCCAGCAAGCCGTACTGCTTGAGTTTTTTACGCAGTGTGCCGCGATTGAGGCCCAGCATGCGAGAGGCTTTGGTCTGGTTGTTACGAGTGTATTGCATGATTTGTGTCAGCAGTGGCACTTCTACTTCTGCCAGTACCATCTGGTAAACATCGTTCCCCAGCTGGCCATCCAGTTGCTCCAGGTAGCCCTTCACTGCTGTGGTGACACTGTCGCGCAGCAGCGCATCGTTGCCGCCGTTGTTTTTGTACTCGCCGGTCTGGTCCCGTGGTGTTCCATCCAAATGAGTATCCCCAATTTTCATGCTGCCATCTCCCCGTGCGCGGTCAGGCTGAAATAGTTTTCCAAAATGTCCAATTGTTGCTGCGCTGACTCCAGGCTATTGAAGTCCCGCCGTAGCAAGCGGGTCCCCGGGTGATCCCCCAGGTACCAGCCAATGTGCTTGCGCGCCACGCGTACGCCCATGTATTCACCGTAGAACTGGTGCAAATCAGTCAGGTGGCGGCGCATGATATGCCATTGCTCTTCCGTTGATGGTTCCGCCCTTATCTCGCCGCTGGCAAGATAATCTGCAATCTGCCCGCACAGCCAGGGTCTGCCCTGGGCCGAGCGGCCGATCATGACGCCGGCGGCGCCGGTGTAGCGCAATACTTCTGCCGCTTTTTGGGGGCCGTTGATATCGCCATTGGCGAACACCGGAATATCCACTAGCTGGCAGATTTCACGAATGGTGTCGTACTCCACCTCACCGGCGAAACGGCAGTCGCGGGTGCGGCCGTGAACCGCGAGTGCCGCAACGCCGACGTCTTCAGCGATTCGCGCGATCGTCGGACCGTTGCGGTGTTGTGGCGACCAGCCGGTGCGTAACTTGAGAGTCACCGGCACGTCGACGGCGGCAGTTACAGCGCTGAGGATGTCTCTCACCAGGGCTTCGTCTTGCAACAGGGCTGAGCCAGCTGCCTTGCGGCAAACTTTTTTGGCGGGGCAGCCCATATTGATGTCGATGATTTGTGCGCCCAAAGCAACATTGTGCACTGCCGCCTGCGCCATCATCACCGGCTCGCCGCCGGCTATTTGTACAGAGCGTGGTTCGCATTCCGCACTGTGGTGCAAGCGCAGCCTCGTTTTGCGGCTGTGCCAGAGTCGGCTGTCGCTGCTAACCATTTCGGATACCACCAGACCGGCGCCCAGCTGTCTGCACAGCTTGCGAAAAGGCAGGTCAGTCACGCCGGCCATGGGAGCCAGGGCGACGCGGTTATCCAGCTTGTATGGCCCGATAGAGGTCATTGAGGCCTTAAATTTGGTGCCGTAGAGGGGGCGCTATAATACTCGCTAGCCTGGGCAGGGCAAAGTCATATTGTACTTTTTTGATCAGTTTGCAGGTTTCATCACAGATCTGAGCCGGGCATCGAAGTTGATGGCGTCGTGGCCCGGGTCTTGCAACGACAGGGAGATCTGCATCTGCGTGTACGCGGCTATTTTTTGGGTCCCCCGGTAGTCACCGTGGAGGTACTCCGCGGGCATAAACAGGCGCCGGGCCCTGGCTTCTCCGTAACGGGTTGAGAAGCGGAGATCCAGCGCCGGCATAGGCATTGCCGAGCCTCCTGTATTGGACAGGATAGCGTCTACTCGCAGGGCACCCTCCACTTCGGGATGCTTGCGAACTACCAGTTTTTCTATGTGCAGCCCGCTGCCTGCCGGTCCCGCCTGCTCTTGCCAGAGGAATATCTGGGCGGCAAGTGCCAGCAACAGTGCAGCCAATAACAGCAGCGCTGCTACAGAGGCTGAGTTCGCGACTACGGGTAGCACGGAGGCGTCCATCGTTTTTGCGGTAAAAGCTGCGAGTGGGTGAGCCCCGCGTGCATCCGGTAGAACCGGTACCGCGAATTCAAGTTCGCCGCTATTGGCATCGAACAGGTGCAGGCAATTTCCGCAACGCACTTGTCCCCCGGCCCGCTCTCGCTGTTCCTGGGCAAGCTCAAGGAGGGTCTCGCAGTGTGGGCAGCGTACCCGAGTAGTCGACTTCACCGCTGCCCTCCGCGCAATGCCACCCAGCCGTCTTTCTCCGCGGCTATTTGCAGATCTATCTCATAGCTTTCCCGCAGCATCTCCACCTGCTCAACCAGTATGCCGGAAAGGAGAAGAATGCCGCCGGGCCGCAGCTGTCGGCAGAGCAGGGGTGCCAGTTCGCAGAGCGGGCCCGCGAGTATGTTGGCGATAACAAGATCTGCCTGTTCGTCCCCGTTGAGCGCCGTTGGCAGGCAGACGTGCAATTTTTGTTCGGTAATGTGATTGCATTGTGCGTTGCTGCGAGTTGCCACCAGGGCCTGTGGGGAGGTATCCACTGCCAGGGCACTGCTGGCGCCCAGCAGCAGGGCGCCGATGGCGAGCACGCCGGAGCCGCAGCCGAAATCGATAACATCCCTGTTGCTGAGATCAAGAGTCGACAGTTGTTGCAGGCACATGGCAGTGGTGGGGTGGGTACCGGTACCAAAGGCCAGGCCCGGGTCCAGCATTATATTGACTGCTGCGGGCTCGGGTGGCTGCATCCAGCCGGGGCAGATCCATAGTCCAGGAGCGTATTGCAGCGGTTGATAGTGCTGCATCCATTCCCGCTCCCAGTCCTTGTCCTCGAGAATTTCGGTGTGTTGCAGGCTCTGCTCGCGTAGCTCCTGTGGCAGTGATTGCCAGAGCTGGTCAGTATTTGTGTCGGCGGGAAACAGCCCGGTTACGCGTGTTTGCTGCCAGAGCTGCTCTCCCTGACCCTGGTCGAACAGGGCCTGGTCGGCGTTATCTTCCAGGGTGACTGCAGCGGCACCCCGCGCCAGCAGCTCGTCCTCACAGCGGGGTGCCAGGGAGGCGCTGGTCTCGAGTCGATATTGCAACCAGGGCACTGGCTGGGTCTACCTACTCGCTGAGCCGTTTTTCCAGATAGTGGATGTTGACTCCACCTTTGCGAAATTCGGCGTCACGAACCAGGTCTCGGTGTAGGTCAGCATTGGTGCGGATACCCTCCACCACTAATTCATCCAGGGCCTGGCGCATGCGCCGCAGGGCGATCTCCCGGTTCTCTCCATAGCTGATTATCTTGGCAATCAGTGAGTCGTAGAAAGGCGGCACTGTGTAACCGCCGTAGAGGTGTGAGTCGACCCGGATACCGTTGCCGCCCGGGGCGTGGAAGTGGCTGACGCGACCGGGGCTGGGCATGAAGGTTTTTGGGTCTTCCGCATTTATACGGCACTCAAAGGAGTGTCCTCTAAACTTCACGTCTTCCTGTGTAATCGAGAGTGGACTGCCACTGGCTATCCGTAATTGCTCTTTGACGATATCGAACCCCGTGATCATCTCGGTGACCGGGTGCTCCACCTGCACACGGGTGTTCATTTCGATGAAATAGAAGCCGCCATCCTCGTAGAGGAATTCAAAGGTACCCGCTCCGCGATAGCCGATTTCGATGCAGGCATCCACACATGCCTTGGTGACCTGGTCGCGGGCCTCTTGCGGGATGCCGGGGGCAGGCGCTTCCTCCAGCACTTTCTGGTGGCGTCGCTGCAGGGAGCAATCGCGATCGCCGAGGTGCACGGCGCCACCCTGGCCGTCGGCCATTACCTGAATCTCGACATGGCGGGGATTCTCGAGGAATTTTTCGATATAGACAACGTCGCTGCCAAATGCCGCCGCGGCCTCTGCCTGTGTAACATACACCGCATTCAGCAGGGCGGCCTCGCTCTGTACTACGCGCATGCCGCGCCCACCGCCACCGGCGGCGGCCTTGACGATTACCGGGTAACCAATTCTGCGGGCAATATCCAGGGTACGATCACCATCTTCGTCGAGGGGGCCATCCGAACCGGGTACAGTCGGTACGCCGGCCTTTTTCATTGCCTGAATGGCGGAGACCTTGTCGCCCATAAGCCGGATGGTTTCCGCCGTGGGGCCGATGAAAGCGAAGCCACTTTTTTCCACCTGTTCGGCAAAGTCGGCATTCTCGGCGAGAAAGCCGTAGCCGGGGTGGATACCCACAGCGTCGGTGATTTCGGCCGCAGAGATGATGGCCGGTATATTCAGGTAACTGTCGATCGATGAGGGCGGGCCGATACACACTGACTCATCGGCCATTCGCACGTGCAGAAGCTCCTGATCCGCGCTCGAGTGAACGGCCACGGTTTTTATCCCCAGTTCCTTGCAGGCGCGCAGAATACGCAGGGCAATTTCCCCGCGGTTGGCAATAACGACTTTATCCAGCAATGGCATAGGTTTCTTCCCGCTGCTTTTAGACGATTGTGACCAGGGGCTGGTCGAACTCTACCGGCTGACCGTTATCAACCAGTATGGCCTCTACCACGCCCGCCTTGTCGGCTTCTATCTGGTTCATCATTTTCATGGCCTCGATGATGCAAATCACATCGCCAACCTTGACGTGT
>Ga0114949_10003037_pt1 | contig 10575 bp, 10 predicted proteins | sample N074metaG_FD_83505 | JGI IMG/M metagenome (GOLD analysis project Ga0114949, IMG submission 83505) | Deep subsurface microbial communities from Kermadec Trench to uncover new lineages of life (NeLLi) - N074 metaG | ecosystem: Environmental > Aquatic > Marine > Ocean trench > Sediment | place... | reverse complement strand
TCGGGTGAGGACATGGGTCATGGACTATTCACTCAAGGCGTGATCGACGCATGGGATGGTGGCAGTTTTTCAGGAGATTATCCGCAGTTGCGCACAGAAATTCTTCTGCAGATGCCAGATGACCAGTCGCCCAATATGGAAGTTATAGGTACCAAGAACAAGGCGTTTATCAGAGAGAAGCCCTTTACGATCTAGCGTTATTCGAAGGTTGGCTCGGTCGATATTTCATATGACCCCATAGGCGCCAACATGGTTGGCGCCCATGGAGTCTTTATTTAGCTATCTTTTGGTCGCGCGTTTTTTCACCGCACGTTTCTTGACAGCCCGTTTTTTCACCGCACGTGTTTTGACTACTCGCTTCTTGACTGCGCGTTTTTTCACTACGCGTTTTTTCACTACGCGTTTTTTCACTACGCGTTTTTTAATAGCACGTTTCTTAACCGCACGCTTCTTCGTTGCGGGTTTTTTGGTTGCACGTTTCTTAACAGCTCGCTTTTTAACAGCGCGTTTAACTACGCGTTTTTTAACAGCGCGCTTCTTAACCGCACGTTTTGCCGTGCCACTGGCTGCACGTTTCTTAACAGCGCGTTTTTTCACTGCACGCTTTGCGGTACTACCAGCCGTTCGCTTCTTAACTGCTCGCTTTTTTTTCGCCACGTTCTGCTCCATTGGGGGGGTAGGTTCAGCATCAACCATTGATGACCACTATGTCAACGCTATGTGCAACGTAAAACATGCTGTAATTCTGCTCAGTTACTCTGATGTGACACGCATGTTAGTAGATTTTTATTTGTTACTGGCTACTCCAATCCGTATTGGTCTCGAATAAACTAAGTAGCAACAACTTGCGAGATGGATACCCGTTTCGTCGTATTGTACGCAACGCGTTTGTTCTCGTTACTCTTTTTAAGTTTCTTTCGATGTCGCGATCTTGGATTGCACAGGCTAGACTTCGAATTATTCCCTGATTCAACGCAACCGATGAACAGCTCTCGAGAACACATTGCTGGTGAAGCAATAGACGATCTTGTTCGCCCTGCATTTCTGCGGGACGGATACGTGGTTGTCCGTGGGCTGTGCGATACGGTACTTTGCAACGAGATGCGTGAGCAGATACTGGCGAGTCTCGATCCCCTCATCGGTCCAGCCGAGTTCGAAACCGATGTGGGTTATCCGGGAGCACCATCTTCGCGGGATGTTTTCGGCGGCGATACGCCACGCAGGTTATTACACGCATACGCCCGGCACTCCGCATTCCGCGGCTGGGCTGGGGGCTGCGAGGTCCAATCTTACCTGTCGGCTTTGCTGGACGATCAGGACGTGTGCCTGTCTCAAAGCCACCACAACTGTGTGATGACCAAATGCCCCGGCTACTCGAGCGCCACATTGTGGCATCAGGACATCCGCTACTGGTCTTTCGATGTACCCGAACTGATTTCGGTCTGGCTGGCCCTGGGAGACGAAAACAGCAGCAATGGCGCGCTGAAGGTCATTCCAGGAACGCACGTGTTGGAGATCGAGCGAGGCCGGTTGGACCGGGATCTGTTTTTGCGACCGGAGCTCAGTGAGAACAGGCAACTCATCAGGCAAGCGGTTTTCATCGACCTTGCGATTGGCGACGTGTTGTTTTTTCATTGCCGTCTTTTTCATGCGGCGGGTAAAAACCGTAGTGACGAGGTAAAACTGTCGAGTGTATTCACCTATCACACAGGTACGAACAAACCTATTCCTGGAACACGTTCGGCTCAGTATCCGAGCGTACAGGTGAGACCCGATAGTCCATGAACGAAGAAGAGTCTTTCAAGGATGCGATGAGCGACGTTGCGCCTTTACAACAAAGGCGCGTTCGCCATGAAAAAGTCGTGCAGGAAGCGACTACCAGCCAGATGGAGCGGAGGGAAGCTGCGCTTGGCAACACCAGGGCCCCGAAAGTGGATCCAAACTATTTGAGCCTTGGCGAAGTACCACAAAAACAGCCGAGAGATATTCTGGAGTGGAAAAAGGACGGTGTACAACACGAAGTTTTCAAGAAACTCAAATCCGGACGCTACCCCATCGAGGGATCTTTAGACCTCCATGGTTGCACGGTCAAAGAAGCGCGCATTGAAATGTTCAAGTTTCTCAACGTTGCTCTTGTGAGAGGTTGGCGCACGGTGCTGATCGCTCACGGCCGCGGCGAGCTGAGCAAGACCCCGGCGAGGATCAAGAGCCGTGTTGCGCATTGGCTGGCACAGATCCCGGAGGTCATTGCTTTTCACAGTGCGCAAAACCACCATGGCGGTACGGGTGCGGTGTATGTTTTGTTGAAGAAAACGCCGCTAAAGAAAGACGAAAACCGTGAGCGATACGGCCTGAAAGGCGACAACTCCCCCTCGGCTTGAAGTTTCTCTTAGTTCCCGTCAGCGGCACCGATACGCGGCGAAGTCCTGTTCGCCTGCTCGTGGTGGACCCTGGGCAACAATGGTATCGCCATCGAGTCGCGCCGCTTCGTTGCGCGCTAATACCAGCAGCTCTTCGCGGACCTTGCTGTCGCTGCGGTTGACCACAAGTTTGTCCTTGGTGTTGGTCGAGACCATACCTACTTTCTGGCAATTCACCACGTCCGCCTCGGTCGCCGTGCTGACGGTTGCTCCGCCTTCGGTCAGCTTGATCCACGTGCAACCACCCAGCAGGAGTATCTGCAGTATCACGGCGATCAACAACTGGCGCATCATATTGTTCCTTTATTCAGTTCCAATTTACCTCTAGCCAGGTTCAGCCGCAGTACGTCACTGCCTCCTTCGGCGAGACGCAAGGACCGGACCTGACGATACAACGTTTCCAGTGGATGACCTTCGATGAGCGCGACGCCGCCTACCAACTGGATCGAGGTGTCGACAATTTCGCCGACTGCTTCGCTGGCAAACACCTTACAGGCAATTCCCTCATTGACGATGTTCTCCCCGGCGTCTGCAAGGCGGGCAGTTCGATACAACATGCTGCGTGCGGCGTAAGCCTTGATTCGCAACTCCGCGTAGCGCAACCGTACACCTTCCTTGTCACCTCTCGTCTTGCCGCCGCGAGTCGGAGCCTTGAGGTGGTCGGTGAGGTAGTCGAGTAGCCATCGCATCCAACCGACGCAATTTGCAGCAATTGCAAGGCGGGTATCGCCGATTTGTTTCATCGCCCTGGGCAGCCCTTCACCGGGTTGGCCAATGATGTACGTTTTAGGGATGTGTACATCGTGAAACTCGAAAGCAGCGTGGGCGCTGCCGTCGAGAGAGCAAAAATCCCTGACCCGTTCAACACCCTCTGTCGCCGTATCGATTACCACCAGTGCCGGTCCGTGCTCATCGATTTGTACCAGCGTGTTGATGAAATCTGCGTGCGCACCGCCAGTCACGTAGGACTTCTGACCGTTGACAATCAGTTCATCGCCGTCAAGCACCCCCCAGGTTGCGCGCGGTGCTTCATCTGGTTCGGTGAATCCGAAAGCAGACTTCTTGTCTCCGGCAATGAGAGCGGCCAGATGTGTTGTCTTGAGCGGTTCTCCAACACCTGCAAGTACGCCAGGCCCGGGGCCGAAAACGGTATGTAGAAACGGGGGATTGTGTGCGGCCAGTTCATCGCGAACGATGCTGAGTTCGAGGGTAGATGCTTCGCTGCCACCGAACGCTTTCGGTTGGGTCATGGTGAAAAGTGATGCGGCCTTTGCTGCATTGAGGATTTCAATCCTTGCCTGGTCCCCGCCATCGCGGCGCGGCAGGAGCTCCTCTCTAGCAAACGCCGCGGCTTTCTCCCGCAGCTCAAGTTGGGCGGGTGTTAGAGACTCAGGCATCGGATAGTCCTGTGGTCGATTTTTGCCGTTATCGATATCTGCTGAAATGAATTCATGAAGCCTAGAGTGATGGACCAATGAGGATCACGACGATCAACATGGCGCACAGGAGCATTGCCCCCATTGCATACAGGATGAAGCTTTCCCGGCGAGCGGCACTGATGAGAAACCGCTCGACTTCTTCGGGAGATTTCACAGTGATGGTGGTGGTGAGCCGATAACGGGTGATCCCGTCCGGCCGCCTGGGTAGCTTGATGAAAAGCTCCGGCGTTGCGTTCAGACGCACGTTGACCTCAGCGAAACCCATCCCCGTATATCTCGATATCTGGGTAGGGTGTAAACCCACGCCTGGATGCTCCCGGAAACAGTGATAGATATCTGCAAGACGGCGCAGCTTGCCGCGGAACCGGAAGGATATTGGGACAAATCCGATTATCATTGGTTGACAGCCCTATGCGCTCGTAACGTGTTTTAGGGAAACCAGCTAACATTACTCAGGTTTGCGACCGACAACAACAGCCCGCACCGGCGCCGGATATCCTTCCGCGGTACGTAACGGGTTATCCGGATGTAACGCTTCGGGCAACGAGTCGAAACGCATCCATGGAGTGGAGCGCTGCTCATCGGGAGTTGTTGCGGTCACATCGACCACGTCGATGTCCACGTAACCGGCGCTGCTTACCCACTGGGTGAGTTCCGTAATCGACGGTATCACCCATACATTGCGCATGCGTGCGTAGCGGTCGCCGGGAACCAGTGATTCTTTTGTTTCGACGACCAGCGACTCCAATACCAGTTGCCCCCCGGGTTGGGTGAACGCGTAGAGGCGATGTACATGTTGCTGAGGTTCGCGGCGGTGGTAGACCACCCCCATGCTGAAAACCGTGTCAAATTGCACGACGGGCACTTGTTCGAACGGCAGCGGTATTACCCAGTTCTGAACGCTCTTGAGGTAGCGGTTGATCGCCTGATGTTGCATACTGAAAATCAGCGTTGGATCCACGCCGACGACGAGCTGCGCATGTGCTTCCAACATGCGCCAGCCGAAATATCCGTTGCCGCATCCCACGTCGAGTATTCGGCGATCGGTCAGCGCGTCCAGGTGCGGTACTACCCTTTGCCATTTCCAATCGGAGCGCCATTCACTGTCAATCTTCACGCCAAAGAGTTCAAAAGGTCCTTTGCGCCAGGGATGCAGTTTGCGAAGTGCCGCCTCCAGTTCAGTGATCTGCGAATATGTGGCTGCGCCCTCGAGCGTCACGGTGTCAGATAGCGTTACCTTTTCCACGTTCAACTCGGGTAGGTCCTGCACGGCGGATTGCCAGCGTTCGTAGTCTCCGTGCCGGGCCGATGAGAAACAGGTGGCTAATGATTCATCCAGCGTATGCCACTCGGGAATCGCCTTGTACAGCGGAGAAAAATTCACGGTGCAATGAGAAAAGAAGCCCAGTTCAGGCATCGAAACCACACGTCGGCATGGGAGAAGCCGGCTTCCTCGAAGCGGGCAAGATGCACATCGACACTGTCGACGATCATGACGTTTTCCAACGCGGAACGCTTCTGAGAAATCTCGAGCTCGCTGTACCCGTTGGCACGTTTGTATTGTAAATGCAGTGCGTCGTAGTAGGACTGAATCTCGCTTTCTTCGAAGCGGATCTTTTCAGAGAGAATCAGGCGCCCGTCTGGAAGCAAGCTGCGTTGGATCTTGCTGAGCAACGTCAATCGATCATCGACGCTGATGAACTGGAGCACGTAGTTGAGTAAAACAAAGCTGGCGTTTTCCATTTCCAGATCCAGAACATCCGCTTCCAGAAACTCTACCCGAGTGTCGGTGACGAGTTCGCGCGCGCGCGCGATCATTGCCGGGGCACTGTCAACCGCGATGATGTCGCAGGGCATATCGTTCAATTGCTTGAGTACGGCAAGCGTGGTCGCGCCGAGGGAACATCCCAGATCGTAGATCCGACCTCCCGGCCTGACATGATGGGCCGCGATCAATCCGGTGATCGGGATGACTGTTTCGTAGCCTGGTACCGAGCGTCTGATCATGTCTGGAAATACATCGGCAACCGCATCGTCGAATACAAAATCAACGATGTGTTGGCTTGCTTTGCTGAACACTCGATCTTGTCCGCTGCCTTGTCGACTTTTAGGTGGGGTACTCATCACAAATTCAATATCTTTGACATGCTAGACTCGTGTGTCCTCTGGGTACTGTATTGTAAGCGATGAAAGACGACTGGCTCAGCAATCCGGAACTCTATATTAACCGTGAGCTGTCTTTTTTGGAGTTCAATCGCCGAGTGCTGGCGCAGGCCAAGGACGACGGTATACCGTTGCTCGAGCGACTGCGATTTCTGTGTATTGCCTGTTCCGTACTGGATGAATTTTTCGAGATTCGTGTTGCCGGTTTGAAGCAGCAGGAAGCGTACGGGGCCGAGCAGCGGGGTCCGGACAACATGACCCCATCGGAACAGCTTCGTGCCATTGCCGACGTGGCGCGAGAACTCGTCAACGAGCAATATCGCGTGTTGAACGATGTTTTGCTGCCTAAGCTCGACATTCAGGGTATTCGCATCCTGGAGCGAGACGATTGGAACGACAAACAGGCTCGATGGTTGAAACGCTTTTTCAATCGAGAGCTTGCGCCCATCATGAATCCAATTGGTTTGGATCCGGCGCATCCCTTTCCAGAACCGCTCAACAAGAGCCTGGCCTTTATTGTCACGTTGCAAGGTGAAGACGCATTCGGACGGCGCAGCGGCAAAGCGATCGTACAGGCACCGCGAGCATTGTCTCGTGTTGTGCGTCTGCCGGAATCGTGCGCGCAGACTCCCAACGAGTTTGTTCTGCTTTCTTCGATCATCGATGCGCATGTCTCGGATCTGTTTCCTGGAATGACGGCCACGGGCTGTTATCAATTCCGGGTGACTCGAAACAGTAATTTGTTCATCGATGCAGAGGAAGTTGACGATTTGTTGCGCGCTTTGGAGGGGGAGCTTTCGTCGCGTCGATACGGGGACGCAGTGCGCCTGGAGTTGGCTCAAGACTGCCCTCAAGAGTTGGAAGTCTTCTTGAGTGAACAATTCCGTTTGTCGCCAGATGACGTTTATCGCTGCAACGGTCCAGTAAACCTGATGCGGTTGTCCGCGGTCCCCGAACTGGTTGATCGCCCGGAGCTCAAGTACCCGGGATTTACACCCGGTATCCCCGAGAAGTTACGCACGACAAACGACATCTTCGAAGCGATTCGACAAGGGGACATTCTGCTGCACCATCCGTTCGAGTCGTTTGTTCCGTTCATAGATTTTCTACGCCAGTCCGCCAGAGATCCCCAGGTGGTCTCAATCCGTCAGACACTGTATCGCACAGGTAAGGAGTCTGCGGTGGTGGAAGCGCTGGTTGACGCCGCGTCCTCCGGCAAAGAGGTCATGGTTGTCATAGAGTTGATGGCTCAATTTGACGAAGAGGCCAACATCGAACTGGCCACTCACCTGCAGATGGTTGGCGTTCAAGTAGTTTACGGCGTGGTCGGTCTCAAAACCCACGCCAAGATGAGCATGGTGATTCGCCGCGAAGGACGTGCGCTGAGGCGTTATGTGCACCTTGGCACGGGCAATTACCATACCCGCACGGCACGACTTTATACCGACTACGGGTTGTTTACCTGTGATGAGGCCATCGGTGAGGATGTTCAACAGGTTTTTCAGCAACTTACCTCGATGGGCAAATTCAGTCGACTGAAGAAGCTGCTCCAATCGCCGTTTACATTACACAAAACGATGATCGAGTTGATAGAACGCGAGACTGGGCTGGCAACAAGAGGGAAGACGGGTCGCATCATCGCCAAGATGAATTCGTTGATCGAGCCACAGATAATCCAGGCTCTGTATCGTGCGTCTCAGGCAGGGGTAAAAATAGATCTGATCGTGCGGGGTGTTTGCTCGTTGCGACCTGGAGTCAAGGGCGTGTCCGACGGCATTCGGGTTCGTTCCATCGTTGGACGTTTTCTCGAGCACACACGTTTTTTCTATTTCGGCAACGATAATGATCCCGATCTGTATCTATCCAGTGCAGACTGGATGGGTAGGAACTTCTTCAACCGCGTAGAAACCTGTTTTCCAATCGAAAACGAAGGGTTACGCAGGCGCATCCTGCGTGAAACTCAGTTTTATCTGTCAGACAACTCCCAGGCATGGGTCTTGCAGGCTGACGGAAGCTATAAACAAATGAAGGCGACGAAGGCCAAGAGGCGTAGCGCACAGGAAACGCTACTCAACGACCTCGCGGACGATTGACGAGTCATTTGCTCCTGGCGGCCGCGAGATCCGGCTGTTAGCCATCATATGCGCCGTACTCGTTGCAATAATCCAGGTTAGAGGTTGTATCTCAGCTTCCGCAGATTTCTACTTTGAGTGGCAGGGCCGCCAGGTATTCGGCTTCCTGTTGTAGATCCAATCTGGTCAAAGGGTGTTTCTTGAGCCAAGCCTCAGGTAGGGTCAGCTTCACTTTGTTGTTTTTAACACTGATGGCGACGTGGGGTAGATGTTCCGAGCTTCGGTTTCGATGCAGCACGACCGCGAGTCTCAACACTGTTGCCAGTCGCGCTACGGGTGAAATTTCACCGTTTATGCAAGAGAGTTCCTCCGTTGGAAACTTACGTCGATGGGCTCTTATCAGCGATGCAAGTTGTTGCTGATCCAGGTTGGAAAAACCGGCTAGATCCATGTGCCGAAGCAGGTAATCGCCGTGTTTGTGATACTGATTGTGGGCGATATCGATACCTATCTCATGAAGTTGCGCCGCCCATCCCAACAGCAGTTTGTCATTGGGTTGGGTGAGACACCACGAAACTGCAACTTGTGCCAGAAGCTCGAGGGCAGTTTCCCGTACCCTTCTGGCATGTGACTGATCGATGCGATATCGGTTCATCAAGTCTTGAACGCTATTCTCACGGATGTCCTTATCCTGCACTCGGCCGAGCAGATCGTGTAACAACCCTTCTCGTAACGCCCCGTTTGTTGCGTGCATGGTTTCGATATCCAAGGCCTCGAAGATTGCGCAGAGAATCGCGACTCCTCCGGGGAATACCGCCGCTCGTTCGCTCGACAGACCTGGCAGATCGAGCTTGTCGACATGACGCGCTTTGATGAGTTGTTTCTTGATTTCCTCGAGGCTTGCCAGGGTAATACCGGCGGGCTGATCATCCATTTCAGCGAGCACATCCTGAATCGCCAGAATGGTGCCTGATGCGCCGATTGTGGTATCCCAACCGCTTTCCTGGTAGCTCAGTTGAAGCGGCTCCAACTCCTGGCGTGCTTGATTGATGGCAGCCTTGAAGTTACTCGCGCGAATGCGTCCGTCCCCGAAACAAGCGCGAGACAAGCCGACACACCCTATGTAAAGACTCTGCATGAGTTGCGGTTCAAACCGGGCCCCAACAATCAGCTCGGTGCTGCCACCGCCGATGTCGACCACGAGGCGCCGGTCGAAATGATCTTCCACTGCATGCGATACACCGAGGAAGATGAGCCTCGCTTCTTCTCGCCCGGAGATGACGTCGACCTTGTGTCCCAATGCTTTTTCTGCTTTGGCAAGGAAGCCTTTGGAATTACGCGCTTTGCGCAGAGTATTTGTGCCTACCACGCGAACGTTCTGTGGATGCAGGTCTCGTAGCCGCTGCCCGAACCGTTCGAGACATGCCAATGCTCGATTGGCAACCTCATCGGATAGTCGGTTTTTTGCCTCGAGCCCTTCGGCCAGGCGGACCATTTCTTTGATTCTGTCGATGACCTGGATGCGGCCGTTGTTCTCCTGAGCGACAAGCAGGTGAAAACTATTGGAACCTAGATCAAGGGCGGCGAGCTGTACGGAGCTCGTGGTGGGCGGGTTTGAAGTCGCTGTTTCCATACAACGGTTATCTGACTTGTGCGATCAGCCGTATATCGACGGAGGTAACGGACAGTCGAGTGCTGCTGCGATGCCGTGCAGCAGAGCACCTTCGTTGGTGGTCAGATGGTTGTCGGCCAAGGCTACGGCGGCACATGCTTTCAGAAGTTTCGGCTTACTTAAGGGTTTCAACGACCGTAGCTCACGCAGCGCTTCTGTCAATCGAACGAAATTGTCGTCAGGGGCCGCGTCAAGCTCAACTGAGATCCCGAGTTCGGCAATTCCCTGCGCAAATGCGTGTTGGATTTGACTGGCCTCGGTGTGACCGTGCTCGGCGAGCACCGATAGCAAAGTGGCTGCGTGATCTCTCACCTGGGAGATCGACCCGTATCGGGCTCGAACCCGTTTTGGCCCCTCGAAATGAGGCTTGAGTTCTTTCACGAGGATGTGGTGCAAGACCCATTCATGAAGATCTATCTTCCGGTCGGCCTTTATCAAAACCACTGTGTTGGACATAAATCGCTTGTATTGCGACTCCGACAGTTCCTTGAGCGCCGGCATCGCCATCTCAATGAGGGTTACCCGGTGGAGCGCGTCGGTGTCGAGCACCGATGGGTGCAGGCGTCGTACCTGTTCGGGGACGCCGGGCTCTGCATAATCGTCGATATGAGCCAACTGGCAGTCACGCACCGTCTCGTCGGTGTCGAGCAGCATGGCATAGATCAGACCGCGGCTTGCCCAGGGGTCGTGTGCCGCCTCGCGTAACTCCATGGCGGTCGAGTCGATGATGGCCAGGGCGTTGTCGAGGCTGTGTTTCGAAGGTTGGCCAATCTCGTCGGTGAGCACCGATGGTTCTACCTCGATCTTGA
>Ga0114949_10003035_pt1 | contig 10579 bp, 9 predicted proteins | sample N074metaG_FD_83505 | JGI IMG/M metagenome (GOLD analysis project Ga0114949, IMG submission 83505) | Deep subsurface microbial communities from Kermadec Trench to uncover new lineages of life (NeLLi) - N074 metaG | ecosystem: Environmental > Aquatic > Marine > Ocean trench > Sediment | place... | reverse complement strand
TCTAGACCTCCATAAGTGGTTGTTTTGAAACAAATTTTCTCGATTCTTGCGGTTTCTCCCCAGTCGCATTCCCCGTATGCGATTGCGTTCGTAATTCTATTTTCCGGGCTTCGGGTATTCATTTCCGGGCGCTGGCCTGTCCTTCCCGGGCTCCGGCTTTTCCTCCCCGGGCGCTGGCTTTTTTTCCTGGGGCTCTGGCTTCTGTTCCTGGGACTCTGGGCAGTCGGTTGCCGCGACATCGGATCCGGTCCTTCCGCCGACGCCCTCCGCCGAGCGACCGAGACCAGTTCCGCGCCCGTACGCATCGGGACCAGCGGCGACTACCCACCCTTCAGCGAATGGCCCAGGGGCGAGGCCGAGCCGAGGGGCTTTTCCGTGGATGTGGCGCGGGCTTATGCGAGTAGCCGGGACCGGCAGATCGATTGGGTGCGATTCCGTTGGCCCGAGCTGCTCCGCGACCTCGAGAGTGGCCGCTTCGACCTCGCGCTCTCCGGGGTCACGGTTCGTGCGGACCGTTCGGTCGCAGGGCGCTTCAGCCTGCCCCTCACGACGAGCGGCGCGATCGTGCTCGTCGAGGCGAGTTCCGACCTCTGGTCCGCAGACGATCTCCTCCGCCCGGGCCTGCTCCTCGCGGTCAACGCGGGCGGCCACCTCGAGCGGGTCGCCCGAACACTGCTTTCCGAGGCTCGTATCGAGCCGGTCGCCCAGAACGAGCGGGTGCTCGATCGGCTCGGCGGGGACGGTGTGGCGGCCGTGATGACGGACACCCTCGAGGCGCCGATCTGGCGGTCCAAACGGCCCGGACTACGCGCGATCGGCCCCCTCACCCGCGACCGGAAGGCCGCCTGGTTCCCGAAAACCGACGAGGCGGAGGTACGACGCTTCGACCGCTGGCTACTCCGCGCCGAAGCCAGCGGCTTGCTGGCCCGCCTGCGCACGACGCATGGCCTTCCGAAAAGCCGAACCGCGCGCCCGCTGGAAGCACTCCTCGCGAGGCTCGACGAACGACTTTCGCTGATGGTCGCCGTCGCACGCGCAAAACAGACGCTCGGAAGCGAGGTCGAAGATCTCGCGAGGGAGGCGCGCGTCCTCGAGTCAGCCACCGCCAGCGTCCAACGAACGGCTGCGCAGGAGGGGACGCGGCCCCCCGATGACGAGGCGATTCGACGGCTCTATCGCGCGCAGATCGAGGCGGCCAAGTGGATTCAGCGGAACCGGCTCGACTCCCCGAAGGCCACAGCGTCGGCGGCCGAGGGCTCGACCCGGGCGAAGGCGCGATCCGACCTCGACGAACGGCTTCGGCCGGCGCTGATCTTCCTCGGCGATCGGATCGCAACACTCGTCGTCCTCGCGTCGAATGATCGCCCGATCGATCTGCGCTACGCGGAACTCAGCCGGGCACTCTCCCGGCACGATCTGCCCGAAGCCCATCTCCACGCCCTCTACGATGCTTTGATCGGCCTCTCAGCCCCTCGATGAGCGTCGCGATATTCCAGCCCGACTCGCAATCGATCAGCAAGAGTCGTTAGGTGTCTGGGCGGCTCGGCACGTGCGCCTTCGGACTCAGGACACTAGGTCCTGAACAAGAGTCGGGCGACGATCCCGACCAGAACAGGCAAGACGAGACACAGCAGCCATCGAGTGACCGCGAACGGGGCCCCTAGGATCGGAACCTCCCAGGCGATGAGCCGATGCAGCGAGGTGAGGCTCCACGCCGACAGAAAACTGATGACGGCCGCGGGCGCCGCCCCGGAACGCAGCATTCCGGCGGCCAGCGGCATCGAGATGAAGGGGCCGGCCGGGGTGATCGCTCCCGCGGCAGAGGCCAGAACGAGTCCCTTCCAGCCGGATTCCTCGCCGAGCGCCGCCGAGACCCACTCACGCGGCATCAGGGTTTCCGCCAGGCCGGCCACCAGAAACGACAGGAAGATCACCGCGCCAAAGCGCACGAAGAGGCGTGTCCCGCTTGCGAGCGCCTCGCCGAGCAGCGGCGTGCCGCCCCGGCCCAGTGCGACGCCGCACAACGCGATCAGAAGACCGAGCACGATCCAGAAATTGGCGTCGAACATCTTCATCGCCGAGAGCCTAGCCCGCATTATTCATGGGAGTCGTCACGAGGCGAATAGGCGCTCCTCCGCAGCCCGTTGGGCGTCAGTAGAATGAACAGCGCGCCCGATGGCGGGGCGTTGCCTTGATCGCTCGCGACTGCCCGGCATTCCAGAGCAATGCATCGAGCGCGTGGGCGGTGGTCGGACGACCCAGAGCGCTGAGCTTCGCGACCAGCCGCTCGACCGCTTCGACCGCCACCGCGCGGATTTCGACCTCTTCCGCCGATCCCGCCCGGAGCAGTTCCCCGCGTCCGATTCGCTCGACGAGTTCCTCCGCGTATTCGAGCACCCCCCGACATCGAAGCACATGCGGAACCAGGTTATCCGCAAACAGCGTCAGCCGATCGAGATCATCGAAGCGCCCGAGCGGCCCGCCACGGAATACCCGGTTCAAATCGGCGGCTGTGATCTGAGCGCGTTTGTAGAACGGGACCTCGAGCTCCGCGTACTGCGAGACGTCCCGATAGAGAGGCATTTCCGCAAGCGAGTCCACCAAGCGCTCCGCGGAATATTCCGCTCCTTCGACGACCGACTCGAATCGATCTCCATGCGCGGTGCCCAACCAGTCTCCGAAATCACGCCAGGACCGAGCGAAGAGCGTCATCAACTCCGCGACCTCGCGATCCAGCATGTTCTGGCCTAACAACTCGGCCATCCACATCGGGGTCACGTCCCGAAGCTCGGCACCCGAGGGACGACCCACCGCTTCGAACCTCTGCTTGCACGCCATCGCAAGCGTCCGGTATCCGGAGAGTCCATCGCGCTTCGCGAGCACCGGGAACCACCCCGACCCGAAATTGATCGCATCGAGAAGCAGGGTGAACGCGAGCATCGTCTCGTCGTCGCCCATGAAATCGTGAGCCGGATCGAGGTTGTCGTCCGGCCACTCCTCGTGCGCGAGCTGGCCGGCGAAGGCGTCGAGTCCGACCTCGTCGATTCGCACGAATCGGGCGCGACGGGTCACGGCCGCTGCACTCGCCCGGATCCGCTCGAAGAGACCAAGCTCACCTCCCGCGAGACTCAATTCTTCCCCCCCGCCGACGACCCCCTCGACGGGGCCGAGCCGTCGCCGGGCGCGAAGACCTCGATCGCACCCGGCAGCACCTCGGCGCGCAAGGGCAGAAATCCAACTGCCTCACCGTCCACGTCGATCGGCGCCGAGCCCTCCTTGGGCAGAATCTGAAGCGTCTGAGCGGCGTGAAACGACACGCTGGGGTGGCGGCCGTGCCGGCCCAGATAGAACAAGGGCAGGTTCGCGAGCAACCGAAAGACCGAAAGCCCGCGGACGAGTGCGATCTCGAGTTTTCCATCGTCGATCGCGGCATTCGGCGCGACCCGCATTCCCGCTCCGAAATAGCCTCCGTTGGCGGCCACCACCATCGAGATCGGCCCCTCGTAGAGCCGTTCGCCATCGATCTCCACGGCCACGTCGACGGGCCGATGGGAAAGGATCGCCACGACCGCTCCCCCCACGAATCCGAGACGCGGCCCGAAACGCTTGGAGAGGCGCCCGACGATCTGGACGGTGGCGCCGGAGAGTCCCGCGCTCGCCTCGTTCACGAAGAAGCGTGAACACGGTCGCCCCACCGCGTCGCGATATTTCACCCGCCCCGCATCGATCCGCCGGCGTCCGCCACGCGCGATCAGATCGAGCGCCGCATCGAAGTGCCGCGGCAGATCGAGCGAACGGGCGAGATCCCAGCCAGATCCCAGGGGCAGGAGCCCGAGCGTCGGACTCTCGCCCGGAGGCGTCTCCGCCTCGAGAATTCCGCACACGATCTCGCTCGTCGTTCCGTCACCCCCCGCAACGAGGATCCGCGCCACTCCGCGCTCTGCCGCTTCCCGTGCGAGCCGCGTCGCATGCCCGGGCGCGGACGTCGATTCCAGATCGACCTCTCCGAGGACGGATTCAACCTTGTGAAGAATCTCCCGACGCCGACGACCGGTCACGCCGGCCGCACTGGCGGGATTCAGGATCACGAGGGTTTCGCTCGGCACACCGCGACGGTACCCGACTCTTCCCCACCGGCCGCCCACCCGCTTGTCCATCCACTTGTCCACCCGAGACCCACCCGCCCCGCGCCGACCCCCTGTCGCTCGGCTGGAATCGCCGGAACGCTGACGAAGCGCCGAGACACGAAGCGGATATGCTCCCCGCCATGACCCCGACCCTTCGGCGCCTGCTCTTCATCCTCGCGATCCTGGCATTCGTCGCCATCGTCGGCGGATGGGCACGAGAGCGCCTCGGAATCGCGCTCGACGTCGAGTCGGTTCGCAGCTTCGCCAATGGTCTGGGGCCAATGGCCCCCTTCCTCTTCGTGCTCGTCGTCGCGGGGCGATCACTCTTGTGGCTGCCCTCGCAGGTCGTGCTGGTCGCGGCCGGACTGTGTTTCGGGACGCTGCTCGGGGCGGTGGTAGGCGGGGCGGGGCTGATGCTCTCGGGCCTCTTCCTGTTCCTGGTCGCGCGTTATGCCGGGCGCGATGTGATCGAAAAACAGCTCGGACCCCGCGTGCGCGGACTGCTCGACTTCACGAGCCGCCGAAGAGGCGCCGTCGCCTTTGCGCTCGCCTGCGGCTATCCCGTCTCGCCGCTCTCCCCACTGCACGCAGCAGCGGGCTGGACGCCCATGCCCATCGCCAATTTCATGGCTTCGGCCTTCGTGGGCGGCATGATTCGCGCCGCGATCTTCGCCTATTTCGGCGATGGTCTGACGGACGCGAGCTGGTCGAGCCTGGCAGCGCCGCTACTCGTATTGGCCGTCTCGATCACAATCCCGCTGGCGTTCCCGAAAGGGCGCGCATGGCTTCGAGACATCTTTTCTCCCAGGCCCGCGACCAATTCCGATACGGACTGAGTGTGCAGCGAAACGATCCATTCCGGCAGACGACTCACGTCAACCTAGCTGCCTGATTGTGCCCGCAGGAGATTCAGGGCTGAACCGGCCTTGAACCACTCAATCTGCTCTTCGTTGAGCGTCTGAGCGACCTGGAATCGATCCTCGCTGCCGTCCTCGTGATGGACGACAACGTCGACGTTCTCGTTGGGCGCGAGATCGACGAGTCCGAGAATGCTGATTCGATCCGTCTCCTCTATTTTGTCGTAGTCGGCGGGGTCGACGAATGTGAGCGGCAAAACGCCCTGCTTCTTCAGATTGGACTGGTGAATCCGGGCAAAACTCCGAACGATCACCGCCGCCGCCCCCAGATGGCGCGGCTCCATGGCTGCGTGCTCGCGACTCGAGCCCTCGCCGTAGTTCTCGTCGCCGACGACGACCCAGCGAAGCCCGCGCGCCTTGTAGTCGCGCGCGATCGCCGGAAAGGCGATTCCGATCTCGCCCGTTTCGACATTCTTGCCCGTGCCGGCATCCCCCGTGAAGGCGTTGATCGCCCCGATGAAGCAGTTGTCGGAAATGTTGTCGAGATGACCGCGATATTTGAGCCAGGGGCCGGCCATCGAAATGTGGTCGGTCGTGCACTTCCCCTTGGCTTTGAGCAGGAGCGGAAGTTTCTCGTAGTTCTTCCCATCCCAGGCCGGGAAAGGCTCGAGCAGCTGAAGTCGGTCACTGTCGGGGCTGACCTCGATGCTCACGGAATGGCGCTCGGCCTCCGACGGCGGATCCTCGTAACCCGCAAAACTGATGACGAAGCCGTCGCTCGGAATCTCGGGGGCCGGTGCGGGCGGATCGAGCTTGAAGCGCTTTCCGTCCACCGTCTCGATCTCGTCGGTCATCGGATTGAAATCGAGGGTTCCCGCGAGCGCGTAGGCAACACAAATCTCGGGGCTACCGATGAAGGAAAGCGTTGCCGGATTCCCGTCGTTGCGCTTCGGAAAGTTTCGATTGAACGAGCTGAGGATCGAGTTGGCCTGACCCGGCTCGATGTCGTCGCGCTTCCACTGGCCGATACACGGGCCACAGGCGTTCGCCAGCACGACGGCACCGATGGACTCGAGCGCGGCCTTCTGACCGTCGCGCTGGACGGTCTCGTTGACCTGTTCCGAACCCGGCGTGCACCAGAGCGTCGCCCTCACCTTCGCAGCCTGCTTCGCCGCCTGCTGTGCGACGTCGGCGGCGCGTGAGAAATCCTCGTATGAGGAATTCGTGCAGCTCCCGATGAGTACCGAAGACAGTTCGAGTGGATAGCCGTTGGCCTTCGCATCGGCGCCCATTTTCGAGATTGGCCGCGCAAGATCCGGTGTATGCGGACCGACGATATGCGGCTCGAGGGTCGAGAGGTCGATCTCGATAACCTCATCGAAGTAGCCGTCGGGATTGGCGATCACGTCCGCGTCGGGCGTGAGCAGATCGAGATTCGCATTCGCGAGGTCAGCGAGCTCGCTTCTCTCGGTCGCCTTGAGATAGATCGCCATCCGCTCGTCGAAGGGGAAGATCGAAGTCGTCGCGCCGAGCTCGGCGCCCATATTCGCGATGGTGCCCTTGCCGGTGCACGAAAGGGACGCGACTCCATCCCCGAAATATTCTACGACGCGATTCGTCCCCCCCTTGACCGTCAACAGGTCGCAGACCTTGAGGATCACGTCCTTGGGCGAGGACCAACCCGAGAGCTTTCCGGTCAGACGGATTCCGATGACCTTCGGGTAGAGAACCTCCCAGGGAAAGCCCGCCATCACGTCGACTGCATCGGCGCCCCCGACACCACAGGCAAACATTCCGAGGCCGCCCGCGTTAGGCGTATGTGAATCGGTGCCGATCATCATGCCACCGGGGAAGGCGTATTTCTCGAGCACGACTTGATGGATGATTCCGGCGCCGGGACCCCAGAAGCCGATTCCGTAGCGCGCGGAACAGGAGCGCAGGAAGTCGTAGACCTCGGCGTTGGTCACAAGGGCTTCGTCCATGTCCGCCTCGGCGCCTCGGTAGGCCTGGATCAGATGGTCACAGTGGACCGTCGAGGGGACCGCGGTCTCGTCGCGACCCGCCTGCATGAACTGGAGCAGCGCCATCTGCGCCGTCGCGTCCTGCATCGCGACGCGGTCGGGACGAAGCAAGAGATAGGAATCGCCCGGCTCGAGCTCCTGGCCTCGGGGATCATCGAGATGACCGAGCAGGATCTTCTCGGCGTAGGAAAGCGGCCGCCCGAGGCGTTCGCGAATCACGTCGAGGTTGGCGTTGAGTTTGTCGTAGGCGTTCTGGACGAGTTCGGGCGTCGTCGCGACAGCGCTCTCTCTGGTCCTCTTGGAGGGAGTCGTGGGGGACATGATGGCAGGCCTCTCTCGGATTCGGGGGTGTTCCGAAGCGCGCCCACCTTAGCGCAGCGATCGATTCACCGGCGGGGTGCTGAAATGTAGAATCAACGATACAGACAAGATGTTGCGCGATCTGGGCCCGCCGCGCAGAAGGCTGCGCGCGCTAGCCCGCCAAACCTTCCGCACGAGGGAGCGACGACGGGCAACCCGGCACGACCGCGTGCGAAGTCGTCATGCCCCGAGCATGCCCGTTCAGCCGATCCGCAGCTGAACCAGAACGAGCCCCGCAACCAACAGCACCGCCGCCACGACGCGCGTTCGCCCGAAGGATTCTCCAAGCAGTCGCGTCCCCAGGAGCGCCGCAAAGAGCACACTCGATTCCCGCAGCGAAGCAATCGACGCCATCGGCGCGCGAGACATCGCCCAGAGCGCGATTCCGTATCCGATGGTCGCCATGACCCCGCCGCCCACGGCACGGAGTCCGTCGCGCCGCAGCGCGACGAGCCCTGCGCGTCTCCGGATCGCGATCGTCGTCAAGGCGAAGGGAACGCAACCCAGGAAGAAGGACCAGGCGATGAAGCGCTCCGGCCGATCGACGGAGCGCACCCCTTGAGCGTCGGAATAGGTGTAGGTCCCGATCAGGAGCGCCGTCAGCAGAGCCATCCCGACCGCTCCGCGATTCGACGGCCGGCGCTGGCCCGATCGGCCGAGGACGATGATCGCGAAGGACGCGAGCACCAGACCCAGCGTCTGGTGCATCGCCAGGTACTCCCGGGCGAAAAGCGCAGCGAGACCGGCCACACCCAGTGGCGCCAGGCCGCGCGCGATCGGATACACCTGGCTCAGGTCGCCCAACTGGTACATCCGCGCGAGAGAGAACTGGTAGACATAGTGGATCAAGGCCGAGAATCCGAGCCAGATCCAGGTCTCTCCTGTCGGCACGGGCAGGGCAAACATCCAGGGCAGCGCAAGCACGCCGCCCGTCGTCGTGACGACCGCAACATTCACGAAGGGATCGCCGCTCGCTTTCGTCAGCGCATTCCAACTCGCGTGGAGCAGCGCCGCGAAGAGAACGAGCGAGATCGTGAGCCCATCGATCGTGAGTTCGGACACCCTGGACGCCTCATTGCAGCAAGCTGTTGCACGATTTCCTGGCTGCGGTGCCCCAAGGGCGCTCCGACACACTGCCAGTATTTGCCGAGTCGCACCACGATTGGCCTGCTAGAATCCGTGCCGGGCCTGCATCGAGCCCCACAACCCCCCGAATCACGAATCTTCGACTGGCAAATCACGAGGTTTGCGAGGAACTCACCCGGCGAGGCCGAACGTCAGCGACGCGGAGCGAGTTTCATTCACGATATCGCGGGTCGACCTCAAGCTGTGTGGCATCCGAAGCCGGGTCCGGGCCGACATCCGGATCTGCCAGAACGAACGAGAGAGAAGACGAGAGATGTCAAAGTCGAATCGATTGAACGGAATGATGATTGCCCTCGTGGCTGCGCTGGCAACCCAGGCGACGGTTGCCCAGGAAGTCGCGGCGATCGATCCCTCTGGCGAGGCGATCAATGTCCCCGCGGCTTCTGATACCTCCAATACCTCCGACGCCACTGATGACTCCAACGCCGGGAAACCCGCGGAGCCCGACGGCGCGGAGAGTTCCCCGGCCGCCACGATCGAGACGTTCCACCGCGGGCTGCTCGAGATCATGAAGCAGGCCAAAACACTCGGTTTCCAGGGCCGGATCGACGAGCTGACTCCTCTGATGGCGCTGACCTTCGACCTGGACTTCATGGCGAGCAAATCCCTCGGCCGCACCTGGAGGACGTTCTCCGACGAGAAGAAACGCCTCTGGGCGGAGACCTTTACGCGCTTTACCGTCGCTAACTACGCGGGCCGCTTCACCGGCTTCACGGGTGAGGAATTCGTCACCCTCGGCGTCGAAGACGCCGCACGGGGCACACGCATCGTCCTCACGAAGATCGTGATCCCGAGCGAAGACGACGTCCAGCTCAACTACCGCGTCATCCAGATGGATGGCGAGTGGCAGGTGATCGACGTCTACCTCGACGGAACGGTGAGCGAACTCGCGCTGCGACGGTCCGAGTACTCCTCGGCGCTGAAACGAGAGGGCTTCGAGCAGCTCCTCGCCTCGATCGAAATCAAGATCGAGGATCTCAAGACCAAGGGCCTGGCAGAAGGCTGATCCGGCCTACTCCGCGCGCTCTTCGCCCAAATCATCCGGCGGGCCCGCCAGGTCACCCGACGTTTCTCCACGGTAGATGGGCTCACCGTGCGTGCGATGATCCTCGCGACGCGCCCAGATCTGACTAATCCGGCGCTGGTAGTAGCCACTTCGTAGCGCTGCGTAGTAGTCGATGCTGCTGTCTTCGAGCGCCTTGAGTTCGCGGTAGAACTGATCGCGAGTACTGATCCCCGAACTCCCTGTGTAGATCAGGATTTGCGCAGGGCCGAGGAAGTAGTAGGTCGGCTGAAAGAAAAAATCGACGGCCGCGCCGGTCGTGTCACGCGCATTTCCCGGGCCGAAGATGGGCATGATGAGATAGGGTCCACTCGGCGTCCCGGCGAGGGCGAGGGTCTGGCCGAAATCCGATTGGTGCCTTTCGAGCCCCATCGATTTCGCGACATCGAAGAGTCCGACGAGGCCCACGGTCGTGTTGACGACGAGGCGCGAGCCGGTGATGCCCGCATCCTTCCACTCCAATTGCAGCAGATCGTTCACGAGGGTCCCGGTTGAACTCAGATTCATGAACATCCGCGAGAGCGCATTTCGCACTGGCTTCGGGACGACCCATTGAAAGCCCTTGGTGATCGGATCGAGCACCCACTTGTCGACCTGTCGATTGAATGCAAAAACGCCGCGATTCGTCGACTCGAGCGGATCCGCATAGCCGACCGGCCCGTCATAGAACTCCGCGTCGAAAATATCGTCGAAGAGCGGGTCTGGCTGCCCGATCGGATCCTCGGCGGCGAAGCTCGGGGGGGCGACGAGCAGGAGCGTCAACAAACCCAGACCGCACAGAATTCGCACCGAAGGCGGTGGGATATTCGAGCCCTTCCGGTTCGATCCGGCACGGCGAACCTGGCGCATCGACGATCCCCGATCTCCCCGAGATCCGGTCGAATCCGGGCTATCACCCAGGTGGCGTCCGCAAAGCCATGGCGGTCGACCCCGATCTGGCCGGATCACTCTACCCAAAGCGGCCCACGACGAGCACCCATGCGAAATTTTCACAGCATCCCCTGA
>Ga0114949_10003034_pt1 | contig 10580 bp, 8 predicted proteins | sample N074metaG_FD_83505 | JGI IMG/M metagenome (GOLD analysis project Ga0114949, IMG submission 83505) | Deep subsurface microbial communities from Kermadec Trench to uncover new lineages of life (NeLLi) - N074 metaG | ecosystem: Environmental > Aquatic > Marine > Ocean trench > Sediment | place... | reverse complement strand
CTTCGGACAGCGCGGCGCGCACTGTCATCCGGGGGTTCAGCGAACTATAGGGGTCCTGAAAGATGATTTGCATGTCGCTGCGAAATGGTCGTAACGCGGACTGCGACAAATCAGTGATGTCTTGCCCGTCGAAGTAGATGCGTCCGCTCGTGGGCTCCTGAAGCCGCAGTAACAAGCGCCCCAACGTGCTCTTGCCGCAACCCGATTCGCCTACCAGACCTAGCGTTTCGCCCGGCATCACCTCCAGGGTGACGCCATCTACGGCGCGCAATTCCGCACGGCCGCGCCCGATGCCCCGTGACGGACCGCGAAACGATTTGCGTAGCGACTCGGCGCGAATGATCGGTTGCTTGCTCATCCCGACGCCTCGGCGTGAAAACACGCCACCTCACTTTGATCGAGTTGCTGCAAGGTCGGCTCGTCGGTGCGGCACGCGTCAGTGACCAGAGCGCAGCGATCTTGAAAACGGCACCCGGGAGGCAGCACGCGCAGGTCGGGTACGATTCCAGGGATGGTGGGCAAGCGTTCGCCACGATTGCGAGCGCTCGGCAAGCTGCGCAGGAGGCCTCGCGTGTACGGATGCCGCGGGCTCCGAAACAGGACGTGGGTCTCCGCCTGTTCGACAATCTTTCCGGCGTACATGACCGCGATTTCGTGCGCGAACTCTGCCATCACCCCGAGGTCATGGCTGATGAAGATGATACTCATGCCGAGTTCTTCTTGCAGTGAACGGAGCAAATCCAAGATTTGCGCCTGAATCGTCACGTCGAGCGCCGTCGTGGGTTCGTCGGCAATCAAGAGGCGGGGCTCACACGCGAGGGCCATGGCGATCATCACGCGCTGCCGCATTCCGCCCGACAGCGTATGCGGATAGCAGTCGATCCGCTCCGAAGGAGCTGGAATTCCAACCAAATCAAGCAACTCGATCGCCCGGGCTTTGGCGGCGCGGCGGCTCATCTTTTGGTGAAGTCGAATCGCTTCCACGATCTGCGAGCCAACCGTATACACCGGATTGAGCGACGTCATCGGCTCCTGAAAGATCATGGATATCTCGTTACCTCGCAGGCGTCGCATCTCCGATTCGGGAAGCCGCAGTAAGTCGCGACCTTCAAACAGCGCTTCGCCACCTTCGATGAAGCCAGGTGGACTCGGGATCAGGCGCATGATCGACAACGACGTCACGCTCTTCCCGCAGCCGCTCTCACCGACGATGCCGAGCGTACGACCGGGGAGCACGTCGAACGAGACGTCGTCGACGGCCCTCAAGTAGCCCTCGTCCGTCTCGAACGCCGTGACCAGGTGGCGCAAGCTGAGCAACGGTTCGGTCATGCGGCACTACCTTAGCACCGGCAGCTCAATGCTCGACCTTTCATGAGCACGAGGCGAGCTCGATCGACATGCCCGGGCTCGGCGTCTGCTGAAACGCCCCCTCCGGCACCTCGGGGTTCAACGAAATCGATTTCACCCGAACCGACGTGTCAGCGCCATTGACCTCATCGACAAATCGCACGTTGGTCGGAAACGCTTGTCCCTCCACTTCGATGTAGTCATCGTAGGTTGCTTCCCAGCGCATCTTCCCGTTCGGGGCGCGTTCGGTGGATCGTCGCAGCGTCAGCCTTTGCGCGTCAGCGGGCTTGTCTCGGTCGGCGTCGTCGACCGAGAAGGCGACCTCCTGAGTCGCCCCGTCCGCAGCCACGAGCGTAACGACGTAGCGCCCATCCCGGCATTCCATCGACTGTTTGGTCGCCTCGATCATCGGCGTGTCGCCCGTGAGAAGTCGAAGGACGTTTCGCGCATCGACCGAAATCCCGAGGAGCCGAGCGATGTTCTCCGGACACGTTGGGCCGTGCAGGAACGTGCCTTCGCGCAAGTCGCTGAGTTGGAAGGTCTCCCCGTCGCTCGTCAGGACGGCCGCGGGCCCCAGTTGCGTCATCACGTCGAAGCGAACCCGATTCGGTTGCTCTAGGAACAACAACACCGTCCCCCGAATGCGTCCCTTGCTGCCCCACTGCGTCACGCGGGCCTCAGCTTTGATCGACCTCCATCCCGCCTGCTGCTTGGCGTGATCGGCGAGGGCCTTTGCGGCATCCGTGCGCACTTGAACCGGACACGCAGGCGCCGTCTTACAACCGGCCGCAGCCAACGACAACACAAACAACGCGGTGAGACACGCGCGCGCCACTAGTTGTTTGGCGCTCCCAGGTCGATCCACTCTTCGATGACTTGAATGAGGGGCTCGCTTAGAACTTGCCCAGGCGGCATTTCAGTTCCGCAGGTCTGTTGGGCCCGAAGCTTCTGGACCATGATCGAGCCTGCCGAATCGTTTGGAATCACGAGGGTGCCCTGCCCCGCGCACATACCAGGGTCCGCCGCCAACGCGTCGACCACGGCAGACCAGGACTCTATGGCCCAATCCGTGGTGTCCATCGCGTTCGTACCGGTCAAATCCAAAGCAGCAAGGGCTGTCGCGCTCGCGCCCCCTGGAATCGTTCCGTCAAACGGGTTGTCCGGGTTCTGGTCGGGGTTGGTGTTCGAGGGACCGTGACAAATGACGCAGCGGGTGAACACCACGGTCCAGTAGATGTCGTTCCACGTAGGGTCGGGGAGATCCCCCTGCGGCCCGTTGTAGACGCAAATCTCGCCGTCCACAGAAGTACACGCGGTCAACTCGAGAGCCTCCGAAGGCGGATTCTCGGTTCGCGCAATGACGGGGGCCTGGCACGCGAGCCAGTTGCGGACGATGTCTTGGCCCTCGTCCGACCCGATCGGCGGCAACGGCGTGTCGTCGGACCCGCGAAGCCACTGAATGGGATCGCGGACGCTTCGCCCGGCTTCTCCCGGCGGCATCGCGTCCACGCGGATTTCCTGAATCATCCCCTCCGCCCAGTTCCTGATCTGATTCTGGTTGCCGTGGAGCTTTTCGAGGCGCCTGCAGTACGCGGTGTTGGTTTGCCCGCCATCGCAGCTCGCGATCGGCTGCGCACAGCTTGGATCCTGCGTCTCGTCCGTGCACGCCAGCGCGACGTCGAAGTTCAGCCCCGCCGGCACCCCGATCCGGTCGGCGCCTACGGCCGCAGGCGAGTGGCAGAACTGCCCGTTGCCGCAGGACGATTGAACCAGGGCCTGTCCCTCGTACATCGGCAACCCGTCGGTAACGCGATACGCGATGTCGAACGCGGCGGGCCTCTGAATCGGCTGCCCATCTTGGACTTGCCCATCGAGATTACACTCGCCGAGGTCGCGCTTGCAGCCCCCAACGCCTGCAAGAGCGCTCGTCGTGAGCACCAGAAGGAAGCAAGCTGGAGCGCGGCCGCGAGGCATCTGAGCCGGCAAATTGCTTCTGATGATCCGCAGAGTCAAGCGAGATGCGCTGGCTGGCTCGAGCGGCCGGCCCCAGCGCAACACGTTCGCGCGATGGAGATTCGCTCAACTCTTCGCGAGTTCACTTTCGGTTTCGACGTCCAGGATCTCGACCCGATTGAGAGAGGCGCGGTGACCATGGTCGCCATGGCTGGGCGGCCGGTGTACTGTCCGTGCCGGACTCGTACCAGCCACGCCAGAGCTGTAACACACAAAAAGGCTGGGTTTTTCTGTGTCTGCTTTGCCGCAGCACTCAATTATGCTAGCTTCGAGGCGTGGAAGTCGTCCTTCGCAAAGTAGGCCGTAAGTCGGGGCGAGCTGTCGTCGGGCGTCTTTTGCGGCCGCCTCGCAAGGGCTCGGTCGTCGTCATCGAGTTTGCCGACGGGCTCCACGAGTACGTCACGACTCCGGTGAAGCGCGTGCTTCAGCTGTGCGGGGAAGACGGGCTGGACACCTACTACCTGCAAACGGCCAACAGCCGCTACCGCCTCGAGGTTCGTTCGACCGAATCGGGCGTGGTCGATCAGCCAGTCGCGAACTGAGCTGAGCCAGTCACCAGATTGCCGAGCTTGCCGACCAGCTGGTCGAGCACGGTTTGTAGCTGCGCGAAGTCGTTCTTCTTGATCTCGCTTGTCTGTTCGTCGACATAGAGCGCGCGGTTGAGCTCGATCTGAACCGCGTGCTGCCCTCGCTTGGGTGCACCGTAGGTCGAGGTGGTCCACCCGCCGCGATACGGCTCGTCATGCTTCACGCTCAACCCCGCTTCGCGAAAATGCGAGTCGATTAGATCGATAATACGACCATCGGCGGTGGAACGTCCGCGCGTGCCCGGGACGATGTCGGCACGGCGCGTCTCGCCTCCGCCCCCAGTTCGACGGCCCGCGGAGGGCATCGAATGGGCAGCGACGATGACGACCTGACCGTGCTGCTCTCGTATCTGCGCCGCGACGTCGCGTAGCGTTCGGTGATAGGGCTCGTAAAAAAGCTCGATCCTGCGCGCGAACTGTTCGAGGGTCAGTGGCGTGCGCAAGAGTGGAGTCCCGTCCGTCCTCGCACGCCAAACGACACCTCGCGCGGGGATGTGGCGCGCTTTCGGATGCCTCGGCACAGCCGCTGAGTCGACGTCGTCGGGACCGCGATTGAGATCGACGACGTACCTGGACAGCCGTGACACCAAGAGGGTCGCGCCGTTCTCCGGCGCACGCTGGTAGAGTTGATCCACGTAGATGTCCGAGTCGCGCAACAGCGCCGAGGGCGTCGCGTCGATCTCGGATTCCACCTCTGGGGGCACCTGCAAGCCCGCGTGAGGAACTTCAACGAGCACGGGGCTCGGAGTGGTTCTTGGATGGGTTAGCTCGACAAAAGACACTGGAGACTCAAGCGCTATACGATTCTCGGAACGGCATCTGCGAAGGAGTCACCTTGGTCCGAACTAGCCCACACGCAAGCCCTAGATAGAGCGCACGGTAGACCGGCTCGAGATCCGCCCCCGAAGCGCTCTCCCGGGCCAACACTCCGCCGAGCGTCGTATCCCCTACGACTGAATCGAGGACGCCGACCCATTCGGAGACGAGGCGGAACGCCCTCAGTGGAGGCCCGTCCTCGCAGCGCTCGACCACACGCTCGCGAAGCGGCTCCAGCACCGACTCGATCTCCTCGAGGTGGGCCTCGTTCGCGGCATCTCGCAGGAGCTCGTACGGATCTTGTCCCGTCGGGAAAGTCTCCTCGTGACTGCGAGCCCCGCGTACGAACGCCCACTCGCCGTGCCGCCACCGGAACGACTCCATCAACCGGCCGCGAACCTGATCGCTGATCGCCCTGAATAGCTCGACTGGGCGCAGAATGCCGAGCCCGACGAGCGCGTCGCCAAGACGCCCGCCGTACGTCGGCAAGAGCGCGAGCGCCATCTCGATCTCCATGCGCAAACACCGACCGGTCGCCACGAGGTACTCCCCGAGCAGCTCGGACTTGTCCGTCGACGCCACGAAGTCCGGCCTGCCATCGACGAAGTAGATCTTCTTGCGTCGATTACGCTGCCACAGATGCAACACGCCGGTCTGTTGCTTGACGATGATGTCATAGAAGACCGGCAACAAGGTCGCCGCGCGGAGCTGCCCTTGCTTCTCGGCTTGGGCCAGCTCTTCGAGCTTCCACTGAAGCACGGGCGAGGTGACGAAACGTGTGAGCTCCGGCAGTTGCGAGGGATCCAGGTACGTGCCGTCAGCCTTGGAGATCTTGCTGCTGCGACTGTCGATCACGCCCGTCGTGAGGAGCTGAATCAGGCGGGGGTAGCTCATCGGCCCCATCACACTGCCGTCGGTCAGCTGCACGCGATAGATGATCGGCGAGGTGACGGCCTGCGGCCCGATGAGTTCCTGCCTGGCGTGGTGCAAGAGGTCACTGTCCACCAAGGAGGGCACCTCGGCCCCTGGAAGATGGGCTTCTGGAGCATCTCCCTCGATCAGGTCCAACTGCGACAGGAGGCGTACCACGCGGTCAGGGCCGTGCCCCATGCCTCGACGCCGGATCACCTCCGCACACGCTTCAGCAAACGCGCCGGCGGTGGGCCGCTCCGCCGGATCACGCTTCAAGCCCCGGAGGACGAGAGCGCGGATGTCTTGGGGGATGCGGCGCTCACAGCGCGCGAGCACGCGCAGGTCCGCGTCCCGAATCTGAAGGAGGACGTTCAACTCGCTCTCTCCCTGGAACAGTGGCTCCCCAATCAACATCTCCGCCAAGACGGTCGAAAGCGTGAACACGTCGCTCTTGCCGCTGAGCTCTTTCCCGAGCACCTGTTCAGGAGACATGTACCCTAGCTTGCCGCGAACCTGGCCATCTTCCGTGGTTGGCGCGCGGCTTCGGACCGTCGCGATACCAAAGTCGGTCAGCTTCACGTGACCGGTGCGGCTCAGCAGAATATTCGCGGGGCTGACGTCCCGGTGGACGAACTCGAGGGGATCCCCCTCACCGTCGACTGCGTGATGCGCGTAGTCGAGAGCTTGGGCCGTCTGATAGGCGATATGCAGCGCGACGTCCCACGGGATCGGTGAATCCGCCGTCGCAGCGCGTAGCAATCGGCTCACGTTGGAACCGTCTACGAGTTCCATGACGAGGACGAGGTCGAGGTCGTCCCCCATCGTCCCAAAGTCGAACACCTGAACAATGTTGGGGTGTTCGAGTAGAGCAGCGAGGCGCGCTTCGTCGATGAACATCGAAACGAAGTCCGAATCACTCGAAAATTGCGGCAGAATGCGCTTCAGGGCCACACGCTTCGAAAAGCCATGAAGACCTTCACGACGCGCAACGAAAACCTCGGCCATTCCCCCCGCCGCCAAGCGACGCTCGATGTGGTACGGCCCGAGTAGCGGCCGTTCTTCGCTCACACATCCCTCCGTTAGTGACCGGCGCACTCATCATAGGCGCGTCGAGCACTCGCTGTCAGGTTACTCCCGGTTTCAGCCAGAGCGGAACACTTGGGACTCCGCTTCGTTCCTGCTTATCATACGAATATCCACTGGGTACGGGGGAACCATGGGGATTATTCGGAAGACTTCGCGCTCTAAGAAATCAGAAGATCCACTTCTTGGGAAGGTGATTGCCGGTCGATATCGACTGGAATCGCTGCTCGGCGAAGGCGGGATGGGTGTCGTCTATAGAGCACGGCACGTACTCATCGACCGCGTCGTTGCACTGAAGCTAATTCGGCCCGACCTGCGAGGTGAGACACATTTGCGGGCTTGGATGGTGCGCGAGGCGCGCGCGGCAAACCGCGTCGACCACGCACACATCGTCGACATTCACGACGTCGGTGAGACCGACGAGGGTGAGCTCTATCTGGTGATGGAGTACCTCATCGGCGATTCGCTGTCGTCGCAGATCGCGAAAGGCCCGATGCCAATCGCGCGCGCGGTCGACATCCTCGAGCAGATGACCGCCGCTCTCGCGCGCGCACACGATCTCGGCGTGGTTCACCGCGACCTCAAGAGCGACAACATCATGATCACGTCGCGCGGCGGCCGAAAAGACTTCGTGAAAATCTTGGACTTCGGCCTCGCGGCGTTGACGCGTGACCCGCGTCTCGCGCCAAAGGGCGCCGTCTTTGGGACACCCGAGTACATGTCGCCGGAGCAGGCTCGAGGGGAAGATGCGGTCTCTTCGAGCGATCTGTACGCACTCGGCGTGCTGTTCTTCGAGATGTTGACCGGACGACTGCCGTTCCGTTCGGGGGATCGCGACGAGCTGCTCGAGATGCAGCAAAAGACGAAGGCGCCGAGCCCGCGGAAGTACCGCCCTGAGATTCCCGAGCAGGCCGAACGGATCATTCTCAAGCTGCTCGAGAAGAAGGCCGAGGATCGCTTCCGCGACGGGCATCACCTCAAAGAGGAGCTCAAAGAGTTGCAGCGCGCCCTGCCCTCGCGGGAATGGGACGCGTCGACTGACGCGGCTCCCATGGCACCACCGCCACCGCCGCCGTCGCAAACGCCGGGCGTGGTCGAATGGAGCGGAACCGCCGCCAACTTCCTTCGGGCAGTCGCACGAGCCTACCCCGACGGGGACGCACCGACTCAGGTGCAAGCCGCATCGGACAAGATTTGGGAGCTGGCATCGCGGGCGTCCAGGCTCGAAGGAGAGCTCGAAAGTCACTCGAAGAAGCTCGAGGCGATCGAGAAGCGCGGCCGAGGCCTTCGCGCCGAAATCGGCCGTAAGGTCGAGGACCTCGCCGGTGAAGAGTCGCGTGCCCTGCGCGACGCGTCGGCGGAACGCGACGTCCTGAGCCACCTGATCCTGAAGCGGAAGCGAGCCCAGCGCGAGCACCAGACCGCGCAGGCGGAGGTAAAGGCGGCGGGCAACAATATCGAGCGAATCCGGCGCGGACACGAATCGCTCGGCGCAACCCGCGCCCAGGTTGAAGTTCTCGAAAGCGTATCGCGCGACTACGAGCGCCGCGCACGCTCGAAGGAAGACGTCGCCGCGGAACGACGCAAACAAATCGAGGCTCTCCGCGCGCAGCTGAAACGATACAGCGAGGCCCTCGAGAACGATCTACAGACCGGCCGAGAGCGAATCGCCACCCGCGTCGGAGAGGCCCTCAAGTACGAGAAGGCCTTCAGCGAGGCCTCGAACCTCCTCCTCGACCACCTCCGTGACAAAACGGAATGCCGAGAGCTGCTCGAAGACATCGACAAGCGCCGCAAAGGCAAAGACCCGGACGAGAAACCATCCGAGCTCCAAGAGCTGATGGAAAAGCACGTCGCAGTGCGGTAGCGTTTTATCGACCGGAGCGCCTAGTAGCCGAGATCGGACTCGAACCGATACATCCAAAGGATACCGGATTTTGAATCCGGCGCGTCTGCCAATTCCGCCACTCGGCCGAGGGGCCGGTCTTATAGCAGCCCCCTGCGGACGTGCATTCTGTCGCCAGACGGCCTAGGCTCGCCCCATGACGAGGAGCGCGATTCTGGGGATGGGGCACTACGTGCCTTCGAAGGTCGTCACCAACGACGACCTCGCGAAAATGTTCGATACGAGCGACGAGTGGATCCAACAGCGCACCGGCATCAAAGAACGCCGGTACATCGAAGAAAGCGGCATCGGGGCCAGTGACCTCGCGCTGCCCGCCACCAAGATGGCGTGCGAGAACGCCGGGATCGAGGTGTCGGAAATCGACGCGATCATCTTCGCGACGCTCTCACCGGACTTCAATTTCCCGGGCAGCGGTTGTTTCTTGGGCGACAAGCTCGGCCTCGGCGGGGTGCCGGCACTCGACGTGCGCAACCAGTGCAGCGGCTTTCTCTATGGCATGCAGATCGCCGACGCGTGGATTCGGTGTGGCATGTACGAGCGTGTGCTGCTGGTCGGCGCTGAGGTTCACTCGACCGCCCTCGACTTCAGCGACGAAGGGCGCGACGTGACCGTCATCTTCGGCGACGGCGCGGCATGCGCGATCCTGGGCCCCACCGACGACGAGGATCGGGGCGTGATCGACGTCGAGGTCCACGCGGACGGAAGCGGGGCAAAGGAGCTCTGGCTCGAAGCGCCGGCGAGTGCATACAAGCCTCGCCTCACCCACGAGATGTTGGACAGCAAGTCGGTCTACCCACAGATGAACGGCCGCCATGTGTTCCGCTGGGCCACGGCGAAGATGCCCGAGGTGAGCCTATCCGTCTTGCAGCGCAATGGCGTGACGGTCGAGGATCTCGATCTCGTCGTCCCGCACCAGGCCAACAAGCGCATCAACGAGTTCGTTGCGCAGAAGCTCGCAATCCCGCCGGAGAAGGTCGTCCACAACATCGAGAAGTACGGCAACACTACTGCCGCTTCGATCCCGCTCGCGCTCAGCGAGGCCGTGCAGGAAGGCCGCGCCAAGAAGGGCGACCTGATTCTCATGCCCGCGTTTGGCTCCGGGTTTACCTGGGGCGCGGCGCTCGTGCGGCTCTGATCCCGTGAGTCACAAAGCCGATCGCGTCGCTGTGGTGCTCAACGGCAACGCCAGGCAGGTCACCGACGAGCTCGTCGAAAGCTTCGATCAACTGGTCGGAAGCGGCGACCTCTTCTTGTCGAAGAGCTTGGACGAAGCCAACGGCATCGCGGTCGAGATCGTCGAGGCCGAATACCCGGTCGTGCTCACCGGGGGCGGTGACGGCACCTTCGTGCGAATGGTCACTGCCATTACGAAGGAGGCCCGCAGCCGGAGTCAGGAGCCGCCGTGCTTCGGCCTCCTGAAGCTAGGCACTGGCAACTCGCTCGCGTGGGCGCTTGGCGCGGGCACCTCGCGTAAAGGCGTATTTGCCGACTTGGCTCGGCTCCGTCACGACAGCGCCTACCGCGACTTTCGACTGATCGAAGTGCAGGGTCTACTCACGCCCTTCGCCGGTGCAGGCTTCGACGCGCTCGGTCTCAAGCATTTTCACCAAGTCCGTTCCGTCGTTCGGCATTTGCCGTGGGTCGGAAAGCGCGCCAGCGGCGCGCTCTCTTACGCGATCTCGATCCCGACACTCACGATCCCCAAACTCGCCCTTCGACCGCGCATGGAAGTTCGGATCGTCAACCGTGGCGCGGCGGAACGTCTCGACCAAAACGTCCAGCCGTTCGGGCCGCCCATCGAGAAGGGCGAAGTCATTTTCGAAGGCGCGTGCATCGCCGCGCTGGTCTCGACGATCCCGTATTGGGGCTTCGGCGTCCGGGTCTTTCCCTTCGCCGACAATCGCCCTGCGGATCGT
>Ga0114949_10003030_pt1 | contig 10582 bp, 6 predicted proteins | sample N074metaG_FD_83505 | JGI IMG/M metagenome (GOLD analysis project Ga0114949, IMG submission 83505) | Deep subsurface microbial communities from Kermadec Trench to uncover new lineages of life (NeLLi) - N074 metaG | ecosystem: Environmental > Aquatic > Marine > Ocean trench > Sediment | place... | reverse complement strand
TTCCGCTATTTTCCTGAGACGGCAGTAGTGGGTAATACTTTGAAGAAGGGATTCGCCGGCGGTATTGAGCTTTTCCATGATGGCTTATTGGCTTTGGTGCTCGCAGTAAGTTCGTACATAGATATCACGCGTAATATGGGAATGCTACCATTTCATAGCGTATGAATCAGTGTGGGATGTCTCCCACACTATGGGGTTAGCCATACCTTTATGTCCGATAACTACTTGGTAATCGTCCGAGGGAATGTCGGCTGAATACAGCCTGGCCTCACCGGTCTTGCAACCTCGCCGGCAGCCAAATAGTGATTGCGGTCAGTAACATTACGACAGTCGCAATCATAATAATCAGTTCATAGTTGTCTTCGCCCAACAGCATGGCGGTGATAACAGGCCCGGATGCGAGACCCATTTTGGAGGCAAATCCGCCCAGCGCGGCCATTTGTCCGCTGGCATCAAAGCGGGATGCCAAACCGAGCAAGTATGAAATAGTAAATCCCCAAGTGATGCCAATCAGGCAGTTTGATGCAATCCATATCCAGGGAATAGTGCTATACAGCAGGGCCCAGATACCAACGGCCGTAAATACGATACCGGCCAGCACCGATTTCAGATAGCCGTAGCGACTGCCGATGGCTATGACCAGACCGGCACCTGCCAAACCTAACCAATTGGCGATACCCAGGGTGGTGGTAATAAAATCCAGACCAAGGCCGTAGTGCTCTCCCAGGCCGATAATAAACGCGAATAGCCCCATGTTGGCCGCCTGGAACAGGAAGATGGTTGCCAGCGTCAAGCCAAGCGGCGTCCACTTTATACCGGCTTTGCTGGTTTGTTTCTTCTTTTCGGGCGCAATTGCATAGTCGGGCAGAAACGGCAGCATGAGGAATGTCACAAGGCTGAATGCTATCAGTGAATAAAACAGAATCTGTGTACCGTATTCCGGCACCATGCCCGGGATGAACATGATGCCAAGACCGCCAAGCCCAAATTGTACAAATAGCAATACGCCAAAGGTACGATCAGGCTCGTGGGTGCGTGCGATCAGTGAGAAGCCGATACCCACCAGCATTCCGCCGACAAAGCCATGAATGAATCTGACGATGAGTAAAGTCGTCGGGTCGGAAAGCGTAATTGAAAACAAATCGATGGCGATCAACCCGCTTAACAATAAAACGGACACCAGTTGCCAATTCAGCCGCTTTATTAGAAACACGATGAACAATGCCCCCGCTGCGGCGCCATACATATTGGATGAGGCGACGTTGCCGGCCTGTTGGTTTGTGAAGCCGAGCGCTTCAATCAGCCCACTGACGATCGCAGGCATGATATTGACGTAGAAAAGACCCGCAGAAGTGAGAAATGCAAGAAAGACTCTTGCCATCATGCTATTTGGAGATAATTTAGGTAAGTTATTGAACATAATTATGATTCTTTACAGTAATTAATAACCTTATTTGCTTCAACAGCTGCACTATGGATGCTGTATTGATTACCGTCTGTGAAGTAGTAATACACGCTGCCATTGGGGAACAGAGCCACTGATATTCCGCCATAACCCGACAGGAAGGGAACCCAGGTATCACTTTGGCATGTTATCCACTTGGAAACATTCACTCCCCAAAATCCATTGCGGTAGGCCAATCCACTGTCGTCAAGCATCGTGTGTTTTGGCTTGCCTGTACGGAACATTGCGGCCTCAAAACCTGTTCCGGAAAAATGTTGGAGGAGTGAACTTTCGGAATTTAAAGCCTGAGCAATCCGTGCAACATCGTCGCTGTGAAAAATCAGGCCATAACCAGTGAAAGGCTGAGACTCTTCGTCATAGGTTCTTTGTGTCCATTGCATTGCCGGACTAAGCTCAAGAGCTTTGAATAGTCGTTGATATATCAGATCCTGGTAAAAATCAGCCTGCGGGCCCAGTTTTTGTTTCAGAAATGTGTTCATTGCGACACCGAGAAGGTAGGTGTCGGTGGTGTGATAGACCCATTGCGTCCCGGGTGGTGACTTTCTGGGCCAGGCTTTGCAGCTAAAAAGTACTTTGTCGTTGTGGGATTCTGCCAGGAAGAATGTTTGCATTGAGTCTGCATCTTCGTCGTCTTTGAAAATATTTGAGTTGTAATTACCCGTTGTCATATTCAAAAGTTGAGCAGGCGTGACATCATTCCAGCGCTTATCTGCCAATACACATTCGGGAATCAGGTCAGAAATCGGGATTGTTGCAAACTCCGGCCAACGGCTGATCAAAATTAAGTATCCGATGCCGCCAATGAGGCTCTTGGCCAGTGAGTATGAAGGCAGATCAAGTACCTCGCAGAAAGGGTAGGGGCCGAAACGTGATGGACATTCACTTCGGTAGTGAACCCCGTTTATAACGAAACCATAAACACTAACATCATCTATTCCGGGTGGTTTAAAAGCCGACCGCTTCAGTCCAGGGTAATCCTTCTCAAGTGAGGAAAATGATTTGACCGGAAGACGATTGGCTATTTCTTTGTGGTAAGCCGCAATTACTTCGGCGGATTGTGAAATTGACTGCGGTTCATAGCTTGCATCAGCAACACCCCACAAGTTTATTTTCAGATACAGACAGGTTTCACTTGTGACTTGCCATGCTGCGCGGGTGATTGCCCCGCTGCTCTTGTACATAAACGTCATCACACCATTATGTGTGCAGTTTTGATTTCTTTCTTTTAGTGTGAATGGCAGTGCGGCATGTGACCAACCCTGGTCTGCAGTCTCACTCCAGGCGACGCCTGGTTCAGGAATTATTTCCCAATACGGGTGGTCACTCCGTTGCGGTCCACGGCTTAACGGGATGATTGCGGTGCCGTCCATAACAAAGCTGAATGAGTACGGCGGCAATTCTCTTAGCTTTAAACTGTCTCTGGTAGCGGCACTAAAGGTATCTGTCAGTATTTCAATCTGGTTTAAGTTTGCATCGGTATTGAGAGTTAGTATTCCTTCAAAGGTATTCGATGGGGGTAAAGAATTAATCGGTGGTGCAAAAACATGTGTTGGTTGTGGTGATGTCAGGCCGTTACCACTTTGAAGAAAGTCAAGACTGAGGACTTCAGCGCCTGGCTGGGTTTGGCCTGCTTGAACAACAGTTAGGCCGTGCAGCAACCCGAGCGCTGCGGACAACATGAGCTTCGCAAGGTGCCAGGCAGAATAAAGGCGTTGCCCGTTAATCAATGCGAATTCCGCCAGCACCCAGGATTTCAGCCAGCGGCGCCAACTGTGATTCATAATCGCGCCAGCGATGTACTGAAGAACTATAGACAGGCTGTCTTACCTGGGCCGCACTTGCAGTGGTTGTGGTGGCAGGATTATTTGTAATGTCCAGACACTGAATTTCCCAGGGGAAACCACATTGCTTAATCAGATCACGGGCCCGTGCTTCAAAATTTGTCACCAGGTCTTCGTAGGAAAATTCATGAATCACACCGGGCATAACGGTTTTCCAATGTGTCATCAGGCGGTGATACGAGAGGTAGTAGGCAGCGATTTCCTTTAAATCGTACGACCACGGGTAGCCGTCCTGGAACAATCGCTTGTAAATTGCGTAACAGGTTTCCATAGGGTGACGGGTCAAGTGGATAATTTTTGCATTGGGCAAAGATAAATGAATCAGCCCGGCATATAAAAAATTCAACGGCATCTTGTCAACAAAATGCGGGGTCAAGCCGGTTTGCGGACGGCTACTGTCGAGGTAGGCTAGTCCGAGCTGTTCAAAATCGAGTTTGGCGGTTTGATGTACAAGCTCCTCACGAGAAAGGTTTTGAGTGCCGGATTGTTTCCGAATTTGTTGCATCATTTGCATCGCAAAGTTATTCAACTCACCGGCAGCGAATACTTCCGAGTGGTTGCCGAGAACTCTCTCGACCAACGTTGTGCCGGTGCGGGGTAAACCTATTATGAATATGGGTTCCGTTGTTGAGTGTCCATTATGAGAGGCCGCCAGCAGTTCAAGAGTAAAGGTACTTATGATTGTATCTATGGTCTTAACATCGTTATCGATACTGTAGTTGATGTGTTTTCTACGTAGAGTTGCGCCACGGGAAAGTACACTGAATGACTGTTCTGAATCACCGGTATCTTCCAATTCTTTTGCCAGCGCATAGCAAAGCCTTACTTCCCCTGCTGGTATTTTTATGCCGCCTTCAATCAGGCTTTGTAATTCGACTATATGATTAGAGTCGCTTCTTTGTTTGCGCAGATCCGAACGCAGCTCATATGCCTCGTAATCTTTGCGGTTAAGTAAGATGGCTTGATCCAGGCTGGCCTCAGCATGTTCTATCTGCCCCTGAAACCTTTGAATACTTGCCAGGTTATACCAGTGCCCGCCGTTTTTAGGTTGCAGACCAATGAGACTTTGATAAAGCCTGGCCGCTTCCTCGTGCAAATCACCTCGACTGCACAAAAAAGCCAGCTGGGACAGTTGTGCAGGTTTACAATTACCCGAGTCGACTAATAGAGACAGTAATAATTTGTTGCTGCTTTTATTGTCTCCGCACTTTAACAGGCAGCTGGCACGGTGTAATTGCCAGTCGAAATTCCCGGGTTCGAGTTTAAGTGCCCGATCAATCGCGATCAGGGCTGGTTTTGGTTGTCTGATGAGCTGTGCAACGTGGCTGGCGGCATGCCAACCGGGTGCGTAGTCGGGAAATTTCTCACCCAACAGATTGCTGTGCTTAATAGCCTGCCTTAGATCCTTTTTCCGTAAGCTCTGCCACACCAAATCCAATAATTGTTTATTAGCTTGATGGCTGGTGTTCATATTTGGCTCAAGCAACTTGGAATGACCATATCCTAACACTCAGTAACTGTAATTCAGGGTAGATAAAAAGCCGGGTTAAAGCCCGGCTTTTTATTGTTATTTCTTCTAACCCTATTAGAAACGATAAGTAGCGCTAATACCAAAGGTCCGTGGCGTTGATATGTAATTACGCTGATTATTTCCGAAATAGTTTTCGAAAGGACCGGTATCCGTGCTCATATAGGCTTCGGGGTAAGAACCTGTAATACCTTCTTCGTTGCCGAGGTTTTTGCCATACAAAGAAAAGGTCCAGTGATCGGTGAGCACTGCGATTGATGCATTCAGCAGTACGAATGATCCAAATGTCTCCTGAATCGACGTGTCTTGTACAGAATTAATGGAATCACCCTGATAATAAAGATGTAACCGTGATGCCAAAGTCCAGCCATTGTTCAGATTATAGGTATGATTAAGGCCTACGGTAGCAACGTGTTCTGATGTGCCGGGCAATCTGTGGCCGTCTTCTGCGATCACATCACCGGATTGGGGCTGAATGAGGTCTGCTGTCAATTCAGCCTTGATGTAGGAATAACCAAAATTCACAATCAGGTTTTCAGTGGCTGCCCATGCTGCTTCAAGTTCCAAGCCTTTGGTAGAAGCGGAGTCACCATTCTGGGCCATGAAGAAGCCCCACCATGCGGTGGCCGTGTTGAGCTGAGGATCATTCCAGTCGACATAGAATACGTCAGCAGAGTATCGCCAGCGATTGGTAGAGCCTTTGATACCTAGTTCGTAGTTATTCACGGTATCCGCTTTATAAAACTGGACGGTTTCCGGATTCAATTCGGCAAAAAATCCGCTTGTTGGAATGGCGTTGGCACCACCACGGCGGAATCCTTCGGAATAGGTAGCATAAAGCATCTTGTTATCCGCAATATCCCATGAAAGATTTAACTTGATTAAAACATCGCTTTCTTCCTGGGAAGGATAATCTACGTAAGGTACTACAACACCCTCGAATAAGGGGAAGTCCATGGCTGTGCTGTTGGTCAGTTCATTATCAAACCACCGCAAGCCTGCATTGATCCGGAAGGTATCGGACACATGAAAAGTCATTTCACCGTAAAACGCCAGATCGGTGAAGGTCTCTCTGCGGTCATACCAAAAATCGATTTCAGACAGGTTATAGCCGCCTGCCCACCAGTCGCCGAAGGCACGACACGCCTCACCCAGTTCCGGACATGCTTTTCCGTATTCATTCAGACCCAGAAGGTAACTGTAATTATTGGTCGAGCGATCCTGGTCCATATAGTAAGCACCTACGATCCAGTCAATTTTACTGTCATCGGTGGTGTTTGAAACCAGGCGGAATTCCTGTACAAAGGCTTCTTCTTCATATCCAGCGCTTACATAGGCCGCTGCCCGGGGGTTGCCCGTGTAGAGAATTTCAAACCAGTTAGTGAAAGTCGTATCCTGGCTGCGATCGGTGACCCATAAGCTGGCATTGTCTCTCCAGCCGTTTCCTTCGTGCTCATAGCTGGACGTATTGGAAGTCAATGTCGCAAATCCGAGATCCCAGGCGATATCCAGGTTAAGTAATTCTACTTCACGTTCTGAAGGTTCGAGGAATGTCGAACCGTTGTCATCATCTCCATAGACATTGCCATAAAAGTCAGCGCCTTTGGTGGTGCTGCGGCGACCGCCGATCTCATCATCCTGCATCTGGTAAGTTAACTGAAATCTCAAATCATCCGTGGCATCCCATAGGAAAGATGCACGCAAGTGGGTGATTTCCACCGTATCTGTGTCTTTTTCTGATGTATAACAGGAATCATTGAACGCGACTTCTTCCGGGCTCAGCGATGTGCTGTTGTTATTAACGCACTGGCCATTATTGTCCAGTACCACCGGTTTACCATTGCTTCCCAACTGGTAAAGATTGACGTAGTCAATGACGCCGTCATTATCAATCATACCGCCGGAAATTCGGAACGCGGCGTTTGCGCCGATCGGGAAGTTCAGCATCACATCAGCGCTGAGGTTATTGCCGCTTGACCCATCTGTCTGGCCAATACTGCCGCGTGCTTCGGCATCAAAACCGCTTGCATCAGGTTTTCTCATGATATAGCGGACCGCACCACCCAATGCACCTGAGCCATATAGGGTGCCTTGAGGACCACGTAAGACTTCTACCCGCTCCACGTCCTTGAGCAGAAAGTTTGCAAAAATTGGTGTGTTGTCAACATAGGTTGCAACGGTTGGAACAGCTGATAAGCCGACGTCGCCATTTACACCGTTGTCGACATTTACGCCCCTGATAACGATACTGTTCATTGTGCCCTGGTTTCTGTAGCCCCGGTCGACCACTGAAATACCCGCAATATTGCGCATCAATTCATTTGAATCCACAATATTCTGTGCCTCGATATCGGATCCCATAATTGCAGAAATATTGTATGGGATATCCTGGGTGGATTCCGCGCGTGCAGTTGCGGTAACGATGATCTCTTCGAGAACAAGATTGTCCCCGGTGTTGCTTTCGGCGGCTTGATCCTGTGCAAGTGCCAGGCTGACCTGGGTAGAGGCGATGATCGCTGTTGTAATGGCTGTGGTAAGTGCACTTCTTTTGAACTGCTGCGTGGATTTCATGGAGTTGCTCCGTTATTTTGGTTTAGATCAGTCCCCGGCGCAGCCAACACACAATGCGCGCCAAATGTAAAAGTATCCGAAGATCTGCTTGGCTCGTAGAGCCAGTTGGAAGACGGCTTTGAGTCCAGAGTGACGCTAAACCATTGCTCAAGTGCCTTCATAGGGTGGTTCATTTTTCCTTTCCGGGTACTTCAAGGGCACCCAGATCACAAAATGCACCCGCACCCGCATCTTTTTGATAAACAGGGTAGGTGATGGCAGCATCACGAAAACTTTTCAGGGGTTGTCCGAGCCCGTGAAGGCCTCTTTCGCGTGTCCGGCGTACGTGATTGAAGTCAAATTCAACTGCAATAATGTCACGGCCGGTTGAGGCTTGATGAATAATGGTTCCATCAGGGCCGACCACGATCGACTTACCATTAGCAAGACGTCCGCCACTGTTGAGGCCAAAGAAATATAATTGGTTGGTGGCTGCATTGGCTCGGGAGATAGCCAGTTCAACTTCCCGGTCGATGGTGTTGGTCAGGGTGGGAGCAATAATGGCTTCGGCACCCATCCATGCCAGTTGGCGAACAACTTCCGGAAACCATATATCGTAACAGATGATCAGTCCGATTTTGCCCACACCGGGAACTTCAAATACGACAAAATTATCACTTCCAGCGACATTTTTCTCGTAGGGTAAAAAGGGATACTGCTTGGAATAACGGGCAATCACCTCGCCCTGCGGATTAATCACAGGAGCGGTGTTATAAACTTTCTCTTCGCGGCGTTCGTAAATGGAGCCTGGTATTAACCAGACATCATTCTTTTTGGCGGCTTCGCGGTAGCAATTTTCTACCTCACCGGGCATCTGCACCGCCATACCGGTATTGGCACCGTAAGTGCAGAGTTCCGGCAGGACCACCATCTGGATCCACGGAAACCGCTTTTTAACTAGGTCAATCTCTTTCTCAATGACCGACAGGTTATCTTCAACGCCCAATTCTAATTGCAATCCTGCAATTGCCAGATAACTCATACTCAACCCCAGTTAGCTAAATCGTGCCTGAATTTTCAGGCCATGCAGGGCAGGTTACTTTGCAGCGAAGAAAGCGTATAGAACCAGATTTGAACAGGGAATGAGTCCAGTCAGGACTTTTTGCGGTGCAAAATGCCGGAATCCACCAGCCGGCCACCAGGTCGCCACCAGCGGATATGGTCACCGTTGAGCGTGATCTGGAGCTTGCTGATATCGCCATAGCCCCATTGTTTCCATTGACGACACCAGACATCACCTTCCAGCCACCATTTGCCACTGTCGCAGTCTTCATCGGTATGCCCGGAGCGGCCACTCATGCTGCCGTTTTCATGCAACTCTATGGTGCAGGGGGCGCCGTAAAAAGTGCGGGTCATAATGGTCGCGCCACTCATCACATCCAGTAAAGCCCTGGCATCCAGTAGTTGCGGATCTTGCGGGTTCAAATGCGGGATTTTATCAGAACTCATTTCCCGGATTAACTTGGTGAGCTGTTTGACGCCTTCCCGAATATGCGCTTCAGGGATGCTGGTGACACCGAGCCGAAAATTGTTTCCCGGGTGCTTCCGGTCGCTATAAAAATGATTGTCCGGTTCCAGCAAAATACCGCGTTTGGCCGCTTCAGCGACCAGTTCTTTTACCTTGATTTCGGCAGGGCAGCGAACCCACAAGGCGGTCCCGCCCTGGGTGGGGAGCTCAATTTCTATATCCCGCATATAATGATTCAAGGCTTGGCGCAATGCCTCCCATCTTTCTCCCATAATTTTGTGCAGGCGGGCCATAAATGAATCGTAATGACCCAAAGACAGGAAAAATGCGGCCGTGCGTTGCGTGATCATGCCGGGTCGCCCGATCACAAGCTGGCGCAAGCGCCGTGCCTGGCGGATAAGTTCAGGGGCCGCCACTATAAAACCGATACGCAAACCGGGCGCAAGGACCTTGGGTAAAGCTGACAGGTAGATCACCCGATTGTCCTTGTCCATGCCACGCAGTGCAGGATGGGGTCGGCCAAGGTAGTTATTTTCGTGCTCAAGATCATCTTCGATGATCAGCTGATCCTTTTCGGACGCCTGCCGAAGAAGTGCTCTGCGGCGTTGATTCGGCATGGTGACGGCGGTCGGAATTTGGTGGCTGGGTGTGACGTAAATCACCTGCGCATCATTCAAACGGTTGTTGATCACCATGCCGTGCTCATCGACCGGGCAGTTGACCAGTTTTGCACCGCTTTGGTCAATTAGCTGACGTACAACCGGGTTGCCGGGTTCTTCCATTGCAACCGTAATGCTGTCGTCTATCAATAAGCTGGCGAGCAGGTAGTGGGCATTTTGTCCGCCCAGTGTGATCATGATTTCGTCAGCCCGCGCCGTGATGCCGCGTCTCGGCAGCATCTTGGTGCGAATTTCCTCGATCAGGGCAGGGTGATCGACATGACCCTCTGCACCTTCGCCCTGATCAACAATACGCGCACCCAGCGCCATGCGGCTGGCTTCTCGCCATTGCGCGGTGGGGTAAAGTGACGAGTCGAAATGGCCGTCAATGAATGGAAACGGATATCGTTGCCAGTTTGCCGGCCAGTGAAACTCGGCTCCTGGCTTGGTTTCCAAACGGATGCGTTTGCTCCAATGAGGATCAACCGCGGTCTCTTGGCTTGGTTTGCCCTGGAATCCCACGCGGCCTTCAAGGATATGTTCATTAACAAATATGCCGCTGCGCTGGCGGCTTTCCAGATAGCCTTCTTCTATGAGTTGTTCATAGGCCAGTACCACCGTGTTACGGGCTACGCCGAGTTGCTCTGCCAATTTGCGTGAAGACGGAAGTTTTGAGGCCGCCGGGAAAGTACCACTTAGAATTCCTTTGACCAGTTTTTGACGAATCTGGCTTTGCAGATTAAGAGAGCTGTCCGGGTCAAGGAAAATCAGTGCGGCGCTCACGTTGATCTCGATTGCTCAGCCATGTTTCATTATGCGGGCTTTCTGCCGTTGCCAGTCACGATCTTTTTGATCAGCGCGCTTGTCGTGGGCTTTTTTACCCTTGGCCGTGCCGATTTCAACTTTTACCTTACCACGCGACCAGTACATCGCCGTTGGAATCACGGTAAAGCCCTTGCGATCGACCAGTCCGGTGATACGGTCGATTTCCCGCCGGTGCAATAACAATTT
>Ga0114949_10003029_pt1 | contig 10582 bp, 9 predicted proteins | sample N074metaG_FD_83505 | JGI IMG/M metagenome (GOLD analysis project Ga0114949, IMG submission 83505) | Deep subsurface microbial communities from Kermadec Trench to uncover new lineages of life (NeLLi) - N074 metaG | ecosystem: Environmental > Aquatic > Marine > Ocean trench > Sediment | place... | reverse complement strand
GTGGTGAGGATGCCGGAAATGCCGGGTAGCGCCAGCAGCAGTTGGTGCCAGCGCTGACGCCGGCCCTCATTGCGCAGCAGCTGCCGCGTCAAAAATATCAGGATGACTATCCCCACCAGCACCCACACACCGTAATTGCGCACAAACTCACTGCTGGCAATCAGGCTCTTGGTCAACCAGGGGAGTTCGGCATTGGTATGGGCAAAAATACCCACCAGCTCCGGCACCACAAATACCATTAATGCGACGATCACCGCAACCGCGACGCCCAGCAAGATGAAGGGATAGATCATCGCCATCTTTAACTTCTGCTGGGTATACTGCCGCTGCTCGCTGTAATCTGCCAATTGCTCCAGCACCAGGCCGAGAAACCCGGCGGCCTCCCCGGCCTTCACCATGGCCCGGTACATTTCACTGAACACCTGGGGAAACTCCGCCATGGCATAGGCCAGTGAATGTCCCTCAGACACCCTGGAACGCACCTGTAGCATCAGCGCTTTCAGGCGCTGCTTACGGGATTGCTCCGCGACTGCCTGCAGGCATTCATCGAGGGGTAAACTTGAAAGTACCAGTGTCGCCAGTTGTCGAGTCAGCAGGGCCAGCTCTGAGGAACTGATACGGGCCTGGAATATCCGCCCCAGCGCGGGGCCTGTTGTTTGTATGTTGGCCTCCGCCACCTCCACCGGACGCAGTTGCTGTGAACGCAGGCTGGCGCGTATCTGCCGCTCGGAATCGCCTTCCTGGACGCCCTTTACAAGCTTGCCATCGGGATTGAGCGCGCGGTAGCGGTAGGCCGTCATATCAGGCTGCGCTACTTACCCGCATGATTTCTTCCATGCTGGTGTCGCCGGCCAATACCCTGCGCATGCCATCGGCGAGAATGCCGTCGCTCTGCTTGCGGGCCTCTTGCAACACGTTGTACTCACTGGCACCCTCGTGAATCATCATCCGCAAGGTATCGTCGATCTCAATCAGTTCGTAGATGCCCATACGGCCGCGATAGCCGGTGTTATTACACTGTTCACAGCCCTGGGGGCGGCATATTTCAACGTCTGCTGCAGTATCCAGGCCCAGCCATTTCAACTCCGGTTCGCTCGCCGCACTTGCGGTCTTACAGTCCGGGCACAACACCCGCACCAGTCGCTGGGCCATGACCGACAAAAGACTTGAAGACATCAGGAAGGGCTCGATACCCATATCCTGCAAGCGGGTTACCGCCCCGACCGCTGTGTTGGTGTGCAGGGTCGACAACACCAGGTGTCCGGTGAGTGAAGCCTGCACCGCAATCTGCGCCGTTTCCAGATCGCGGATCTCGCCGACCATGACCACGTCGGGATCCTGTCGCAGGATGGCGCGGAGGCCGCGGGCAAAGGTCATATCGACCTTGGAATTAACCTGTGTCTGGCCGATCCCGTCGAGCATGTATTCGATCGGGTCTTCGATGGTGAGGATATTGCGTATGACTTCATTGATGTAGGTGAGGCCCGCGTACAGGGTCGTCGTTTTACCCGAACCGGTGGGCCCGGTGACCAGGATAATACCGTGGGGACTGTGCAAGCCCCGTTTGAATGCCGCCAATACCTGCTCGTTCATTTGCAGTTGTTCGATCTGCAACTGGCCTGCCTCTTTGTCCAGCAGCCGCAAAACCACCCGTTCACCGTGAGCGGATGGAATGGTAGACATGCGGATATCAACGGCGTGGCCAGCGATTTTTACCGAAATTCTCCCGTCCTGGGGAACCCTTTTCTCAGCAATATCAAGTTTCGCCATTACCTTCAGTCGCGACACCAGCAGGGGCGCCAGCATGCGCTTGGGTGACAAGACCTCGGCCAGCACACCGTCGACCCGATAGCGCACGGACAGCTTGTCTTCAAAGGTTTCGATATGGATATCCGATGCCAGCTCGCGCACCGCCTGGGACAAAATCGCATTGATCAGGCGGATAATGGGCGCGTCATTTTCCGCATCCATCAAGTCGCCGATTTCAGGAATCTCATCCGCCAGACGACTGAGATCGATATCGGAACTCAGATCTTCAGCTACCTGCACGGCCTCATTATTGTCGCGCTGGTAGATGTGCGACAGGCGACGCTGGAATTCAACGTCAGACAATTCCTGCAAGCGGAAAGGCGATTGTAAAAACCGGCGTAATTCCGCCAGCACCGCCACCCCCAGCGAGCCGCGATGCAACACCGTCAGCTCGTCGCCGCCCTGAAGCAAAATACCGTTTTGCTGGGCGAAGGTGAAGGGCAGCGCATCGACGGTCACTTCCATCACCCGCCACCGTTGCCGTTGGCCCCGGTCGCCTTCATCTGGTCAAGCTGCTTTATCTGCTCCTTCCACTCGGGAAGTATTGGAATGTCCTCATCATCGACAAACTGAACACCGGCATCAATACGCATCTGCTGCTGGTCGCGGATATAGCGGTATTTCTCGGCGGTTGCACCTTCCAGCGCGGCGTCCTCGCGAATAATGGTCGGCTTGATGAAAATAAGCAGGTTCGAGGTGGTCAGGTTTGAGGAATCAGAGCGAAACAACCGGCCCAGCCAGGGAATATCACCGAGCAGGGGCACCTTTTGCTGCCCATCCTGCAGGTCCTCCTTGATCAGGCCACCCAACACCACGACGGCCCCATCAGCTACCAGCACCTTGGTTTCAATCTTGCGTGTGTTGGTTACCACGTCTGAGGCCAACAGGCTCAGGGCCCCGGTCAGGCTGGACACTTCCTGTGAAATATCCAGCACCACTGAATCCCCCGAATTAATATGGGGTGTGACCTTTAGGGTGATTCCCACATTTTCCCGGGTAATCGTCTGGAAAGGATTAACGGCCCCAGCCGTGCCTCCCGTATTGGTAAAGGAGCCGGTCACAAACGGCACCTCCTGGCCCACCGTGATATAGGCCTCCTGGTTATCCAGGGTCAGCAGGCTGGGCGTCGACAGGATATTGGCATTGGTCTGGGAATTCAGTGCACTGAGGATAATGGCAATGTCCAGGCTGTCATCCAACTGGCCCCAGCCCAGTGACAGGCCCGGGGTGCTCGCCAGTGCGCCGAGCACGTCGCCGGGCTCAAAATCCCCGTCACCGTCGTCCGCCGATGTCCCGACGTCGGTGCGGAACAGACCATCGGCAATGCGCTGGGCCCGGTTGTTGCCATCGACAATATTGCTACCAAAAGCGCCACCGGAGTCCTGGAACAACCATTGCACTCCCAGGTCCTGGCCATTAATGATTTCCATTTCCGCAATAATCGCCTCTACCAGCACCTGCGCGGGGCGAATATCCAAACGCGCGATAACAGCTTCCAGCGACTGCATCTGACTGGCATCCCCCGTGACGATCAGTGCATTGGTGGCCTCATCCGCTTCGATTGTGGCTCCCGCGCCCTTGCCACCCCGGGTTTTGTCATCGGGGCTCAGCTTGTTGATATTCTGCATCACCCGGCTCAGCACTTCCGCTATGGAGGTGGCTTCGGCATATTCGAGGTAGATCACTTTGACATTGCCACTCTGCTCCAGCGGTGTATCCAGGTGACTGATCAATTTACGCATACGCGCCCGCTCCATCTCGTCGCCGCTGATAATCACGCTATTGGTGCGATTGTCCGCCACCAGCAGCACCTCCGACTCCGGCGCGCCCGACTTCTTGGCCTCGCCTTTATTGAGTTCATCGAGCAGGCGCACGACATCTTCTGCCACCGCATACTTAAGTGTGAGTATCTCCGTTTCCGAGACAGCACTCTGGTCCATGCTCTTGATGATCTTGCGGATCCGTTCGATATTGGCAGCGAGGTCAGAGATGATAATGGCATTGGCCGGGGCATAGGCCGCCATGTGGGCCTGTTGGGGCACCAGCGGCCGCAACACCGGAATCAACTTTGCTGCAGAGATGTTTTCCAGCCGGATAACCTCGGTCACGTACTCGTCGTTGGCCCGCAGTTCACCTTGCACCACCCGCACCGCCGAGGACCGCGCATTTTTGGCCGGAATGACCCGCACCACGTTGCCGCTGCGCACGGCGGTATAACCGTGCACGTCGAGTATGGAGAGAAACAGGTCGTACAACTCACTGCTGGTAATAGGCTTGGAAGACACTACCTTGACCGTGCCCTTCACTTTCGGGTCTACCACGATGGTGGTACCGGTCACTTCGGCGACAAACTTGATCAACTCCTGGATGTCAGTTTCCTTGAGGTTGACCGTCCAGTCCTGGGCGACCACGGAAGCTGCGAGAAAACACAGAGCCATGGCCGCGATACGCAGGCTATGCTTGATTGTGCAGTTAGCTTTTTGGGTCTTGAACAATTATCAACCACTCATATTATTTTCAAATTATGACAGCTCTGTTACTTGCTGTCCGCAGGACTTTTCAGCCCAACCACGAGTATCACCTCCTGGTCACCGCGCAATACATTGAAACTCGCCTCTTCTGCGCTGCGCATTATTCGATACAGCTCCATGGCCTTGCCGGGATCGGTCAACGCAATACCATTGACGCCGGTAACGATATCGTTGGCCTGGAAGCCCAGATTCTCAAATTGTTTACGATCCTTGCCAGCACTCACCCGGTAGCCACGCAGCTGCCCATCCTGGCGTACCGCGGCGATCTTGACCACGTCTGAGAGAGACTGGGGATTGCTATACAGACGCTGGCGGTAGGCTTCTGCCATCTCTGTCACCTGCCTGTTACCACGCCTGTCCAACCTGCGGGTGGAACGCTCCACGGGTGTTGCCGCCTGCAGTGGCGTGCTAACGATCGAATTCTTGTCGAACAGGATCAGCAATTCGTATTTCCCGCCATTGTCCAGTACCACGCGATCAGACAAAATTTTTGCCACCGTGACTTTGCCGGAAACGGGCAACTTCTCGCCCACCCCGTACTGCGCCTGTTTGCGATTACTCTCAATGATGGCCCGCGCCGAGTCCGTGTCGCTGGATGCAATAATACCCTGCAACTTCAGGTTCAGGCTGGTTTCCATGGCGGCATCTTCAATACCGCCGAGGTCACCCGGCGCCACAACGGCAGGCTTTTCCACCGGCACTGGCTTGCTGGCGGCAGTGCCAAACAGGTTCCAAGCCGTGATTTCCTCGATATTAACGTCGGTTCTCGGCTGCCTCTGGCTGGCCATTTCCCGTGGGTTGATCGTCGCCATTGCCGACACGGGAGCTTCGGCCCGGGGCAGCATACTCCAGACCAGCTGGGCCAGGGCCAGGGCCAACCACAGGCAGGCCAGGGCATAGAGCCCATATTTTATGCGCCTGGCCTGCGCTGGTTGGGCGAAATACTGCAGGCGCAGGCCAATAAGCTGCCAGGTCTTGTCCAGCTTGTTACTGGCTGAATCCAGCCATTGGGTATCCAATCTCATGCTCCGAATAAATATCTATGTGGAGATTATAGGTTTCGGCGGGAAAATATAAAACCCGACTTTCGTTAAGAGCTGTTAATGCTTATCAGGCGCTGTGGAGGGCGGGGAATCCAGGTCGCGATGTATTGCGGCGTCATCAACCGGTACCGGGCGTACCTGGTGCGGATTATCACGCAGAATCTGGCGCCCACCCCCATCCCCCTGCAAGGCCCGCAGCAGAGGATAGAAGCGCCGCCCAAAACCCGCCGGGTTTCCCGGCTTTTGCTGGTAGACAGGCTGCACGATAGTGTTGCTATCGAGAGCGGATAGCAGGCGGGTATAGGTATCGGGCTGGACCCAGGGCATATCACCGAGGGCAACCAGCAACGCATCCCAGTCTTCGCAAGCACGAACGCCTTCCGCCAGGGTAGCGCCCATGCCCTCTATCGAATTGGCACAGGGGATAATCTCCACAGGCAGATCCTGCAATAGAGTGGCGATACCGGTATCGCCATCGCGCACGCAAACCCGACAGGGTGAGCCGCTGCCAATCACATTTTCGAGAGTCAGCCGCAGCATTGGCTTGCCGCCCTCAATGGTATACAGCCGCTTGTCACTGCCAAAGCGACGGCCGTAGCCCGCTGCCAGCACCAAAACTCCGCGGCTCACGCCCCCGCCCTGACCCTCGCCGAACGCAGCTGGGTCAACTGACCGAGGATGGCGATCGCAATTTCCATGGGAGTTTTACTACCAATCGGCAGACCAATCGGCGCATGCAGTTTATCCAGCTGTTGCCCGCTGAGGTCGAGCTGCAGCAGGCGTTCCCGGCGTGCGGCACTGGTGCGCTCGGAACCCAGCGCACCCACATAAAAAAGGTCGTGCTCCAGCGCTTCCATCAGGGCCATATCGTCAATACGGGGGTCGTGGGTCAGGGTCAGCACTATGCTGTCGGAATCAGTGGCATAGTTGCGCACCGCGTCATCGGGCATCCCGCTGATCAGCTCCACCGGCGCGCCCGCCCACTGGTCCAGCATCTGCTGGCGTGGGTCGCAGACATACACCTGATAGTCCATCGCCGCCGCCAGTTCTGACAGTGTTTGTGCCAGCTGGCCTGCGCCTATCAATAACATGCGGTAACGGGGCCCGAACACCTGTCGCAGGCAGCCCCGTTCAAATACCGGCACGGAGTAAGCCCCGACGGCCGACAGGCGGCGATCCGTTGTTTCGACTGATACTTCCCTGAGCACGTATCGACGCTCATGAATCGCATCGTGCAGCTGCTGAATATGTGCGAGTGCCGACCCATCCAGGGGCTCCAGCAAGACTTCCAGTTTGCCGCCACAGGGCAGGCCCAGGCGCTCGTTTTCCTCGGCGCTAACCCCGTATTCCAATAATTGCGGCAGCGAACCCGGCGATTGCGCCCGGGTCAGCTTGTCGATCAGGTCTTCCTCTACACAACCGCCAGACAACGAACCCACCGTCTCGCCGCGCCCGTTACAGGCAAACAGGGAACCCACCGGCCTGGGCGATGAACCGTAGGTGGCGACAATGGTGCACAGCCAGCAGGGGATTTCCTCCCGCAGCCATTCACATAAACGATGCAATACCTGTTCATCGAGAGTATGCATAGGGGGTTCTATCGTCCTGTTACCGGTGGGGCCGAGAGTTTATCACGCTGTGCCAGGTTTTCAGCTCAAACCGACAAGTAAGTCTCGAAGGTCTCTTTCAGCAGTTCCGCCTCGGAGCGGCTGCTGAGACGCTCTGCAACCGGGAAGCGCAGCTTGCTCTTTGCAGCGCCTCTACCGCTGGCATAAAGCCGGTAATACACCGTGGTTTTGCTGCCCGCCTGCACGGTGGCTCCCTGGTCGATCTCAAAGTGAGTGAAGGTAGCCCGGGTCAGCAGTTTGTTGCTCAGCGGAAAGCCGAACAGAAAGCGTCGGGAGCTGACACCTTCGGCCGTGACGGAAACCCGCAGGGACTTGCCGAGATAAAAAACACCCCAGCCCGCAATCAGCCCACCCACCGAAATAAATACCAGCGGGAATATCAGCGGTGCACCGCCGGCACCTGCCGCCGCATGGGATTCGGTGCCCTCGGTGATGGTCGAGCTCGCCCCGGTCTCGAATACCGGAATATCGTAGCGGCGACTGAAGTCCGGACCATCCAGTTCGCAGGCAATGCTCACCCGCCACAGATAATAGTCGCCGCTTTTGCGCACATCCGAAATGGGCAAGCCCCCAGGCACATCGAGACGAAAGCTCAGGCGGGTGCCCTGCCCGGTCCCTTCGCTGTGACAAACGCCGTCTGTTTGCCACTTGATCGTCTCACGGCGACTGCGGTTCTTGCCTGATCCGGGGCAGGAACTCTTGCAACTGCAACAACAGCGGGAAGCTGACCAGGTTCCGGAACAGGGCGAAGCCACCCAGCACCCAGTGTGAATACTTTGCTCCCGAGCTGATGCCCTGCTGAGACCATTTTTTATTATCCAGCCAGGGTTTTGTCGGCAACATACTCTGAGCTCAATGACGACTGTGTGCCTTAGTATAATAGATGGGGCAAACAGGAGCGTTGTATACTGCACGCCATTGATCCTCTGCACAGGAAACTTGAACCATGCCGCCGACACATAAAAACAGTATTTTTAGTCACTTTGGTTTCAGGCCGTGCCTGGGCCTGGCCGTTCTGCTGGCCTCCTCGACTGGCTGGGCCGCCAACGGCGCGGCGACCGCGATCAGTCAGTCTGCTGACGGCGCCGAAGCTACTTATACCGACACGGCTCAACAGATCTGGCAGTGGGCCGAAGTGGGCTACCAGGAAACTCGCAGCAGCGCGCTGCTGCAACAACAACTGCGAGAGGCCGGATTCAGTATTGAGACTGGCGTGGCCGATATTCCCACCGCTTTCGTGGCCAGTTACGGCGCCGGTGGCCCAGTGATCGGCATACTGGCGGAGTTCGACGCCCTGCCCGGTGTATCCCAACAGGCAACGCCGAAACGACTCGCCGTGGAGGGCGGCAAAGCGGGTCACGCTTGCGGCCACCATCTATTTGGGGTTGCCTCGGTGGCGGCTGCCATAGCCACCAGGGATTGGTTAGATGCCAGCGGTACCCGGGGCACGATTCGCCTCTATGGCACACCGGCAGAAGAGGGTGGCTCGGGTAAAGTGTATATGGTGCGCGCCGGCCTGTTCGAAGATGCGGATGTAGTTATTAACTGGCATCCCGCCGACAGAAACGCAGCCCTGCCCTCCACTACCCTCGCCAATCGCTCGGCAAAGTTTCGCTTCACGGGCTATGCCTCGCATGCGGCGGCGGCGCCTGAAAGGGGGCGCTCAGCGCTGGACGGTATTGAAGCCATGAATCACATGGTCAACCTGCTGCGCGAGCACGTACCAACCACCACCCGCATTCACTACGTGATCACCAATGGTGGCTCGACCCCCAATGTGGTCCCCGATTTTGCGGAATCATTCTACTATGTGCGTGCACCCAGTCCGCAGCAGCTACTGCCGATCTGGGCGCGGGTGGAAAAAGCGGCTCGCGGTGCTGCTCTGGGTACTGGCACCGAGGTGGAATGGGAAGTTATTCACGGTAACTACAACATTCTCCCCAATGTGACCCTGGCCAGGGTCATGAACGACAGCCTGCAACACTACGGTGGCATCACCTATAACAGGGCAGAGCAGCGCTTTGCTGATGAGGTGGTTGAATCATTTGCCTACACCCCCGAGCACGCCCTGGGTTCCGAGCAGACCATCGAGCCTTTTTCTGAGGATATCTATCAAGGCAAGGGGTCCTCTGATGTGGGCGATGTCAGCTGGATGGCACCAACGGTTGGCCTGTCAACGGCAACATGGGTACCCGGCACCTCCGCCCATACCTGGCAGGCGGTTGCCGCCGGTGGCACCAGTATCGGCCACAAGGGTATGTTACTGGCAGCAAAGACCATGGGGTTGACAGCGGTCACCTTGTTTGAAGATCCGGCGCTGATCAAGGCTGCAAAAGAGGAATGGCAGGAACGACGGGGCGACGACTTCGACTATCAGCCCCTGTTGGGTGATCGGCCGCCGCCGCTGGATTACCGGGTTAATCGCCGCTGAGGACTATGGAACCGTCGTAAAGACCATCCAGCAGGGAACTGGCCAGCAGCATTGCCTGCTGGCGTTCTTCGCCCTTGTGCATCTCTATGGTCAGGCGACCCTCTTCATCGGCCACCACGTCGAAGACCGTTTTACCACCGAGTACAAAGGTATTACCCAGGTACTCAATGTTTTGCACGTCTTCTTCGTGGCGAATGCGCTGCAATCGCCCCTCGATAGACTTGAAGAAATCTTCCAGCTCACTCTCCAGACCCGCCGCATCAGTACCGGCCAGGCTAGCGACACTGCCATCCCCCTGTAACCGTGACAGTTTGTCACCGAGCAGCGCCTGCTCCCCCTGCAGTTTGAACTGCACCTTGTAACCGGCTTCGAATTCCAGCTCCAGATGACAGACCCGGTCCGCCGTGTCGACCACCCCACTCTGCAACTGCAGGCTTATTTGCCGGATGCCGTAGCGTTGGCAGTATTCCCTGGTGACCGGGGACATCGATTAAAACGCCGCGATGCCGGTCTGGGCACGACCCAGTATCAAGGCGTGAATATCGTGGGTACCCTCGTAGGTATTCACCGTTTCCAGGTTGCACATATGACGGAACACGGGGAATTCATCGGAGATGCCATTGCCGCCGTGCATGTCACGCGCCATACGGGCAATGTCCAGTGCCTTGCCACAGTTGTTGCGCTTGAGCAGTGAGATCAGCTCCGGTGCCAGTGAGTCGGTCTCCTTGAGGCGACCCGCCTGCAGGCAACCCTGCAAGCCGAGGCTGATTTCAGTTTGCATGTCCGCCAGTTTTTTCTGTATCAACTGGTTGGCGGCCAGCGGGCGGCCAAACTGCTTGCGGTCCAGGGTGTACTGAAGGGCCGCATGCCAGCAGGCCTCAGCGGCACCAAGCACACCCCAGGCGATACCGTAGCGCGCATTACTGAGACACCCCATCGGGCCCTTGAGACCTTCCACGTTGGGCAGCAGGTTTTCTGCCGGCACAAAGACCTCATCCATAACAATTTCGCCGGTGATACTGGCGCGCAGTGACAGCTTGCCCTTGATCTTGGGAGCGCTCAGTCCCTCCATGCCCTTCTCGAGCACAAAGCCGCGAATCTTGCCTTCATCATTCTTTGCCCAGACTACAAATACGTCGG
>Ga0114949_10003028_pt1 | contig 10585 bp, 9 predicted proteins | sample N074metaG_FD_83505 | JGI IMG/M metagenome (GOLD analysis project Ga0114949, IMG submission 83505) | Deep subsurface microbial communities from Kermadec Trench to uncover new lineages of life (NeLLi) - N074 metaG | ecosystem: Environmental > Aquatic > Marine > Ocean trench > Sediment | place... | reverse complement strand
GGCTGAGCGATTATGAGGTCAGCCGTACCGTGACGTTCTATGATGAGGACGACGTCGAAATGATCGGGTACGACCCGCTGCTCACATCCTACATCCACATGTTGTTCGAGTTGGAAGGAAGCCGCACGCGCACGGGCGATCGTGGAACCATTACTCAAACGGTTTCGCGCATCCGCGACATGACCATCTCCGACATGCTGGGTGTAGAGGACGCCCGCACGTGGAACGGCACGGGTTCGTCCGCCAAAGCGGCCGTTATGGTGAGCGACGGGAACGGCGAGCGGAGCTACAACTTCAGTGCCACCTCGATCATCACCGACGTTCTCATCCCCGTGCCGCGCGGGAGTGGCTGGCCTCTATCGGGAACTATCGAGCGGACCATCAATGTCGAAATCATTTTCGGTGACGAGGTCCGCGAGAGGACCAGAGTCGTCTTGGTCGAGTTCAACGGTACGCACCTCGTGACGATCACCATCAACGGTGAGACGTTCACGCTGGATCTGGAAACGCGGGAAGTCATCCGCCACAGCGACGAAACCTAGATCACACGATCCAGGTCGACGCGAAAAGGCCGGGGCTCACGCCTCGGCCTTTTCTTTTGGTCTTGCGCACGTTCGGCTTGGTCTCTTCAATCGTTACCTCACCGTGGCGCTGGTGGCAGCCGCCCGGGCAATCCGGCTCGTGGGCCCCCAAATCTCGCGAACAAGGTCGGTACGACGACCATGTTGAGCACCGTCGACGTCAACAACCCACCGAGCACCACCAAGGCCATCGGCGCTTGAATCTCTTTCCCTGGTTCGCCGCCGCCGATTGCCAGCGGCACCAGCGCCAGCGCAGCCGTGAGCGCCGTCATCAAAATGGGATTCAACCGGGAGATCGAGCCCTCCACGATGGCTTCGTGGAGCGGTCGCCCATCATCGAGCAATCGATGATACTTGCTGACGAGCAGGATACCGTTCCGGACGGCAATGCCGAACAGTGTGACGAATCCTACCATCGTCGCCACATTCAGCGTCCCATTAGTCATAAAGATCACGAGCACTCCACCGACCAGCGCGAGTGGCAGGTTCACCATCACGAGCAACGCACTCCGGATCGATCCGAACTCTTGGAACAGAATCAAGAAGATCGCCAGCAGTGAGAGGATCGACAGCACGGTGATGGTGCGCGCGGCCGCCCGCCCGCTCTCGAACTGCCCACCGTACTCGATCTGATAACCAGGCGGCAACGGCACGGCAGCGGCGATGACCCGCTGGAAGTCGGATACCACGCTGCCGACATCACGTCCTTCGACATTCGCCTGCACAACGAGCTTCCTTCGAACGCCTTCACGCGAGATCGTGTTTGATCCGCGTTCCTCCCGCACGTCGGCGACAAGCGCGAGCGGAATCTTGGCGCCCGTGCGAGTGTCGAGGAGCGCCTTGCGAACGCGATCAGCGGTCCCGCGGTAATCGTCGTCGTATCGCACGACGAGATCGAATGCCGCTTGTCCCTCGAGAATTTGTGATACGACCTCTCCGTAAAAGGCGACATCGACGGTTTCGGTCACGGTTTGGGCCGTGAGGCCGAAACGCGCCATGGCCTGTCGATTGGGGTACACACGCAGTTGCGGGACATCAGCCTGCTGCTCGACGGACAGATCAGCCACCCCCGGGATCGTGTCGACCGCCGCGCGCACCGCCTCACCAAGGCGACGGAGCTCGTAGAGGTCAGGGCCGAAGATCTTGACGGCGATCGCCGCCCTCGTACCCGACAACATGTGATCGATCCGGTGTCCGATTGGTTGACCGATCGTAATGTTCGTGCCGGGAACGAAGGCCAGTGACGTGCGCAGATCCGCCACCGTTGCTTCAAGCTCACCCTTCGACAGATCCAGCCGCACGTCGATCTCGGACGCGTTGGTGCCCTGGGCATGTTCGTCCAGTTCAGCTCGTCCCGTCCTTCGCGCGGTCGAGATGACTGCGGGGTGCTCGAGAATGCGTTGCTCCACCAGCCGTCCAAGTTGATCGGATTCTTCGAGAGAAGTTCCGGGGACCGTGACGGCCGAGATCGTGAGCGTCCCCTCTTGGAATTCCGGAAGGAATCCGAGACCGAGCGCGGGGATCATGGCGATGGTTGTCACCACGCCCGCTAGGGAAAACACGAGGACGGTGTTCGGCTTGGCCATCGCGTGCCGGAGCACGACCCGGTACGCGCGGGTCAAACGGGTCACCAGCCAGCTGTCCGTGTCGTGCTTCGCAATCGCGCCTGGCAGCAGATAAGCACACAGTACCGGCGTGACGGTGACCGCGACGATGAGCGAGGCGGCAATACTCACGATGTATGCCAATCCGAGCGGCTGCAGCATGCGTCCCTCGACGCCGGACAAGAAGAACAGTGGGACGAAAACGATCGCGATGATGAGCGTCGCGTTCACGATGGGACCGAGAACTTCCTTGATGGCGTCGTGAACCACTATCGCTGATCGTTGACCGGCTGTCGGTTGTTGGCGGAGCCGTTGGAACGTATTCTCGACCGCAATAATGGCGTCATCGACCAATGCGCCAACGGCAATCGCCATCCCACCGAGCGTCATGGTGTTGATGGTGACGCCGAGCGCGCGCATGACGACGATGGCAGTGAGGAGCGACAACGGAATCGCGAGGACTGAGATGGCTGTCGTTCTCACATTCCACAAGAACAGAAAGAGAACGATGATGACCAAGATGGCGCCGTCGCGCAGGGCGCTGAGCACGTTGCCGATGGCAAGGTTAATGAATTCCGCTTGGCGGAATATGTCGCGTTCGATTTCGATTCCGGATGGGAGTTCAGCCTGAAGCCGGTCGAGTTCTTCGTCGATCCTGGCGGTGAGCTCCAGGGTGTTGGCGCGCGGCTGTTTGTGAATGGAGAGGATGACGGCCGGTTCGGCGTTCACGGACGCCGTACCAAAGCGTGGCTTGGGGCCGATGCGCACGTCGGCCACGTCTCCCAGTGTGATGGGCGCGTTGCCCCGTACGGCCACTACCGCGCGTTCCAAATCCTCCAACCGCTCGACGCGCCCCAGCCCGCGAATCAGGACCTCTTGCCCGGCTGACGGATACACCCCGCCCGATGACACGGTGTTTGCCTCACGCGCGGCCTGCAAGACTTCGGTCAACGACACACCGTACGCGCGAAGCCGGTCTGGTTGCACGGCGATCTGATACTCTCGGACGCGCCCCCCGATCGGAACCACTTGAGACACGCCGGGAATGGCGAGGAGACGCTTACGGATGGTCCAATCGGCGATCGTGCGGAGGTCCATGGCGGAGACCGTTTCGCTCCGCATCCCGATGAGCATGATCTCGCCCATCACAGACGAGATTGGTGCGAGGATCGGAGGTGGCATGTCGTTAGGCAGCGTGGCGGCGACAAGCTGTAACTTTTCACTGACGATCTGGCGCGCCAGGAAGATGTCGACGTCCCACTCGAACTCCACCCACACGATGCTGAACCCTTGGGCAGATGAAGATCTAACGCGGCGCACGCCGGACGCCCCGTTTACCGCAGTCTCGATCGGGATCGTGACGACCGTTTCGACTTCTTCCGGCGCCAGGCCATGCGCCTCGGTGAGGACGGTGACCGTCGGCGCCGTGAGGTCCGGAAACACGTCCACGGGCATCGTGGACGCGACGTACCCGCCACCGACGAGCAGGAGTCCGGCCGCACTCAGGGTGAGCAACCTGTTGCTGAGCGACCACTGAATGAGTTTATCGAGCATGCGATCTCCTAATGCGGGTGGCCGTGATCGGAGATCGCGTTGGTGTTGAGTGACGACAGCTTGACTTGATAGGCGCCGAGCGTAACGACGCGCTCACCTTCCCGGACGCCGTTTTCGATGATGGTCCATTCACCATCCGTCGGTCCAAGCGTGAGGGCGCGCCGTTCGAACGATTCGCCGCCAATATGGACATACGCCACGAACAGACCGTCTTCTTCACGAACCGCTGCCGTGGGAATCGCCACGCCCGTGACCGGGTCGCCAAGGAGCACCCGCCCATGAACCAGCATGCCGATGCGGAGTCGTTGGTCGTCGTTGGCCGCCTCGAACAACACGGGCAAGGTACGGCTATCCGGATTGATCACCCGCCCGATCGAGACGAGTCGATCCGCACGCCGGGCGGCGTCACCCCCTTCGATGACGAAGGTAGCGCCCGTTGCTTGACTGGCGTACACGGCGTCCAGAGATGCGACGTCCATCCGCACCCACACTCGCCGAGTGTCGATGATGGAGAACAGAAGGTCTCCCGCTGAGACCCGGGCACCGGCGATCACGTTGCGTTCGTTGACGACGCCGGATATCGGTGCCTTGAGCGCTAAGTCAAACCCTTCGGCGGATGCGCCCCCCATGGCGTCGAGCGACGCCTCGGCAACTTCGAAATCGTGACGTAGTTCGATCAGTCGCCGTTCCGGGATGGCTTCGATTGCATAGAGGCGCTCCGCGCGGGCCACCTCCCGTTCCAGATGCCGATAGCGTCCGACCAACTCGGCGTATCCGGCGGCGTCATTCGCCGGCGACAGTTCAGTGAGCACTTCACCAGCGTTCACCCATTGCCCAGGCACCGGGCCCTGTCGTCCAGCCGCGGCCTGGATGATTCCGGCAACCGGGGCGGCAACAGCGGCGTGCCTTCCTGACGCCGGAATGACCTCGCCGATTGCCTCGATCGACTGTGGGATGTCCCGGTGCACGGCTTCGGCTGTGGCGAACGGAATGGCCCACTGTTGTTCTTTCTGGAAGGTGATCCCCACCGCGGGCTCTGCTTCAAGCTGCGGCACGTCCGCCTCGCTGGCGTAGACGATGATCGGGCCGACGAATACCTCGTGAGCTTCTCCGTCACGATCGACCCACACCGAGAGGTCGTACGCGCCGCCTTCCGGGAACGTCGGTTCCGGGGTGTACAACCCGGGACGATCGGGCGCCTGCACGACGGTTTCGAACTCACCGGTCGGGCCGAAGAACTGCATCCGTACCACCGCGTCGTCGATGGGCGTGAAGGTGGCGAGGTCGGTGAGGTGCACCGCCCAGGCCTGTCCTTCCACGCCGGCGACGAGCGGCGAGTGGTGGTAGAAAAGCTCGACTTGATCCGTCCAGATCGTGAGTTGTTCTTGGAACGCATCGGTGGCCGTGGTGTCCTCAGCGACGTTGCCGGTGTTCGAAGTGCATGCGCCTGAGAAGACCAACAGCATAGTCAGCTCGATCAGTGTGATCTGCGGCTTCTGCGTCATCGGTCATCTCCGTCCCCGGCGGACGTGTCAAACCCACCAACCGCACGCTCCAGATCGAAGTACGCGATCCAAGCGCGAGACCTCATGTCGATGAGTGCTCGGCCCGCTTCCCAAAACGCCTCGGCAGCATCGAGGAGTTCGATGAGTGACATCTCCCCTTCCTGATAGGACGCATTGGCAATGGTGAGTACGGTTTCGTAATCGGCAAGCAAGCGGTCTCCGACAACCGAGGCGTTGGTTGTCACGACATCGAACGTCTCGAGTGCATTGCGAACGTCGGCAAGCACGAGCTGTCGCGCGAGTTCTTCTTGGCGAATCGTCCGCTCGAATCGTGCTTCGCTTGCCGCAACCGCCTGGCCGTGGCCGTCGAAGAGAGGGACGGGCCACGACAAGCCGAACAAGAATCCCTTGAACCCACCGGTCTTCGTCGTGTAGGCGCCGGTGAGCGTCGGATTCGGCAGGCGGGACGCACGAGCAAATCCGGCGGCCTGGTCCGTTGCTAGAGCGGTCTCGCGGGCGGCGTCCAGCTCCGGCCGATGTTGCAGCGCCAACTGCTCGGCGTTAGTTGGGTGACGCGGTGGCAGCCCTGCGAGCGTTCCGTCGGGCCCAAGCTCTTCACCGTTCGCGTTCCCCAAGACCAAGGTGGCTAAGGTCCGACGCGCGCGCCGCATGTCGATCGTCTCGTTTGCGGCCAGCGTCTCGTATCGCGCCAACTCAATCCGCATCCGCCGCAGGTGGTACCCTGAGATGTCTCCCTCCTGATACCGCGCCGACCCGGCTCGCTCGACATTCCGGAACACGTCGCGCACGCGCCGGACAAGGACATGGCGTTCCTCGGCAGCGCCGGCCCGCGTAAAGGCCTGTTTCACCTCGAATGCCAATCGCAGGCTGTCGCGCGCGACCGTGGCTTGCATCGCGTTCGCCATGTGGTTGGCCGCGCCCCCGGACGCGGACTGACGCCAGGGCCATGAGATTTCCTGGTTGACGCCAATGTACGTCTCCGACAACGCCAACCCATTGGCGTCGAGGCTTTCGTGCGTTGCATAGGCAACCGGATTCGGGAACGCGGAGACCTGCCGTGTGAGTCCGACAACCTCCATGGCATTCGCACGAGCGAGCCGTAGCTCGAGATTCCGCTCTGCAAACGTCCGCAGCGCATCGTCCAGAGAAACACGCTGGACGTCCTGGCTAATGGCGGTGGCTGGTAGCACCACGCCGATCGAAAGGCTCAGCAATATCGATTTCATTCTCGGGTACACGATCTCTCCAAGGGTATTGGACGTACGACGACAACACGGGACGGCGTTGGCGGGCGCACTCCGCCCTAGCCGGAGCTAGGCGCCGTCGGCTTAGCTACGAGAGATCGAAAGGGGGTGGGCGGGGAAGCCGTGATGCTGGCGGGTCCCGTCCGAGATTTGCACGGCGATTGCGGTGATCGATCGCGACTCGCTCGACGGGCCTGGAATCCGGAATCATCGGGAGCCGAGCAGCCGGCAACCCGACCAGGTTGAGTCCCGTCACCGGCACTCGACCCTCTTCCACCATGAGCACGTAGTCGTGCCCGTCGTGGCCGCGCTCGAAATGCGCGTGATCGTCATCGTGATCGACGGCGGGAGATACTGGAACTCCCGTCATCAAGGCGATGGCGACGACGGCCATCAGTGCGTTCAGCGATTGGCGACCACGCATGAGGTGGATAGTGGGGACTGCGGGTGGGGGAGTCAAGAAGAGAAGAGAGGTGATCTGGGATCCCTTACGCTAGACAGGGGCCTTGGCTATCCTACCCAACGACCCAGACGATCAAGGCGATCCATGAGGACTTTGAACGCGATGGTGGCGGGTGTGGCCGTTCTGCTGACGCTCGCCGCGCTCCCGCCAAGACACATCGAGCTAGTCAGTAGCTTTCCTGCGGCTGACACGGTCTTGACCAAGGCGCCGTCGGAGTTGGTGCTGACATTCAACGCGGACTTGGACTTCGGACGGAGTGCCGCGACGATGCGGAGTCCGCAGGGAACGCCGGTGAAACTCGGCGATCCGCAGACAACGGACGACCCGAGGCAGATGGTGGTTGCGGTGGCGGAGAATTTGGAACCAGGGACCTATATGGTTTCGTGGACCGCCGCACCGAAAGACGATCATGGGGGGAGGGGTAGGTTCAGGTTTGAGGTGAGGTAGCCTCTTCTTCGTCAACGACCTCCGCCCGCTCGACGCGAAAGAACAGCGGTTTCTGCCCTTCCCGGTACAGCCTGTTCTGAAACGCAAGCAGGGCGGCCTGCGCCCGCTTGAGGTAGGCACGGTAGTGTGCAGAGGTTCACCGCGATCACTCGGAAGTGGATCTCGACACCGCGCGGCTGATCGCTCATCAACTGCTCGATCTTCGTCGATGTACCAGCATCCTCCCACGCACTGTCCTCGGACTGCCGCTGGATTTTGTAGAACCCAGCCCTTACACCTTCCACCGGTGGCTTCCACCGGAGGATCGCCCAGGTATCGCCTTCGGCGACGATGCCGATGTTCCGGACCTCACCGGGAGCTTCCAGTCTGGAACTGCTCCGCGGGCCGGCCCAGCCGAGCTTGCTGAGTTTCTCCGGTCGATCCCGCACCGCGATCTCGGCGTACTTCAGGTCAGCCTTCATACCGTCGACGAGGTCGTCGAGCGCCTCGTCTTTGATCGCGTGCTGCTCGCGGGTCTCCGTCTCGGCGGCGACGGTTGCCGCCCGGGCTTCGGTGTACCTATCGAGCTTTGCCTTGAGCTCGGTTGCCGGAACCGGCGATCGAGCCGCAGTTGCCACGCACCCGACTGGATGGCGCGGCAATCATGTCCGAGGCCGGATGGCCGGTTGTCGCACTGACCATCAGGCATGACCGGATCGATAATTTCTGGTTCAGCCTTATCCATGAACTCGTACACGTGAACACGCACCTAGGTGATTCGAATTCCTCCTTCTATGACGACCTCGACGCCGATCCGTCGGACGACGCGCTAGAAAGCGAGGCAGATCAGCTTGCGAGAGATTTTTTGATTCCTGTTGAAGAGTGGGAAAACAGCGCGGCGAACCTGATTCCGTCGCACGATACGGTGGTCCAACTTGCCAATAAACTTCGGATTCATCCGGCCATCGTAGCGGGCCGCGTGCGGTATGACGCTGGGAATTTCAAGATCCTGCACGGGTTGGTTGGCTACAGAGGCGTGCGCCGACTGTTTCCCAAAATAGAGTGGTAAAGGCTTCCTCCGGCGCTTGGCCTCGTGAGATCGAGCGCGTTAAGAATCTTGGAGAGAATGCACCGCCGCACCGGACTCAGCTAGGCCACGATTGGGGTTCGGCATTTGACCGCCGAACAACGAGGGTGAGGACCTTGCAACAAAGTGATCCTCGCAATCAAACGGTACCGGCATAGCGTCACCTGCCACCCATCTTGTCCCCGCGGTTTCGATAGAGACTTGTTGGATTCGCGTCGTGATACCATGGCCGCTGAAATCGAAGAAAGTGGTGGCCGGCGTGGCGGAATCGGTAGACGCGGAAGCCCAGCAAGCTTTTGAGCGCAAGCTCATGAGGGTTCGAATCCCTCCGCCGGTACCCACCGCGCTATTGCTGTTGAGTGGCGCGAAGCATAACTTTTGAGTTGCTGGGCTTTCCCGTAGCGTTATCCGCTGCGCCAAGAGAGCTGGGGCCGGAGCCTTCGGCCTCGGCTTTCTTTTTCTGTCCCCCCTGTCCCTCTTGATCATCAAGGTCGCGATCAGGCTGCTGGCGAGGCGTTCCGTTCCGAAGAAGTAGTAGGGAAACCCCGTTGAGCCATGGCCTCGACTATCAAGGCCGAAGCGTCACGCACCGTGGAGCAACCAGGCTCTGCCACGCGGTGGCCGTCAAGGCCACTTCCTCGAGCTGGGTCGACTGTGCTGAGGTCAAGTCTGGAAAGAAGTCCGGCGAGGTGCGCTGCTCGATCTCCCGCACCGACACGAGCTGCTGATCGACGTCGGCTCCGCCCCCTAATCTGAGGGCTCGCCACCGGACTGCACGACGACCCTATCGTGCTGAATGATCTTGCGGAACGACTCGCTGGTTGTCGCCCAGTCAACCACATCCACCTTGAACGGCAGGTCGGATTTCGCGAAGTCGTCCGTCAGGGCAGCGCTGACTGTTAGGCCGAGCGGTTCGTCCCCGATGACCGCAAGATCGAGGTCGGAGTATTCCTTTGCCGTCCCCGTGGCCCGCGAACCGAAGGCCCACACTTCATTGGCGGCAACGTGTCGCTGCAGAATCTGCCGCACGATCTCCCAGTTGGACAGGGTGATATCGATCGGCGGTGCGTCCGTCACGTGTCGCGCTGCCCGAGCTGGTCGAGGAGATATCGGGCTTCCTCGAGAAAATCCGGAATGCCCGCGACAACGACGAGGGCGATTTCCTCGTCGTAGGTATGGCTGGTCTTGGCGCGCATCTCGCGGTAGCTCCGCCATTTCGGCCAATCACCAAGCAGGAGTCCCTGTTCGGAAGCCGAGCGGATAAGGTGCGCAAAGTCAGCCTCGTCGAACTCGCCGGGGGTGGCGGCGCCTGCCTCCAGGAAGCGCTTGACCATCTTGTGGCACTGCTCGTACGTGAACTCGAAGCGCTGGATCAATCCATCCCGGATCTGCGCATCATCGGTCTCGCGTTGATACCGGTCCAAACCCTCTGCAAGTCGTGCAACGGCGTTGCGAAGCGGGGATAGGTCAAGGCTCATCGTGTTCTCCGGGGCTCTCGAGGAGGTTCATCCACGGTCAGCGAGACAGGTTCTGCTGTGCCGAGCGCTTGCTTGGCTAACGTATGTGGCGAACGCCTCCATCGCCAATACCTCGTGCGTATTGTCGCCGGCCTCGGCCTCATCGCCTGGGGGTACACCCAGCGGGACAGCAGGCTACAACGACCATGATTCAAGTCACGGCTTACCGACCCGCCACCACGAGAACCCCCACCGGTTTCCTTGCACGTCTTGGATTGGGGTGACCACCGCCAACCCACCGTCGGTGAGAAACGCGACCGGCACGTACTCACCGGCGGGGTTTCGGATCCTCTGCTGCGTCCACGAGTCCGGTTGGAACGGCACCGATTCATTCACCCTCGGCGCCCCTGGCCCAACATCGATGCGAGCCACGTGCACGCGCAGCGATTCCGCGCGACCCGAGAACCAGGTGGCCGCAAGCTCACCCGGGCCGCGCCCCACGAGGTACGGGTAGAACACGCGGTCATCATCGTGGGCGACCGGCCAGCGGTCCCAGGTCCTGCCCTGGTCGGTGGAGCGCCCCAACCAAAGTTCGCGTCCCTCGCTCCACAGGTGGTACAGCGCACCGTCAGCATCCCATGCG
>Ga0114949_10003027_pt1 | contig 10585 bp, 11 predicted proteins | sample N074metaG_FD_83505 | JGI IMG/M metagenome (GOLD analysis project Ga0114949, IMG submission 83505) | Deep subsurface microbial communities from Kermadec Trench to uncover new lineages of life (NeLLi) - N074 metaG | ecosystem: Environmental > Aquatic > Marine > Ocean trench > Sediment | place... | reverse complement strand
CGGCCCCACCGCAGATGGTTTCATAGTACTGAAAATTATTATTTCCCATTAAAAGATTATTCATGCTTCCTTGCGATGCCGCTTGGATGCCTAGTGCTGCCAAAAGGGCATCTACTATTATTTGGGAAGTCTCCACATTTCCCGCAGCAACGGGAAGTGGGAAGGTTGGGGCCAACAAGCTTTTCTCAGGGATATTTATCTCCAGGTGGCGAAAACATCCAGAATTAAGGGGAATATTTCTTCCTATTAGGCATCTTATCACATAGAAAATTGCCGCTTTTGTTACGGCAAATGGGGTATTGTATATATCTTGGCGTTCGGGAGAAGTTCCTGAAAAATCAATGTGAAGTTTTTCATCCTCTTGGAAAATTGACAATTTAATGTTGCTACCATTGTCCATTGGGACTTCCACAGATGATTTTTTGATAGTTGAAATGATCGATTTGACCGAATCAGCAGCATTTTTTTGAATATGTTGTGAATAAGCTTCAACTGTTTTTTCTCCGTATTCCTCAATCAATAGTTTCAGCTCTTTAATACCTAAGTGGTTGGCCGAAATTTGGGCCTTTAAATCTGCCATGTTGGCCTTGGGATTTCTAGCGGGATAGGGGCCTTCTAGTAACAGCTTTAATAAATTGCTCTCCTTAAAAATTCCCTCCTCCACTATTTTAAATCCCTTAAATAATACTCCTTCCTCTAATATGGATTTTGCATCCATGGGCATGGAACCAGGATGCTTGCCCCCAATGTCAGCATGATGCCCTCTTGAGGCCAGATAATAAGCTGGATTATTTTTATTATCTAGAAAAAGTGGCGTTACCACCGTTAAATCAGGCAAATGTGTCCCACCGGTATAAGGATCGTTATGAAGATAGCTATCCCCCTCCTTCATTTTTCCCCTAAATTTGGTAATAACTGATTTGATACATTCAGCGATTGACCCTAGATGAACCGGGATATGGGGGGCGTTTGATATTAATTCCCCCTTATCATCAAATATGGCGCAGCTATAATCAAGTCTCTCCTTGATATTGATGGAAAGGGCGTTTTTTTGTAAGGCCACTCCCATCCTCTCGGCAATGGACCTAAATCTATTGTTAAAGAGTTCCAGATACAGTGGATCTGCATGTTCATGGGAGGAAATTATTTTTTTAATTTGCCTATGCTTTTTTTTGAGCAAAAATTCGCCACCAGATAGCTTGGTGATTTCCCAATTCGGGGTGACAAAAATTATGGTGGTAGAGCTGGCAAGAATTAAAGGCCCGTTTTCCTTTTTGCCAGTTGAAAATTTTTCCATTGGGGTGATGGGACACTGATACCATTTTCCCCGCCAAAACACCTTGTGTCCGGCAATTTCTCCCTTAAACCTATCAAGGTCTTTTATGGAAGTGAAAGATTCTGACATTTCCCCAGTTTCTTTTATTTCTAGGCCCTCAAGCAACAGGGAGTCAATTACCACGGAGGCATTAGCAGGAGAAAATCCAAATTCTTTAAGATGAAGTTTGTTAAAATCTTTAAGGATCGATTTATCAGGGGAATAGGGGAGTTCCATTACGGAAAAAGTATCCTCAAAGCGCAAAAATATTTTCCTTATGTATTTGATACGCTCTTTTAGAACCCCCTGATTGGCCATGAAATTTGTGATATCTTTTTCTAATTCACGGTAGATGGTTTCAAGTGCAGAGGACTCAAAATCATTAAAAATTTTGTTGATAACTTTTTTTGTCTTTTTAGAAATGGAGGCCTGTAAAAGCCCATAGGAGGATAGTACTGAGGATTGGGGATGGGCCAAAATCTTACCTATGCTTAATAGGTCGGCGACATCGCAGGCATGTTGCCCCCCGGCACCTCCATAACTAACCAGCACATGATCTTTTAAATCAATACCCCTTTCGGTGGTGATTTTTTTTAGTCCCAGGGCAATATTTTGGTTGGCGACTTCTAAATAAGCTTCCGCCAGCTTAAAAATATCTTTTTTTAAAGTCGGATCTTCTAAAGATTTGTTAACCTTTTGCGCCAAGTCTTCAAAATTATTTTTTACAACCTTTTTATTTAAAACGCCTTTCCTATCTTTTCCGAAAGTTTTGGGGAAAAAATCGGGAATTATTCTACCTAATAAAAGGTTGCAATCGGTAATGGCCAGAGGGCCTTCCCATCCATAACTTGAAGGCCCTGGAAAGGCCCCGGCCGATTCCGGGCCAACCTGCAGCCTCCTATCGGCAAAACGAATGATAGAGCCTCCACCTGCGGCCAGGGTATTGATATCCAACATGGGGGTACAAATCCTAATACCTGAAAGTATTTTTTCGTAGCTGTTTTCAAACTCGCCTGCAAAATGAAAAACATCAGTAGAGGTTCCCCCCATGTCAAAACCAATTATTTTATTTAGCCCAAGTTTTTTTCCTATTGATACTGCCCCCACAATGCCACCAACCGGGCCGGAAAGGACACTTCCTGCCCCACTAGAACTATCGGTTTTTACAAGGCCCCCGTTTGATTGCATAAAAAAAAGAGAGGTTCCCTGAAAATATTTTTCCAGTGATTGTCCATACTTTTTTATAATGGGTGAAAGGTAGGCATCTACCGTGGTGGTATCCCCTCGAGGGACAATTTTAGGAATAGGAAAGAAATGGGACAGAGAAATATTTTTAAAGTTAAAGGTCTTGGCCAATTCGGCCACTTCCAGTTCATGTTTGGGATTTTTGAGTGAGTGCAAGAGTGCCACCGATAGGGATTCAATTCCCATTTTTTCAAGGGCAGATAACTTATTTAAGATATCTTCTTTATTTAAAGGGATATGGATGGAACCGTCGGCGTATATTCTCTCTTTTACTTCCACAACTTGATCATATAATTGTTCGTGTTTTTTAATATGGAGGTCAAAAATATCTGGTCTTTGCTGGTAACCTATTTCGAGCAGATCTGCAAAACCCTCGGTAACTAAAAAGGCAGTTTTCGCCCCTTTTCTTTCTAGCAGCGCATTAGTACCTATTGTTGTCCCTATCCTAATTTCTTTAATGTTATTTTTTTTGCTAGGTATAAAAGATAAAATATCCTTTATACCTACGATGGTGGGATCTTCTTTTTTTTCTAATTGGGATAAAATTTTATGGACGAAAATTTCACCTTGCCCATTTATCCCCAGGATATCGGTAAAAGTTCCACCTTTATCTATATAAAATTTCCAATTGGATGGAACTTTTTCCATAATCGTTTTTTTTAATCTTGCTTAAATACTCCCTGCCAAAATATTAAATTGTCCTCATCATCTCGCCAAGACCTTTTTTTACAGTTCCGGCCTAGTCCAGATTTGATAAGTGGCCTAATGTCATATTGCATAAAATCTTCTTTTTGAATTTGGATTTAATTTGGGCCATTATCAGCTAAAAAGGAGTTTTTATGGGCGAATTCATTAAAGTTGCAATCAAGGATGATATAAAACCCGGAACCGGGAAGAAGGTAGATCTAAATGGCACTCCCTTGGCCTTATTTAATGTGGATGGGACTTTTTATGCCATTGACAACACCTGCCTCCACAGAAAAGGCCCCTTGGGAGATGGGGAAGTTGAAAAAAATATTGTTACCTGTCCCTGGCATGGATGGAAATATGACATTTTAACAGGAAATTGCCAAACCAATCCCGGCCTTAAGGTCAAATCCTTTAAAGTAAAGGTGGAAGGGGAGGATATATTGGTAGGTGAGGAACAAAACGGGTAAGCTCCCTATTTAGGGAGCTTCTAAGTAGTTTTCTAACGGCCCTGACAAATACACTTAATACGGGTAAGTGGGGGATTGGTATCTGGAATTGCTCGAGGGGTTAGGACATGGGCCGGCACAAAAGGTTCGATTATCCCTATCTCTTCCATGGGTGCGGCCTATGACGATATGACAATCCTCAGGCCCACTGGATGTATCGCTGCAGACACAATATTCCCGGGTTTCTTGATGGGCCACAACCTCTACTTTAACCCTGCATTTTCTTTCACGCCCAAATTTATCAGTCCAGGTACCAGAACACCTTAAGCTCTCTCATGTTCCACCAGGGTTTTCAAAAGAGAATACTTCACCCTCACACTCATTGGCCGCAAGAACTATTTGCGGTAGTAACATTAAGATGAAAATAAAATTTTTCATATTTTTTCTCCCGTTAATTAATACGATTTAGGATAAAATTTCTTAATTGTGGAAAATCTCAGCTAGAAAATTGATTAAGTCTGTTACTATAAAACGTTGATGGTGGCGGAGAAGGCAAAGTTGGTATTATCTACTGAGAAATCCTTAGGAAGAAATTGGACGTTGGGATAGAGGTAGATATCACGAGTGATGGCAATCCCAATCCCTACTGAAATATAGTGAGGGGCAGTGCTCATACTAAAGGGACTGCCATTTTCATCCGATCTTACATGCTCATAGTTCATAAATCCTAGCACCGTTCTAAAAAACCAGACTTTGGTGAATTCAAATTCAAAGAAGGGATACAGTCCTATACTATAGGTGGTTCTTAAATCTTCTGGTTTGGGATCGTCCTCATAAAACAATGGAGTATAGCTGAAGGCCAGTCCTAAGTTAAATCGGGACTCATTAAAATTGGTAAGAACGGTTATCCCAAGACTTAAAAATCCTGAGATATTTTGCTCTCTAAAGGCCACTGATGTGCCAAAGACATAATCCAGGCTTGAAACTAATTGAAACATTCCAAGTCCTTCTACTCTGTTATAACTTACACCTGGATTACTTATATTAAATTGTTTCCTATCGGGGTCCCCATCATCTCTGAAAGGGGCCAGGTAGCCAAAGCCAAATCCCAAGGTAAAACTGTTTTTCTTATCGAGTCTAAATCTTCCAGAGATTGATCCCCCAATAGAAGTTAGCGTTTCATTTTCAGGATTTCCATAGATATCAGGCCTTTTAAGTCCAAAGGGGTTATTAATGGCACCCCCATTATAAGCGAATCCAAAAGATAAACTCCACTTGGACTTAGAACCGGAAAGGGCCCTAAGACGGGGGTTGGTGACATCTTTATCGATATCATCACCATTTTTTTTCTTCTTAGCTTTTTCCTCTTGCTTTACAACTATCACTATTTCTTCGCTGGCCTCTACTTTCTCTGAAGAAGGTTTCCTGTATGGAGTTCCGTCTATGTTGGGGGTCATCTCTTGGGACCAGACAGCTGGAGATAAAAGCATTATTAAAAGGATTACCTTCAAAGTTTATCCAAAAGGGTGGTTATAACTAAATTTTAAAGGCGATTAGGACTAAGGTCAATTAGGGGGAATGGTAAGGAAAAAGTCTGAGGGGCCGATATTACTGTGTTTTGTACCTTTTTTTCACTTTCTTTTTTTCAATGATCTCCCCGGTTTCCATGTAGGTATTAATTTTTGGGGTTCTTTTTAAAGCTTTGCAGGGGATTTTTATTAGAGTTCCTGTTCCATATTGAGGTCTCCTGGTACCGGCAAAGCAGAGCTTGTTGGTTCTATCAACAATGTAGAAAAAGCTCCCACCGAGATCTTTATCATCACCCACATAAAATCCCTCTGCCTCAACAGCTCCACTCACATCATGGTCGTTGTAAGCAAAGAGACTCAGTGGTATAAAAAATAAAAGAAGGAGCAATTTCATAGAGCTTAATCACATTCTCCTTTTGAGTTTAAAATAACTAGATGTCGGTCTACTTGTTCTTGCGTGTACCAAGAAGGATAAGCAGGTTTTCCATCAAGCTCTACTCTAAACCATTCGTTATCGGAATGTTGTACCACCACACATTTTCCCTCAGATGCAGGTTTTCTGCTACTACTAGAAGAGGCACAGCCAATAAGTAGTCCTAAAATCATAAAAACAGATAGAATCTTCATAAGTATCTCCTAAGGTTGATTTTATCACTACTTGGCGAAATCACGAATTTTCAAATAAGGGTTGTTTAGATGTAAATAAAATTTGTTATAATGGATTTATGATTTCACGCGGAGAGTTTACATTTTCCTATTCTAGAAGCTCAGGGCCTGGGGGACAGAAGGTCAACAAGACCAATACCAAGGTAACCATGAGGTGGAATATCGTGGAGTCTAAGGCCCTTAGAGAGGACGTTAAAGAACGCTTTTTAAAGAAGTATTCAAGGCGCATTTTAGAAGATGGAACGGTGCTAATCGTAAGTCAGAGGTTTAGATCGCAGGATAGGAATATTGCCGATTGTATAGAAAAACTGGAGGAGATGATTGAATCGGTGAGAGTCCCACCTAAGAAAAGGAAGGCGACAAAACCTACCAGGTCATCGATTGAAAAGAGGCTTAAAGCAAAAAAGGGAAAAAGCGATCTTAAAAAAATGCGGCAGAAAAAATATTAGTCTTCCCAGCAATAGGTCCCATCATAGGTGTACTTGATAATGATCAGATCTTTTCCCACCTCAAAATAAATCCGGCAGCTGCTGGGGATTTCATTGCCGTCTTCATCAAAGTAATCGGGAAATGGACTGGTTAAATCTTTTATTCGAAGGTAGTAGAGAACCTCGTTGCCGTTTGGAAGTTCGTAGCTATCGGTAGGGTGTCCCCAATAGTCGATGATGCTATTGTAATCTTTGCCTACAAAGCCATCGAGAGTCTTTTCGAATTTGTTTTCCACATCACAGGATATAAAGAGGAGGGCAGAAATCAGCAGGATTATTTTCATCACAGATCTTATCGACCTATTAAGGAACCTTATTTAGGGCGTTAAATAGAGCTTGTTTACTCTTCCCAGCAGTAAGTGCCGCGATAGGTGTAATTTAGGATATTTTGGTCCTTATCGATTTCGAAATAGACGTTACAATAATCCTCAATCACCTCACCATCAGTATCGTATCTGTCAGGGGAGGTGCTGGTGATATCCTTTAATCGGCGATAAAAAATCACATCATTGCCATTAGGCCCTGTGTAGGAGTCCGTGGGATGTCCCCACTTGTCCACAACCACTTGATAGTCCTTGCCAACGAAGGAGTCGAGGGCCTTTTCGAACTTGTTCTCATATTTCGTGCAGGAGATGAGAAGGATCATGGAGATGAGTAAAAATTTTGTCATAAAGAATTTATGACATGGAAGCTAAATATTGACAAGATAGGGGTATATAATTTGCAACTTTAGGCCGCAGAGCAGGTATGTCCTATGAACTCTTTAAATTTCTCCACGTTGTCGGGGTCGCCACTTCGGTAACTGCTCTCACCATAGTGCTGTTTATGGATAAACCGGTCCATCATATCAGAGGATTTTCTCTTTTTGCCTCCTGCCTGATCCTCATTTCAGGATCTTTAATGGTCTATTATGGGAAATACTACGATCCAACTGGATTCTGATAAAGCTCACTATGTTGGTTTATCCTCTTCCTCTCTGGGGCCTTATGCTCTAAAAAACTAAAAGAGCACCGAATGACCTCCCTAGTGATTCTCCTTGCGGCGGGACTCCTGTCCGCCGCCATGGGTATTTTTAAGCATAAAAAAAGTTAACAACTATCAACTGTAAACCTCACCAAAACCTCTACTTAGGGTATGGCCCAGATAATATGGGAGGTTCTCTTTATGGGCCGGTACCAAACCAAAAAATTGGAAAAATTATCGTCAGGCAACCAGTTGGCACGCTAAAACATTGCCAAAAATTAAAAGTTCAAAGCTGGATTACCGCAGGTGAAAAAAACTTGATAGCTTTTGAATGGGGCAATAATAGGCCTTGTTTGAATATACCAATTCGACGATAAGGGCTAGAACCCCTGGCACCGTGCCGGGGGTTTTACTTGCAAAGGTCCTGGTAGCGTTTATACGCAGGCCGTTCGCCAATTCTTTCAAGCCATTTCATAATGTTTTTATATGGGGTTAGCTCTACTCCTATTCGTGGACAGATGGATGCCACTGAGAGGGTATTGAGATCTGCCAGGGTAAAATCATTCCCGGCCAGATATTCTTTATTTTCCAGGGTATTATTTAGAACTTCAAGCAGTGGGGGTATTTTTGCTTTTGCTTTTTCTATTACCCCAGCATCTTTTTTATCTTCTGGTACAAAGACCATTTGAATAAAGATTTCAATGATGGGTGGTTGCAACTCACCCTGGGCCCAAAAAGACCATTGCTGAACCAGGCCTTTTTCCGCCGGAGTGGTTCCTACAAGTTCTGGTTTATAGTTTTCGGCCAGGTAGAAGTTGATGGCCATGGATTCCCAAATGGTTGTGTCGCCATCAGTTAGGGCGGGAACTTTTCCATTAGGATTAATCTTTAGGAATTCAGGGGATTTATGCTCACCTTTTTCAAAACTTATAGTTTTTGGTTCATAGGGTGCACCTACTTCTTCTAGCGCCCAAAAACATCTTCCTGAGCTTGATCTTGGGGATCCATATATATTAAGCATAATTCATCCTTTTGGTTAAAATTTCTCCGGATAATAGAGCTTAAGAGCTACTTTGTAAAAGATGAAATAGCGTGTTAAGTAAGGGCATGATTTCCATCCTAATGCCCTTTAAAAACGAGGCCAAATTCCTGGCAAAGACCTTGGACTCCATCCTAAAGCAAGAGGTGGATTTTGAGCTTATTGCTGTTGATGATCATTCTCTTGATGGTTCCTGGGATATTATCTCTGGAATCGATGAGCGGGTTAGAGTCTTTAAAAATGAGGGAAGTGGCACCATCGATGCCTTAAGGCTCGCCTATAAGAAATGCAGTGGCGATTTCATCACCCGAATGGACGCGGATGATCTCATGCCAGAGGGTAAGCTGAGGAAACTAAGAGATCTTTTAGTAACAAATGGTAGGGGACATGTGGCCACCGGGAGAGTTGAGTATTTCAGCGATGGCGAATTAGGAGAGGGTTTTAAAAAATATGCCCAGTGGTTAAATGGACTCTGTGAGAGAGATGATCACTTTGAGCATATCTTTAAAGAATGTGTCATCGCTTCTCCTAACTGGATGATATATCGGCAGGACTTTGAGAGTATTGGTGGATTTAAAGATAGTATCTATCCAGAAGATTACCACTTGGTTTTTAAAATGTGGCAGGGTGGTCTTAAAGTAGTGAGCTCAAGTGAAGTAACCCACCTGTGGCGAGATCATCCGGATCGGGCCTCAAGAAATCTAGAGGTCTATCGGGATCAAAAATTCTACGATTTAAAACTGGATTTTTTTCTTAAAACAAGAGGTGAGCATATCACTCTTTGGGGAGCGGGACCTTCGGGTAAAAGTCTGGCGCAAAAGTTTATTGAAAGAAAAGTGGAGTTTACCTGGGTAGCTGATAATGAAAAAAAGATAGGAAAGTTTATTTATGGAGTAGAAGTAAATCCTATAGAAAAAGTCACTGGCGATATAATTTTGGCAGTAAATCAAAAAGATGCCATGCCCGGAATGGTAAAATTTTTAAATGCAAAAAAAATAGATAATTATTTTGTATTCTAACTTTTTCGGTTCTGAAAAATATTAAAGAAAAGCATTCTTCATTAAAGATTATTTGATAATTCTTAAGCAGGAGTTTCAAATGGTAGAATTAATATCTGAAAATATTGAAAGATCAATTTATTTTATTAGGGGACAACGGGTAATGATTGATAGTGACCTCGCAGAGCTTTATGAGGTCGAAACTAAGGTGTTAAATAGGCAAGTGAAAAGAAACTTGAAGCGGTTCCCTCTAGATTTCATGTTTCAGTTGTCAAATCAAGAGTTTACAAACTTGAAGTGCCAAATTGGCACCTCAAGCTTGGCCCATGGTGGCAGAAGAATTCCTCCGTTGGCCTTCACAGAAAACGGGGTGGCCATGTTGTCAGGTATTTTAAACGGCAATCGAGCAATAGAAGTAAATATTGCAATTATGAGAATATTTACGAAACTTAGGAGTTTTTTGCTTCTAGAGCGCGAGTTAACTGAGAGAATGAGCAAGTTAGAAGAGGGTACCGTGAAATTATTCAAAACAGTTTTTGAGAGGATGGATAATTTAGAAAATAAAATAACACCCAGGCTTTCACCTAATCGTAAAAAAATTGGTTTAAAATAAGATTTAAGCAATAATTTTGATTTCCACCCTAGTTTTTTTAATTTTCAAATTGCATTGATATAAATGCCGTTTATGACGATAAGGATTAGATGAAAATCCTTTATTTAATCCTAGCGTTAAGTTTTATTTCCCCCACCGTCTTTCCCCAAGAGGCAGATAAAATCATTCCCTGGAATCAGTTCTCTAAAAGATTGCCAGGTAGAAGGATGTTTATGTTTAAGGCGGGAATACAAAAAATTGGTGGAGTGATGAAGATCTTTCCCATCAATAAAAAGACCACCAAAAAGCTTTATAAGGAGGCCTTAGATATCGTTCAAAATAAATTAAACTTAAGGCTTAACAGACCTCCAAAACTTGTGATTTCCGATTATATAACCGGACTTTCCAAGGAGAAAACCTTAGATGAGCTAATTAAAAAAAGTGGTATCAGCACAAAAAGTGAGGCCTTACAGTTTAAATATGGCCAGGACGCACAGATTGTTCCCGCTGTTTATCTTCCCAGTAATACCATCGTAGTTTATAGAGATAACATCTCCATCTTCTCCAAACTATTATCTTTTAAGAAAAAAGAACTTAGAGAAGCAGTTACGCTT
>Ga0114949_10003024_pt1 | contig 10590 bp, 9 predicted proteins | sample N074metaG_FD_83505 | JGI IMG/M metagenome (GOLD analysis project Ga0114949, IMG submission 83505) | Deep subsurface microbial communities from Kermadec Trench to uncover new lineages of life (NeLLi) - N074 metaG | ecosystem: Environmental > Aquatic > Marine > Ocean trench > Sediment | place... | reverse complement strand
TTCAGCCAATGACCTCAAAGCAGCCGCAGCGCATTCTCAAGCAATTCGATTCGAAATTCCCTCTGCAACGGCTGAACCTCGCCATCCAGATGCGACGGTACCGGCTCAGCGGCGATCAGCTCGAAAGATTTGATGGTGCTGCAGGTTACTTCCGCTTCACGCGTGTGCGTTCCCTTGATGAGTTTAGGCAACAACGAAAGAATTCGTAGCCGGTTAACCGATGAAACAAGAACAAGGTCCAGGTTGCCATCATCAATTTTTGCCATTGGCGCTATATGGAACATCCCGCCGACCCATGGACCGTTACTGATATTTGCCAGTGTAATTGGTCCTTCATACTCGCTGCCGTTGTAGGTAATTTTGACGTCAGGTGTGATAACTCCGTCCCATATACCCTGGAAGACAGCGACCAGATAAACCAAGTCGCCAATTGGCAAACGCAGATTATGTGCGATTCGATTTATCTTGGCATCAAAGCCGATGCCGGCACCGTTGGCGAAAAATCTTTCGTTCATGCGCCCGGCGTCCACGTAACGTGCCGGCGCCTGATCGCATAAGCGGTTTGCCAGCAATGTGGTTGCATCTTCCCAATTCAGCGGAATTGAACAGGCTTTGGCGAAATCATTGCCGGTTCCGAGCGGGATCACACCGAGCGCAGTGTCGCTTTTTGCGCGTAGCAGTCCGTTAACCGCCTCGTGCACTGATCCGTCGCCGCCCGCGACGATCAGCCGATCTGCTCCCGCCGCAGAGGCCCGGAAAACTTTCTCCTCAAGATCGCCGGCAGCAGTGCTTTCCAATAACTCCACGGTAACGCCACGCGTGCCCAACAGATCGCGGATCGAAGCTATCTCGCGCCTCGCTCGCCCACGCCCGGCGACCGGGTTCAAAAAGAGTGGGACAGGCTTGCTGCTCATTCGCTGGCGGCCAACTGAGATTCTGTTCCTAATGCTACAATGCGGCCCTGCTTAGTACAAAACTCCTGGCTTTTCCTCATGCTCGAATTGGGAACAAAATTTCTTATTGCGTACTTCATTGGCTCAATTATGGGCTCATTGTTGGTGGGTCGTTGGCGCGGCGGCATTGATATCCGCAAGGAAGGCAGTGGCAATGCCGGGGGCACTAACGCCTTGAGGACTCAGGGCTGGCCTTTTGCACTGGCAGTTATGGTGGTTGACATCGGCAAAGGAGCATTTGCAGCAGGTGTGGTTCCCGGCCTGAGCCTGCCATTCGTCGCCACCGATCCCGAGGTGTCGCGGGTCTGGCTGGCACTTTGCTGTGCCGGGGCAGCGGTCGTCGGGCACGTCTGGCCCATGTGGCATGAATTTCGTGGTGGCAAAGGCGCCGCAACCTTGATCGGGACGCTCACCGTACTGGCACCGACTTTGCTGGTGCCGGTATTGCTTGTCTGGGCCTGGGTCCTGGTCTTGTTTGGTTACGTGGGTCTGGCTACGATTTCTGCCGCTGTATCGGCGCCGGTCTATCTGGGGCTCACCAGATTGCCGGACGATCAGCCGCTGTTCATCTACTGCACGGTGCTTGCCATCTATCTTGTTTTCAGTCATCGATCGAATTTACAACGTATGCGCGCAGGAACTGAAAACCGAAATACCCGATTGATGGTTTTTCGCAGGAATCGCCAAAAATAGTTATGGATTTGCTCGATGTTGAAAGGATTCTGGAGTCGATTTCCGGTTTGTCGCGTCGATTCCTCGACAATCTGGAAGTATTTTCCGAGGTCGATTCGACCAACAAGTACATGCTTGAGCAGCCGTGCCCTTCTCCTGGCAGATTTCAGGTAGCAATGGCCGAACATCAGACCGCCGGTCGCGGTCGACTTGACCGACGCTGGTACTCGGCTCCGTCAACAGGCATTTGCCTGTCAATGTCCTATACATTCGCCAGTCGACCGCGCGACTTTGCCAGCCTGACGCTCGCGATCGGTGCAAGCGTTGCAGATACGCTCAATGGACTCGGTATTCGTGGTATTGGGCTTAAGTGGCCTAACGACCTTATTATTGGTGATGGCAAGGTTGGCGGTATTCTCACCGAAGTACAGCCGGCGAGGGCAGCGGGCGTGACAGTGGTCGTCGGAATTGGGCTGAATGTCGATGGTCAGCATGCGGGCGAGAGGGAGGGTATTTGCGGCAGTATTGGTCGTGTGACAGATCTCGCGTCATGTTGTGACCGACTCCCAAGTCGGTCATTCATTTCAGCAGCGTTAATAGACTGTCTGTTCAATGCGATGGCACGGTTCGAGTCTGACGGTTTTGCGCCATTTATCGATAGCTGGCAGCAATTTGACTGGCTCCGCGGCCAGCGCATACAGGTTGAATTGACTGACGAGCTGGTCCCCGGCGTCGCACAGGGAATAGACGATGACGGTACGCTCATTCTCGAGACCCGGACCGGGACACGACGCATCGTTTCGGGCAGCGTTCGTTTTGCCGATAAATCAGGTGTCCACCTGTGAGTGACAGTCGTGCGTTGTTGTTTGATATAGGCAATTCCCGCTTGAAATGGGGTGTGCTGGAGCATGATCGTCTTGTCCGAACCGGTAGCATCACACACGAGACCCTGCAGGAATCCGGATTTGGTTCATTGATGAAACAATTGCCGCGCGACGTTGGGCAGGTTCTGGTAAGTAACATAGCAGGCGCGAGTATTGGCACCCGACTTGCCGGTTTGATCGGCATCCATTGCAATACGGACGTGCGCTTCGCGCGGCCCGAGAAAAAAGCATACGGAATTTTGAACAGTTACACACACCCCAGGCGTTTGGGCGTCGACCGCTGGGCTGCGATGATTGGCGCCCGTGCTGAATTGCGCGGGACAATTTGTATTGTGGATGTTGGCACTGCCGTTACGATTGATCTGATCGACAAAGACGGCCAGCATTTGGGGGGCCAGATCTTGCCAGGTTTGCAACTTATGGTTGACGCGTTGGGGACGGCAACGAACGGTATCAAGAACCCGGGCGAAATACGGAGAATTTCAGCAAACGGAATGCGGATGTTCGCCAAAAATACCAATGCGGCGATCAGCAATGGCGCACTTAATGCTGTTTGCGGCGCGATCGAACGAGCAGTCAAGACCATGCGAGCGGCGGGTTTCAGGCCGAAAATCGTCTTGACCGGAGGTGATGCCTCGCGCATTCTAAAGCAGCTCGATGGCAACATCCTTCATCGGCCAAATCTTGTTCTGCAGGGCCTGGCCTTCATAGTGCGAAGTAATTCATGAGAAACCTCTTATTTGTGCTGGTACTCGCGAATATTCTCTACTACATGTGGGACAGGTTTGTTGAAGAACCGGATCAGCTGGGCATTGTTGTCGTCAACGAATCCGAACTTGGTCCGCCGCTCAACGTGTCCAGCATGGTGGTTGCCGAGGCAGCGGCCAGCGTGGGCGCCGTTCTTGGCTCAGGCAAACCATCAGATCTGGCCGCACTTACAGGACGCTCTTGCGTAACCATCGGCCCATTCAAGACCAATACAGAAGCAGATGGAGCACTGGCCGAATATGAAAAAGAAGGAATGCGTGCCAGCGTTCGCACCACTCAGGGGCAGGTATTTGTCGGTCACTGGGTGCAGATCAGGAACATACCAGATCGCGATGCCGGCAATGTAATACTGGAAAAACTCAGGGCCGGCGGGCTCGGAGACGCCTACCTGGTGCCGACGGAAGAGGAGGGCCTGAAGATATCCCTGGGCCTGTTTGGCGAAATGAGCCGTGCTGAACGTATAGAACTGCAGGCAAAATCACTGGACCTACCGGCAGACATCACGCCGAGAATGCGTGATCAGACAGTCTTTTACGTCGATATCGGTCTGCTGCCAGGCAAGGGTGCCGGCGCCATGATCGAGAAATACGGCGAGGAAAAGGTCAAATTGCGCGATGAGGCAACCTGTCCCAGGTCTCATTAATCCGCTGAATTCGTGTCCAAAGCCCTTGCCCGGCGTGCCTTAAAAGCCAATAATGCGCTCCGCAAACACCTCTCGCGGCTCCCCCGGCCGGTCTGGTTAGAAAGGAGATGTTACGCCATGCATGGCAGGCACCATCTCAGAAATTAATGCCGGCATAGCTCAGTTGGTAGAGCAACTGATTTGTAATCAGTAGGTCCGCGGTTCGATTCCGTGTGCCGGCACCAAATTTTCTAAGAAATTGAGGGCGTCAGAGCTAACAGGTTCTGACCCCTTTTCGCTGTAGAGAAATCTTTCTTGGCGACTTGCTCCGAAATCTGATCCGGGTTTTGTATTGAAAAGTTATCCAGCGAATTAGCCAGACGCACCGTGACTGAGACCCGCAAAGTCGGATAAAGCGGGTCAATAGTTGATACAAATTTAGATCAGCACCGCTGGAGGAGGGTCAGGTCTAACCGATTTGAGACTCGACGAGTGGTCAGAGTGGTGCCTCAGCCTAACCCGATAGCCCAGATCTGTGCTTTGGTATAGACGAGGAGATAAGCATGGGCGGACGGTATCCACGCGGCGTTCGCGTTTGCCGCGTTCTAATACCCAAGCTAGACCGAGCGCGGTCTCGGTGCCGCCTATTCCCTGAAAGTCGGCGGAGCCGGCAGCGAATATACGTATATTCAGGAAACCGCCATTTCATCTACTATATTCACAAATACGCCAAACTATTGCGTTATATTCAAATAATCGGCCATAATGTACCGTTCTGACATCCGGATATCCTCGCATGGCGATTTTTATCAAGGGCCGCGACGGCTCAGCGGACAGCCTTAGAAAGAAAGCTCGGCGTCAAGGTTGGTTATCTCTCGGTCATGGCATTTACTGTCAGACGGGCGATGATCCGAACTCTTTGGTGTTTTCAAACTGGCAGGACATCGTACATTCGATATTTCCGGACGCCATCGTCTCGCACCGCACGGCGATCAGACTCCGGCCTGAAAAGGATACTATTTTCCTGACCAGGCCAGTCAGTGCCTACCGCAATTACAAAGTTGGCCCGCTGGCCATCAGCGTTACACCGGGGGACGTGCAGATTGGGACATGGCCCATCGGAAAGGAATTGCGCGCCTCCGGCGATGCTCGCGCGTGGCTCGAAAATCTGAGTGCGAGTCGCCGACGCGGCGCAGTACCGCGTGCTCTCGGCCAGGAGGCGCTGGAGGTCGAACTGGACAAGGTTATGGCCCGCAACGGAGAAATTTATCTTAAGGCGACTCGCCAGGAAGCGAACGTCATTGCTCCTCAATTGCACCTCGAAGAGGAGGCCGCGAAGCTCGATGCCATTGTGGGCGCACTGTGTGCCACCCGGCCGCACTCGGGCATCCTGAAGTCGGACCGAGCCATCGCGCGTGCAAATCGGAAACCCTTTGACGCGCACATCGTCAACTGTTTTGACGCCCTTGTTCGCGCGCTAGGTAGCCATGACTTGCCGGCAATAAAGACGCAACTCGATCGGCAGTCGTGGCGGCATCAGGCGTTTATCGAGTCGTACTTTTCCAACTATATCGAAGGCACTCGATTCGGCTTAAGTGAAGCCGAGGAGATCGTGTTCGAGCGGCAGGTGGACGAATCGAGGCATGCAGACAGCCACGATATTCTTGCTGTGTATGACATCGCGGTCGATGTGGATCAAATGCTTGTCACGCCATCGGCGCCGGATGATTTTCGGCAGATGCTGCGCCGAAGGCACGCTTTTCTTATGCACGACCGCCCGGACAAGCGGCCGGGGCAGTGGAAGGAAAAGCCCAATCAAGCGGGAAACGTCATGTTTGCCGCGCCGGAGGCTGTAAACGGCACCCTGACGCAGGGCCTCGAACGTTATCTGGATCTGCCCGCCGGATTCGCGCGCGCCGTATTCATGCATTTCGTCATCACTCAGGTACACCCGTTCGATGATGGCAATGGCCGCCTGGCGCGGCTGTTTCTCTCTGCCGAATTGGTCAGCGCCGAAGAAAGCAAGATCGTTATCCCCAATGTGAAGCGTGACGATTACATCAACGGGTTGCGCATGGCGAACAGGGATGAAGACTTTCGGATCATGCTCAAGGTGATGACGCAGCTCTACCGCTACACAGCGGCATTGCCGTGGCGAGACTATGACGAGATAGTCACAACGCTGCAGGTGCATCACGCGTTCGACAGCCCGGACGAGGGACTGATCCGATTTTCGCGTGCACTGAGAGATATTTGATAGTTGCTGAATGCTCGTATGACAATGAACCAGGCGATTTCTTTCTAAGAAAGCACCCGCATATCGCATGGCTACGAGGTCATATCTCGGCAAATTTCTAAAGGAATTGCGCTGGAGACCGCATTATTCCTTGATTGCAGAATTGATTTGTAATCAGTAGGTCCCGAGTTCGACTCTTGGTGCCGGCACCACTTAAGTTCCTGATTTCTCAGGATGCAACCCGGACCAGTCAGGAAGCTCTGATCGGTCCGGGGATACTTCTTCCCCGATCATCAGATAGCTGGTTTTGCGTTTCATTTGCGCACTCGCAGTTGCATGTTTGGCTCGTAGTATCTGGGGTATGCAGCCGGTCTTTGACCCGTTGCGCCGAATCTGAATCAGCGATTTGTCCCGTCCCAAGGGCGCGGCAAATACATCACAAGAGTGGTGTGATTGCCGGGCCTTTTTTCGTGGGCGATCTGCACACCCGGCCAGAATGGAATGATCGGATGGCGGATAGATTTCTTAGGATTAATGATGTTGAGCGGATGATTGGTTTCAGTCGCACAACAATCTGGTGAATGCGTCGGGATGACGGCTTCCCTTGGCCAGCTAAAATTCGCAGCGACTACGCTGCTTGGTCAGATTTGGAAATTACCGATTGGATGATAAAACAACTGGATGCACGATAGGATTCGGTTTCCGCTGCCGATAGTTCGGCAGCAGCTTTCGTCAGGCAGCCCCGACCATGAAGAACGTAATCCGAACGTCGGCAATGCGATTTTCACTTGGGTGGCTGCTACATGCCTGATAGCAAATGGCAGCCCGGTATCAAATCATCTGACGTGCGGAATGCAGGGCTGTTTGTCGAATCGAATTTTTATTTACGGCTATCCAGTAAATCCCTCGAGCGCTTCCCGCAATCGACTGCCCCAAAACCTGATCAGCACACCGACTTCCTCGGTAGTCCTGGCGACGTTGTTATGTGAATAGGCTCCAGCTCTTGTCGAGGCAGCTCGTCGATCCACGGCTCGGGCCAGAATTCTATTGGTTTCGGAATCTCGCACCTCCAGCGCCAGGCTCGCTTCGACGTATGCGCCGACATAGACGTAGGAACGACCACCCACTGGGTCCGGGGGCCTGTGCGAAGTGACATTAAGCAATATACCCTCGACTACCAAAACGTCAGGACCGGGCTCATCCACGACATCGAATCGATTGCTCTTCTGAAGCTCCTCCATAAAAATATCATCGACAAGCGCCTCAAATCGCGCCCGGGATTCGTCGTCTATGATAAACGGGCCGCCACGGGAGCGGGCCTCAGGTGTGTCGCCCATGTTCGTTGCCTGTGCATATTCGATTCCGGCATTAGCGGGCAGTATTTTCGTGTAGCCGGAAAGATTCAAGTCGGGTACGGCCCACGCCATATCCACTCGGGCGTTGTCGAATTTGTGCAAGCCATCGAATGAAACCTCAGCGTTGGGACCCGTCTGAACGGTTGGTGGCGGGACAATCGTAGTCGTACAGCCAACTCCAGCCACGAAGACAAACGCCGTCATCAGCGTTAATACGAATCTCATGATTTTCATATCCGATCACATTTTATTTTGCCGAACATCATTTTTCTATTAGTATCCTAACGGAACCTTGCCTGACGACCGTTCAAGGTCCGCGCCCGGGCGCAGTTCGATCTATTGCATACGTGCTGCATTGCCGATGCCATGAAAGCTGCAAGGACGGCGGATTCGATAAGGCATTGACCTCCATCACTGTGAAAAGAAATCAAACTGTTCAGCATCCTCAGGGGGGGAGAACGTGAATATGCTGTCAGAGAATTCCGGCGAGAAATTCCATTCTTTAAATAGGGCCCTAAACTGCGGCTGTCCCTCGAGATTTTTGTATGTCACTACTATTCGGCGAGGCACCGGCTTGTCGCCCTTTGCAACCCACAACTGAACATCCGCATCCTCGTTGCGCAGTGCCAAATTGTCACACAATATCCCTGCGATCGTTGCCTCTCCGACGTAGTACCCGGATTTCACCATGCGTTTCATTGAATCCGTCAAATCTATGGAAAAGAAGTGGTTTAGCTGGTCAGGAGTTCCCAAATGTTCAGCCAGAAATACGAACGACGCATGGATATCGCCCGGTTGAAGTGTGGTGTCGTAGACATAGGCATCTCCTATAGTGCTGAATACCGAGATTGTGTCGCCATCGAGGATAATAGTGACGTTATCGCCATCTCGATTGTCAAAATGCACATTGGCCTGTGAAGGACGTTGCAACGACGCTGTTATGTTCGTTCCATTCTCAAGTGTCTGACCATTTTTCTGCAACGCTTCATTCGCCATGTCAACGACCATGGTAAAAGCCGATGCGCCCGAAATGAATTCCGTCATACGTGTCAGAATGTCCGATACGTCTTTGTCTAGTTCAGGTCCGCTCGTTGTCGCTGGTGAACTGTCTGTGCGCTGCGTCGCTGCCGGGTCCACGTCGTAGTCGGCATCGGTCATTTGTGCACGCACGGATGTTTGTAATGTTAAGAGCGAGATCAGTATCGGCAGGATAAATTTTTTCATAACAACACCAGATTTACTTGTTGTGGAAGCATATGCCTCCACGAATCGAAAATCATGCAACGCCTATACTCGCTTGCGGTGGATGACGGGAAAATACGCTTGGCAGAGCATTGAACTGTGCCATCCAAACATCAAAGATCATCAGAAGCAGCGTCGACGGATTCGATCCCGGTTGACGATGATGTTTCTCGATGCAGTGGGTGGGTAGTAATAGCATCAGCTGCAACATCTGTGCCAGAGCAGAATCGTTCATTGCTGTGAGGTTTACCAGCGACTGCCCGTAAATTGCGTCGTGAGCAACGGGCCTCCAACGGAAGGGCGGACTAATATGGACGGTAACAGCGGCGATGCCCTGCAGCCGCAATTCGCGGCCACTTACATTTTCGTATTCAGGGTACCCATCTACGAAATAATGGGCGCTAACCTAAATGTTGGAGTCCTTCACAGAGTTGACGGGCTTCAACCTATCTGCACGCGACTGCCCGCCAAGCTCGACACGAATTGGTCTGGTACAAAACTTGCAGCTAATCCTTTGAGACACTCTCCACCAGGCGGGCACGCTTGCATTGACAAGGGGCAATTGTGATTAAGCACGACCTAGACGAAAGTACAAATAGTTGGACCGCAGGAGTCACTCTTCCGGGAGACACGCTCAATGAGTTTCAAGGCAAGTAAACCTGATGATTACAATCGGGAATCTCCTGTTCTCCTATGATGAGGGAGACTTTTCACTGGAGATACCTGAGCTAAAGGTCGCGCATGGCGAGACCGTCGCTATCGTCGGTCCGAGCGGATCGGGCAAGACGACGCTGCTCAACCTGATGGCGGGTACCGCAACGCCGCAATCAGGCCAGGTCACTACTAACGGTTACGAAATATCCAGGCTGCATGACGCGGCCCGGCGCGACTTTCGCATCGCCAATATCGGACTGGTGTTCCAGGAATTCGAACTGCTCGAATACTTGAATGTCCTCGACAATATCCTCCTGCCGTATCGAATAAACCGCACGCTGCAACTTGATACGAGTGTTCGCGTGCGTGCCGAAGCGATCGCGGAAAGCGTGGGCATCGGCGACAAGCTTGCCCGCTATCCCGATCAACTTTCTCAGGGTGAAAAGCAGCGCGTCGCGGTGATCCGGGCGTTAGTAGTGCAGCCGCCATTGCTGCTGGCCGATGAACCGACAGGCAATCTTGATCCGCTGAACAAGGACCGCGTACTCGATATCCTCTTGCAATACGTTAACGACAATGCCGCGACGTTGATCACCGTGACCCACGACCACGATATCCTGCATCGATTCCAGCGCGTGATTGATTTCAAGGATTTCTATGGACACGGGGCGAAGCACCGCTCGGAAAATGTTGCGGGAGAGGTGTGATGCGTGACGTGCTTTACCTGGCGTGGCGTTACCTGATTTACCATCGCTTGAAGACGGCCATCCTCGTAACCTCGATCATGTTGATCATCTATCTGCCTGTCGGACTCAATGTTGTCGTCGAGCAGAGTGCTAAGCATTTGACGGCAAGGGCCGCGGCAACGCCGCTCCTCGTTGGTGCGAAAGGAAGCCCACTGGAACTGGCGTTGAACTCCCTGTATTTCTCGTCGGAACATCCGGAGCTCATTGACTATTCTGAAGCGACAATGGTGACAGATTCCGGTCTCGCGGATGCCATCCCGCTGTATGTTCGGTTTCGCAGTCGAAGCCATCCAATTGTGGGTACGAGTCTCGATTACTTCAGTTTCCATGATCTGAGCTTCGCGACCGGCCGGCCGATGGCGCTGCTCGGAGAATGCGTCGTCGGGGCAAACGTTGCTGAGTCTCTGGGTGTTAAGCCAGGCGATGCGGTGATTTCCTCGCCGGAATCAGTATTCGAC
>Ga0114949_10003022_pt1 | contig 10592 bp, 7 predicted proteins | sample N074metaG_FD_83505 | JGI IMG/M metagenome (GOLD analysis project Ga0114949, IMG submission 83505) | Deep subsurface microbial communities from Kermadec Trench to uncover new lineages of life (NeLLi) - N074 metaG | ecosystem: Environmental > Aquatic > Marine > Ocean trench > Sediment | place... | reverse complement strand
GTCGTTTTAGTGCCCGGGGGTCAGAGTCAAGTGCCAGAGTAAAAAGCCCGAAGGGGTCAGAAAGACTCTGAGAATGGCTCTGGCACTTGACTCTGACCCCCTTTGTTCTGGCGTTTAGCTCGCAGGCTTGAAGTATCTTAGTCGGTTGGCGTTCATGACCACCGTCACGGACGACATGGCCATCGCAAAGCTGGCGAACATCGGGTTAAGCAACCATCCGGTCAGTGGGAAAAACAACCCGGCAGCCAACGGAATGCCGATGACGTTATAGATAAACGCGCCGAACAGATTTTGTTTGATATTGCGGATTGTCGCAGCGGAAATTGCAATGGCCGCGGCAACATTTTGCAATGAATCACCTGCCAACGTGACATCAGCGTGTTCAATCGCGACATCGGTGCCGCTGCCGATGGCAAAACCGGTATCTGCTTTGGCAAGCGCAGGTGCGTCATTAACGCCATCACCGACCATACCCACCTTATGTCCTTGTTGCTGCAACCGGTAAATGATCTCAAGTTTCTGTGCCGGCAATAACTCACTGTGCACGGTGTCAATGCCGAGCAAGTGACCAACAGCGGCGGCTGTTTTGTGGTTGTCGCCGGTGCACATCACAACCTGGATGCCCTGGTCATGCAGTGCCTTGATTGCTGCAGCAGTGTCGGATCTGATTTTATCTTTGAGAATCAGTAAGCCCATCAGTACGCCATCACAGGCTAGCCAGACAGGTGTACTGGCCTGGCTAGCCTGTCGCGATGCGACATCCTGCCATTTTTGTTGCAACCGGACCCGCTGATCATTCATCAGTTTTTCATTGCCGAGAAAATACCGCCTTCCCTCTATTTCACCACTAACGCCCTTACCCGTTATGGCTTCAAATCCCTTGCAAGCCAATGTGCTGATTTGCATGTTTTCGGCACTACGCAAAATCGCTTCCGCCAGCGGGTGTTCAGAGCCGGATTCAAGACTTGCCGCGAGTTGCAGCAGGCGTTTCTGGTTGCTCGAGCCAGTCACATAAATGTCGGCGACGGTTGGGCGACCCTCGGTCAGGGTGCCGGTTTTATCGACCACCACGTGGCTGAGATGTGCCGCACTTTGCAGCGCATCGCTGTTTTTGATCAGTATGCCGAAGTGGGCTGCACGGCCGGTGCCCACCATGATGGCAATGGGGGTGGCCAGGCCCAGCGCACAGGGGCAGGCGATGACCAACACTGCAATACCGGTGGTGAAGGCAAAGGCCAGTTGTGGTTCCGGGCCGAAGTACCACCAGCTCAGAAAGGTCAGGATTGAGATGACGATTACCACAGGTACAAATATGGCGGAAACTTTATCTACCAGTTGGGCGATAGGGGGCTTGCTTAACTGTGCCTGCTTGACCATTTGAATGATGTTGGACAATGTGGTTTCATCGCCCAATCGGGTGACACGAAACACCAGGCTGCCATTGCGGTTGCCGGTACCACCGACAAGCTCATCACCGGCTTGCTTGGCGACCGCCAGCGGCTCACCGCTTAACATCGACTCATCCACGCTCGAACTGCCGCTGATGACCTCACCGTCGATGGCGATGGTTTCACCGGGTTTAACCCGGATGTGGTCGCCACGACGCAGTAAAGAGACCGGGATGATGACCTCGTCCCCATCGATAACCACGGTGGCTGATTTTGGCGCCAGTTGCACCAGTGCGCCAATCGCCTCGGAAGTCACCCGCTTGGCGCGGATTTCCAGCGCGTGCCCGAATTGCAAAAATGCCAGGATTATCACCGAGGCGTCCAGGTACAAATGATTGCTTTCAGCGGGGATAAACGCCGGATATATGATGATCATCAAGGATGACAGCCACGCCGCCGATGTTCCCAGCGCCACCAGCGTATCCATGTTGGCGGACAGGCGCCGCGCTTGCCTGATGGCCGTTGTGTAGTAGTCCCTGCCACTGAACCACATGGTCAGCAGGCAAATTATTGCCATCACAGCCCAGAAGGCCTGGCCGTTTCCGGCAGACAGTTCCGGGAAATAGCCGGTCATATCACCGACCATTAAAACCGCCCCGACGACTGCCGCGAGGATCGCCCGCTGCCAGGACAAACGTATTTCGCGTCGTGCTGCTTGTGCCTGTACCAGATGTGGATCTTCAAACTGTTCTTCGAGCCGTGCATTAAAGCCCTCCGCTTTAAGCCGCAGCAACAAGCGGGCGGGATGTAACTGCGTTTTGAGCGTTGCGTTTACCCCTCCCCCATCGGTTTGACTGAAATGAACTTCGGTGGCTAATTCGTTGAGAAATGCAGGCAGTTCATCACTGCCGGGTAATTCAAATTGAAGCGTAAACGTATCTTCACGCAGCTTGGTTTCAGCCAGGTGAGCGCCATATCCCCTGTCGATAATGGCTTGGACCACCATGGCAGGATCGCCGCCGCTCACACGGGCGTTGTTCTCGACCAGGTTGACGGCCGCAACGGTAACACCGGGCACGTCAAGAATTGCTTTCTCGACATGTCCTACACAGGAGGCACAGCTCATGTCCTCAACCGAGATCAGGTAGGCTGTGTCTTTATCTCGCCTTTGTTTACCGTGATCTTTCATATGTCTTAGGGGCTTTCGCCCGTGTTCATCGCTGCCTGCGCAGGAAATAAAAGTCCCGCCGGCGAAAACTATAGAACAACAGTGTAAAGCCACTGATACCCAGCCAGATTGCACACAGGATGATGGCCAGGATCAGCAAATTATTGAAATTTTTACGCCCGGTGTAATCCATGATGTGCAACATCCAGAAAAAATCGCGGACGCGCCAGTAATTGTTGCGTCTTTCCAGTATTTCTCCAGTGGCCACCGATATATAAATGCTGGTGCTGACCTTGTCTGTAAAATTGACCTGCCAGTAGGGGCCAATGGAATCACGGGTTGCGAGATCAGGAGCTGTGCCGGTATCAACCGAGTCGATATCGCCCTTGCCCGTGAAATCGGCGCTTGCGAGTTGCTGTGCAAATTGCTGGTTGAAGGTAATGACAGAGCCGTCAACGGCGCTGAGCAACGTTTCACCATCGGGGTGCTGAACCCGGTATACCGCGACCCCCCGGTTCATCTGCAGTTGTATGCTGTACGCGTTTTCCAGTTGCATGCCTGGAAGTTCGTGTGGTTCAAGCAAGGTTTGCTGCGGGATCGGTTGTGAATCACTACTTGCCGTACCGGCCCATTTGTCACCACTTACTTTTTCCGGGTCGAGTTGCGCCATCATTACTCCGCTGAGCAACCACAGGAATACCTGTATGCCAATTGCCAGGCTGACCCATTTGTGTACTTTCCGCAGAAATATTTTCATGGGGAAATGACCCGCTTTTTGCGCGGTTTGAGACGGAAATACAGCAGCCAGAAACCGGTCAAGACGAATGTCAGGCCAGTGATCTGCGCCGATTTGAGCAACAGGTTGTGCGCATCTGCTCGCTCACTGTAATCCATGATGTGCAGCATCCAGACAAAGTCAAAAATGCGCCAATATTGATGCCTCCGCGTGACCAGCCTGCCGCTGTCCGGGCCGATATAGAAGCTTGTTGCATAGCGGTCATCAAAATCTATACGCCACAGTGGTAACACCCGCGAGCCAAGCTCTATTGGCGGGTTGTTGCTAATCAGCGTCACAGCTCGAATCGGGTCATCACCGTTGAAATGAAACACCGCGATATCCCTGGCTTGCTGCTCATTTAGCGGCGAAACGACCGCACCGGTTTGGGGGTCGACCAGGAAATGCTTTTCCTCAGCGGTGACGGAATATAAGGTCTTGCCCATCACCATGCTTAAGCCGATTTCGCTGGCCTGCGGGAACCGGTCGCGTAAGGCTGATACGCTGGTTTCTGCGGTAGTGGGTAATACCACGGGTTGTTGCATGTTTCTGACCAACGAGTCGCCATGGATGAAATCCAGGTCGACAATGACCATGTACAGACCTGACGATAGCCAGATCAATATCTGCAAGCCGATAAACAGTCCCAGCCATTTATGCAGTTTATAGGCCAGGACGGCTTTATTCATTGGTTTGAGAGGTCCGTGTTCTTTGCGTCGCTACCGACCGCATCCAGCACCTGTTGGTCCAGATACCCGTCGGCAATAACACCTTTTTCCTGCTGGTAACGACTTAGTGCCGAGCGTGTCATCGGACCGGCTATACCATCCGGCTCACCGGCCCCATAACCCAGCGTATTGAGATCGTGTTGCAGTTGCAGCACGCGCTCACGCGATATTCTCAAATCGCCGTCAGGCGGTGTGTTATGTAATTTTCCTGCGCCCGCAATTCTGTCGGCCAAACGCCCCACAGTTAAAGCGTAATACTCGGAATGGTTCCAGCCCATGATGACGTCGAAGTTCTGATAGGTGACAAAAGCCGGGCCTTTGTGCCCGGAAGGAACCACCAAGCGGGCTGCGATATCCGATTCGGCCAGCGGTTGTCCAAATACATCCTCGATACCCAGCGTACGCCATTCGACTAGCCGTGACTGCTTACCGGTATTGGCCAGGGCGTAGTCAAAATCAGCCGGCAGGACAACCTCCCGACCCCAACGTATACCGGCTTGCCAGCCCAGTTGCCGCAGGAAGTTGCCGGCGGAAAACATCGCATCGGCAAGACTGCCCCACAGATCCCGGCGGCCATCGCCATCGCCGTCAACCGCATAACGCAGAAACGCGGATGGCATGAACTGCACGTGGCCCATGGCGCCTGCCCACGAACCCAGCATATCGTCAGCGCCAATATCGCCGGCTTCGATAATTTTCAGGGCTGCCATCAATTCAGCGGTGAAAAATTCGCTACGACGGGGATCACAAGCCAGCGTGGTCAGGGACTCGGGTACTGAAAGATCGCCAAAAACGTTGCCAAAATTGGTTTCCAGACCCCAGAAGGACACCAGGTAATGCGGTGGCACACCGGTCTGGTCTTGTACCTCACGCAAAAGATCAGCATGGCTGGCCAACAACACACGGCCCAGCGCGACGCGTGTAGCCGTGACGCGTAACGAGTAGTAATGGCCGAAACTACGGGTGAATTCCGGCTGTTGCTGATCAAGTTCAATGATCCTGGCATTGTATTGAACGGCGTCCAGAACCTCGTCAACAAGCAGTGCATCGATCCCCTGGGCCTTTGCCGTGGCCTTCAGTTCGGCCTTGCACTGGTCAAAATTTGCCTGCGCGGAAAGCGTGCAAAACAGGCCCAGAAAACTGGCCAGGAAAAGCCTGGCTGGCCGGTGTTTTGGGTGTGCTGAGCAGGTCATTAAAGACATGCTGCAAGACTATCCTATATGGTCTGCCTTTTCAGTTTCTGTTGGCGATCAAACAGCCTTGCGATGCGCCCGGATCATCAGTGAAAACATGATCAGGTACCAGAACACCACAAACGGTCCGACATCCGGAAGACCAACGTCAATTGGCGGTGTAGGGAAGGTAAAGATATTCAGAAACAGACCGGCAATTCCAAGCAACAGGGAGATCGATCCAAACACCTTGCCAAACGCCGGATGCTTCATGATGCCAATGGAAAACAGGATGATGGTCGGAAGAATGAACATATCCCAGGCTACATCCAGACCGAGCTGGACGGAATCCACCGCCCGCCAGATATTGATCTGGCTTTCCTTCACGGCCTGTTCCAGTGGGTGATAGTACTTACCCATGTACGAGACCATGGACATCTGAACGGTCAACATGGCGCTGACCAGGGCAGGCGCCACGATACCGAAAATGACCGCCATCTGGTTTGTCATTGACGCTCTGTGTTTGCTCAGGAAGTGATAAAGACCTATGTGACCTACCATCAGGAACAGCGGCATAATCAGTGCAAGTACCGTCTCGAGCCTGATATGCAGGGGTATCAGGGCCACGCTAAGAAAGATGACTGCAAATATCAGTCCGCTATAGCTGCCATACGTGATCCAGTCGTTGGCGATGCGGGTTTGATGTGCGGTTGGATCTGACATTTCAATGACTCCTGTAGCTGCGTGTGATGCACGGATACTAGCGACTGACAAGTATTGTCGGCTACAGCAGTACAGGGATTTGGTACGAGTTTTGCCTGTCAGGGATGAATGACCCGGGGGTGATCAATCGATCGTTTCAGTTGTACCCAGTTTTTGCAATATGAGCCCGGTGTAGGCGCGCGAAACGGGAATGGGGTGTTCGGTGCCATCAACACCGAGCTTGAGTCCATGCCGGTTGCCATGACAGCTTCTGACCCGTGACAGATTGACGATGAAAGAACGATGACACCTTATCAGTGTCGACTCGTCAATACCCCCCTCCAGTCGCTTCAGACTCGATCGAATCAGTACTGCCTGGCGTTCGTCATGCTGCATGAAAACAACCGTTACATAGTTGTCCTGAGATTCCAGGTACAAAAGCTTGTCAAGGGCAACAGAGATCTTGTCTTTCAGGTTATCGGATGAGAAATGCATCAGTTTTGAACCTGGCGCGTCCAGTTGGATAGAGCGTAGCTGGATATATTCCGATTTCAACGATTCATGCCGGATAAAAAATATAAATCCGGCCAGCGGGATCGAAATGAGCATCCCCAGGTCGATGATAAATTCAGCATAACTTGGCCAGTGCAGATCATGCCAGCCGCCGATATAGTTGTAGAACAGAAATACCACCGTGGCGATCAGTAAATAAGTCCAGGCCAGCCAGCCAATCAGTATCACCCGGGTCAGTTTGCGTATCAAAAGCGGTCTGAGTAAAAACTCGTTAATCGCAAGACTGGCCGCAACCACCAGTCCAAATACAGTGACAACAAACAAGAACTCAAGATTGATACGGAATTTTGGATCAAAATTATTGACCCCGAATGGTTGAAATGCCAACAGAAAGAGCGTCATGAACAGGCTGATGGACAGGATATAAATCCATTTGTAGCGCACAATATCGAAATAATGCGTCAGGTAATCTTCAGGTGAATCCGTCTGTGGCATGGCTTTAAACTTTCTTGAGCTTCTGTTGTTGCCAAAGCAGGAATATCGCAGGAATCACCGCCAGTGTCAGGATCGTCGCACTGACCATCCCACCCACCATCGGCGCAGCAATGCGACGCATGATTTCAGACCCGGTGCCACCACCCAGCATGATCGGCAGCAGCCCGGCAATAATGGCGGCGACCGTCATCATGATCGGGCGTACCCGCATCAGGGCACCGTCATGTACAGCGCGTTCGATATCTTCACGTTGCATTGCTCTGCCATCGGTCTGTGCTGCGAGTTGCTGGCTTCGCATGGCTTGTTTCAGGTACACCAGCATGACCACACCGATTTCCACGGCGACGCCCATCAGAGCAATAAAACCGACCCCGACGGCGACTGACAGATTGTAATCAAGCAGGTACAGCAGCCACAGACCACCAATCAACGCCATTGGCAATGTTCCGAGGATGATCAGTACTTCGGTCACGTTTCTGAAGTTAAGGTACAACAGCAGCATGATGATGATGAGTGTAATCGGCATGACGATGGTCAAGTGCTGCTTTGCCCTTTCCATGTATTCATACTGCCCTGACCAGGTAATGGCATAGCCTGCCGGCAAATCCACCTGGTCCGCCACGGCTTTTCGGGCTGCCTTTACATAAGTGCCGAGATCCACACCCTTGATATCAACATATATCCAGCCGTTCAAACGGGCATTTTCGCTTTTGATCATCGGCGGGCCATCCTCAATCCGCAGTTCAGCCACGGCTTGCAACGTAATGTGCTGGCCCGAAGGTGTGACAATTGGCAGTAATTTCAACTGTTCCAGCGAGTCGCGCATGTAACGCGGGTAGCGCATATTGACCGGGTAGCGTTCCCGGCCTTCCACGGTTTCGGTGACATTCATGCCGCCGATGGCCATGCTGACCACGTCCTGTACGTCGTCGATATTAAGTCCATAACGGGACGCGGCTTCACGGTTGATATCCACCGTGACATAACGCCCGCCGGCAACCCTTTCTGCATAGGCCGAGATCGTGCCGGGCACGCCCAGCAATACTTTTTCAATCTCCTTACCAATGGTCTGAATGATATCGAGGTCAGCGCCGCCAATCTTGATGCCGACCGGTGTCTTGATACCGGTGGCCAGCATGTCAATGCGGGTTTTGATCGGCCACACCCAGGCGTTGGTCACACCGGGCAGTTGCAGCCGTTGATCCAACTCTTGCTTGATGCTGTCGATGGTTACACCGGCACGCCATTCAGATTCGGGCTTGAGCTGTATGATGGTTTCAACCATGCTCAGCGGCGCGGGATCGGTGGCGGTTTCTGCCCGGCCGATCTTGCCGAACACGCGTTTGACTTCCGGCACCGATTTGATCAACTTGTCCATCTGTTGTAACAACTGCTGTGCTTTGCCGATGGAAATGCCGGGGAAGGTGGTCGGCATATACATGATATCGCCTTCGTTCAGGTCGGGCATGAATTCCGAACCCAGTTGCGTGGCAGGCCACATGCCGACAACCACCAGCAGCATTGCAGCGGCCAAAACCCGCAAAGGCCGGTGGGTAACGACGTTGATCAATGGCCTGTAGAGCCAGATCATCAAACGGTTGAGCGGATTCTTATGCTCGGGCGTAATCTTGCCGCGGATGAAGTAACCCATTAGAACAGGCACCAGCGTGATGGACAAAATCGCTGCACCGGCCATCGAGTAGGTCTTGGTAAATGCCAGCGGGGCAAACATCCGGCCTTCCTGCGCCTGCAATGTAAACACCGGCAAAAAGCTCAGCGTAATGATCACCAACGAGAAGAATAATGGTGGCCCGACTTCGCAGGCTGCGTCGGCAATGACGTCCCAATGCTTCTTTGCATCATAATCTGCCTGCTCCATTTTTTTGTGCACGGTCTCGATCATGACAATAGCCGCATCGACCATGGCACCGATGGCAATGGCAATACCGCCAAGCGACATGATATTGGCATTCAGGCCCTGCATACGCATCACCAGGAAAGCGATGAGGATGCCCACCGGCAGCGAGATGATTATCACCAGTGACGAGCGGAAGTGGAACAGGAACAGGATGCACACCAGCACCACCACCAGGAATTCCTCGATCAGCTTGGTTTTCAGTGTGGCCACCGAGCGGTCAATCAGGGCCGAACGATTGTAGGTTTCAACCACTTCAACACCTTCCGGCAAGCTGTCCTGCAATTCGGCCAGCCTTTGCTTGACGCCCGCGATGATGGTTTGGGCATTTTCACCAAATCTCATGATGACCACAGCGCCCACGACCTCACCTTCACCATCCAGTTCAGCAATGCCACGTCTGAGTTGCGGGCCGCGCCGGATATCTGCGATATCTTCCAGTCTCACCGGCGTACCCTTGTCGTTCATACCCAGCGGAATTTTTTGCAGATCGGCAATCGAAGTCAGGTAGCCGGTTGCGCGTACCATGTATTCGGCCTCGCCCATTTCAATCACCGAACCGCCGACTTCCTGGTTGCCGCGTTTGATTGCACTGCGCACCTGGGCCAATGAAAGGTTGTAGGCCTGTAGTGCACCCGGGTCAATGACCACCTGGTATTGCTGGACCATGCCGCCAATGGTTGCGACTTCGGCAACACCGGGAACGGTTTGTAATTCAAATTTCAGGAACCAGTCCTGAATCGACCGCAGTTGGGCGAGATCATGCTTGCCGGTGCGATCAACCAGTGCATACTCGTACACCCAACCGACACCGGTGGCGTCCGGGCCAAGCGCGGGCCTGGCTGCGGGTGGCAGGTCCCCCGACACCTGGTTCAGGTACTCCAGCACCCGCGAGCGGGCCCAATAAAGATCGGTGCCATCCTCAAAAATGACGTAAACAAAGGAATCACCAAAAAAAGAGTAGCCGCGGACGGTTACGGCACCGGGTACAGCCAGCATGGCGGTGGTCAACGGGTAGGTTACCTGGTCTTCCACGACCTGCGGCGCCTGGCCGGGGTAGCTGGTTTTAATGATCACCTGCACATCCGACAGGTCAGGCAGGGCGTCAATCGGGGTGGTAGCAATGGCCTGTAAGCCCGCGAGTACCAGGATGCCGGTCATCAGCAGCACCAGTACGCGGTTGTTCAATGACCAGCGGATGATGGCCTGGATCACGATGCATCCTCCGTCTGATCCACTGATTCGAATTCATCAACAGCGGCAGGTTCCGGTTGGTGGATGATCCTGATGACATAGTCACCCACGTCTGACTGACCCAGTGAAAAGTGTATGTTCTGGCCGATATTGACGATATCCAGGTTTACACCGGGTAATACGTCGAATTCCATGGTCATGGCAGCCCATCCCAGGGCTTCGATGGGACCGTGACTGACGCGGATACGACGGGTTTCTGGATTCAAGGCTTCAACAATGCCGCTGCCAAACACCGTTTGTTGTCTATCGTTGTTGGCGGTTATTCCTGCTGCGTCGAGCCGCCTGATGCTGCCGGCCAGGCTGGCCTCTGAATCAATCAGGAATTGCGCAGAAGTAACTACTTCGTCTCCAACTTCAAGACCGGCAATAATTTCCACCCAGTTGCCACTTTCAATGCCGCTCATGACCTCATAAACGGTATAGGCACCATCACCGAGTGAGACCACAACGCGGTCAGTATCCTGACCCCGGATCAAGGCTTC
>Ga0114949_10003021_pt1 | contig 10594 bp, 8 predicted proteins | sample N074metaG_FD_83505 | JGI IMG/M metagenome (GOLD analysis project Ga0114949, IMG submission 83505) | Deep subsurface microbial communities from Kermadec Trench to uncover new lineages of life (NeLLi) - N074 metaG | ecosystem: Environmental > Aquatic > Marine > Ocean trench > Sediment | place... | reverse complement strand
GTGCTGCTGGCGCTTGGCGCCCGTCCGGTGCGCACCGCCATCGCCGCGGCGCGGCGGCATCGTGCGGATCACCTATCCCGATGGCGCCGTCGTCAGCGTCCAGCCCGGCACCAGTCTTCTCGATGCCAGCCAGATCAACGCCATTCCGCACGCCGCGGTCTGCGGCGGGCGCGGGCGCTGCTCGACCTGCCGGGTGCGCGTGGTGAGCGGCGCCGCCGCCCTGCCGCCGCCGAGCGCGCAAGAGCGGCGGGTACTGGAGCGCATCGGCGCGCCCTCGATGGTGCGGCTCGCCTGTCAGACGCGGCCGACGGCGGATCTGTCGATCATGCCGCTGCTGCCGCCAGGCGCCAGCGCGCAGGCCGGGCACCGCCGGCCCGCCTTTCTCACCGGCGAGGAGCGCGAAATCGTCGTGCTGTTCGCGGATCTGCGGGATTTCACCGGATTTGCCGAACATCGCCTGCCCTACGACGTGGTGTTCGTGCTCAACCGCTATTTCGCCCATATGGGCGAAGCCGTGCGCACGGCCGGCGGCCACCTCGACAAATTCACCGGCGACGGGGTGATGGCGCTGTTCGGTATCGATGTTTCACCGGACCGGGCCGCCCTCCAGGCGCTCGACGCGGCGCGGCGCATGGTGGCGTCGCTTGCCGACCTCAACACCATGCTGGAAGCCGATCTCGATACCCCGCTTCGCATGGGCATCGGCCTTCACGCCGGCCCCGCCATCATCGGCGAGATGGGCTATGGCGAGGCGACCAGCCTGACCGCGGTCGGCGATACGGTGAACACGGCCAGCCGGCTCGAGGCCATGACCAAGGAATATGGCGCCGAGATCGTGGTGTCGGAAACCGTCGCGGACCTTGCCGGCGTTGACCTCGGCGCCTTCCCGAGCCATGACATTGAGGTTCGCGGCCGGAAGGAAACGGTCTGCGCGCGGATCATCAAGTCCGCGCTCGACCTGGACCTCCCGACCGGGCGCCGATAATCCCCTTCCAGCAGAGGCAATGCGCGGCCATGCACTACCAGGACCTGTATTTCGAGGATTTCACCATCGGCAGCGAGTACCAGACCGGTACCCGGACCATCGGTGAAGAGGAAATCATTTCGTTCGGCGAAAGTTATGCGCCGCTGCCCTATCACACCGATCCGGAAGCCGCCAAGGACTCCATGTTCGGCGGGCTGGTCGCGGCCGGGTTCCAGACCGCGGCGATCAGCTTCGGCCTGTTCATCGGCTGCGGCATCTTCGATTCCTGCGCCATGGGCTCGCCCGGGCTGGACCGGCTGCGCTGGCGCCGCGCGGTGCGCCCGGGCGACCGGCTGCGGGTTGCGGCCAAGGTGCTGGAAGCCTCGCCCGCCGGCGAAGGAAAGACCCGCAACCTCGTGAAATTCCTTATCGAAACCTATAACCAGGACGACGAAATCGTGCTCGAGGCGCACACCATGCATTATGTCCGCGCCCGCCCCACGGGAGAGACGAATGCCCCGTAAAACCATCCGCAACGGCACCGTCGCCGACGCCTATCTGGCGCTGCTTGCCGATCGCGGGATTGATTATTTCTTCGGCAACGCCGGCACCGATTTCGCGCCGATCATCGAAAGCTTCGCCAAGGCCGCGGCCACCGGCACGCCGGCCCCCAAGCCGATGCTGGTGCCGCATGAGAATCTGGCGCTGCATATGGCGCTGGGCTATTACGCGGTCAGCGGCCGGCCCCAGGTGGTGATGGTCCATGTCAACGCCGGCACGGCGAACGCGATGTGCGGGCTGATCAATGCCAGCAAGGGCAACCTGCCGGTGATCTTCACCTCCGGCCGCACGCCCTACGCCGAAACCGGCGACGCCATCGGTCTGCGCAACCGCGAGGTTCACTGGCCGCAGGAAATGCGCGACCAGGCCGCCATGGTGCGCGAGATCGTCAAATGGGATTACGAGCTGCGCGGCAAGGACGTGCTGGAAGTCGCCGTCGACCGCGCGCTCAACATCGCCATGACCGAGCCGCGCGGCCCGGTCTACATGACCCTGCCGCGCGAGCCGCTGGCCGAGGAGTTCGACGAATTCAGCTTCGACTCGCCGTCGCGGCGCCACACGCCGACCGCGCCCTGGCCCGACCCCGACGCCATCGACCAGGCCGCCGAAATTCTGGCCCAGGCCGAGAATCCGCTGATCATCACCGGCAATTCGGGCTCGACCGCCGGCAACGTGGCGGCGCTGGCGGCGCTGGCCGAACGCTTCGCCCTGCCGGTGACGCCGCGCAAGTCGCTCTATCTGTGCCTGCCGAGCACCCACCCGATGCAGCTTGGCCTCGACCCGGACCCTTATCTGGACGCCGCCGACGCCATTCTGGTGGTGGATTGCGACGTGCCGTGGATTCCGAGCGTCAAGGCGCCGTCCGCCGACTGCAAAATCATCCATATCGGGGTCGATCCGGGCTTTTCCAGCTATCCGATCCGGGGCTATCCGGCCGATCTGGCGATTACCGGCGACACCGGGGTGGCGCTGCGCCAGCTCGAACAGGCGATGGCGACCCGCGAGGCCGGCGCGCGCGACCGGATCGAGGCACGCCGCACGCGCGTCGCCACCGAATGGCAGCGGCTGCGCGACGGCTGGCGGGCGACGGTCGAAAAGGTCAGGGACCAGAGCCCGATCCATCCCGCCTGGCTGGCCCGCTGCATCGACCAGGTCAAGGGCGAGAACGCGATCCTGGTGTCGGAAGCCCGCGTACCGCTGACCCAGTTCACCCTGACCCGGCCGGGCACGTTCTTTGCCTTCGGCGCCGGCGGCGGGCTGGGCCACGGGCTGGGCGTCGCCCTTGGCGCCAAGCTGGCGGCCCCCGATCGGCTGGTGATCTGCACCCAGGGCGACGGTTCCTACATGTACGGCAACCCGGTCGCCGCCCATTACGTGTCAAAGGCAGAGAAACTGCCGTTTCTGACCGTTATGCACAACAACCGGGAATGGGGTGCCGTGAAGCGGAACACGCGCGCCATATACCCCGACGGTTACGCCGCGAAGTCCAATCGCGAGCCGCTGACCTTCTTCGATCAGGGCATCGAGTTCGAACACACGGTGCGGACCGCGGGCGGGTACGGCGAGATGGTCGAGGATCCGGCCAAGCTGCCCGGCGCGCTGGAAAAGGCGGTGGATATGGTGATGACCGACGGTCGCCAGGCGATGCTCAACGTCATCAGCAGTTAACCGATGCTGGCCTGGTTTGTGCTATTTCGCGTTAATTCGTTGCTTTAGCTATTCATCTGTTACGTGACGGTTAAGGATAATGCCGTTTTTACGGTAGTGTTCCTGACCTAAATAACCGGTGATAGCCCGCCATCGATATTCAGAGCGCTGCCGGTGACGTAGGAACCGGCGTCCGACGCCAGGAAACAGGCGACATTGGCGTATTCCTCGGCCGTGCCCATGCGCCCCAGCGGGATATTCTTGCCCGAGTCGGCGACGAATTCGGGCAGGGTCAGGGCGCCGTCGGAACCTTCGTGGCGGCGCCTTACCTGATCGGTAACGATGGCGCCAGTCAGCAGCGCATTGACCAGCACGCCGTGCGGCGCGCCGTCGCCCGCCATCACCTTGGTCAGGGCCAGCCCGGCGGCCCGCGTCACCTGGGTCGGCGCGCCGGCCGCCTTGGGCGCGCGGGCGCCGATATTGAGAATATTGATGATGCGGCCCCAGCGCTGCGCCTTCATCGCCGGCAGGCACAGCCGCGCCAGCCGTATGGCGCCGAACAGCTTGAGCTCGAAATCCTGATGCCACATCTCGTCGGTGATGTCCTCGAACCGGCCGCTGACCGACGATCCGGCATTATTGACCAGGATATCGGCGTCGCCGAACTCCTTGACCATGGCGGCATGCAGGGCGGCCAGCGCATCGCCGTCCGCGACATCGCACGAGCGCGCCCAGATCGTCCGCCCGGTGGCCTCGGCAATCTCGGCCCGGGCGGTCTCCAGCACGTCCTCGCGCCGCGCGACCAGGGCCACGTCGGCGCCCGATTGAGCGAATTTCAGCGCCATCGCATAGCCCAGCCCCCGGCTGGCGCCGGTAATCAGCGCCTTGCGCCCGTCCATCCGTACATCCATTGACGTTATTTCTCCGCGTCCGCAGTTTCAATCAGCGCCCGGCGCAACACCTTGCCGACCGGGCTTTTGGGCAGATCGCCGATAAATTCGATGATCTGCGGTACCTTGTAGGGGGCGATCCGCGCCTTCAACCCGGCGCGCAGCGCCTCGGCCAGCCGGTCGCCGGCCCTGGCCGGATCGCGCAGCACCACCACGGCCCGGATCCGGTTGCCGATCTCGGCATCGGGGCTCGGCACCACGCAGGCCTCGGCCACCGCCTCGTCCTGGCGCAGCGCGTTCTCGATCTCGATCGGCGAGATGAAGATGCCCCGGCTCTTGAAGCAGTCGTCGCTGCGCCCGGCGATCCAGAAGAACCCGTCCTCGTCCACCGACGCCAGGTCGCCGGTGTGATACCAGCCGTCATGCATGACCGCTTCGGTCATGGCCGGGTCCTTGTGATAGTGCAGGAAAAATCCCGGATTGTCGGAAGCGATCAGCAGATGGCCGATCTCGCGCGGCCCCACCGGCCGGTAATCGTCGTCCAGCACCACGACCCGGGTGCCGGGCAGCGGCTTGCCGATCGAACCCGGCTTGACCGGCCAGCGCGGCCCCTGCCCCATCACCATCTGCATTTCCGACACGCCGTAATGTTCCCAGACCGGGCAGCCGATGCGCGCCCGCCATTCCGCGCAGGTCGCGGCTTCGAGCGCCTCGCCGGTGGCGTTGCAGCCGCGCAGGCTGGACAGGTCGAAGCGCCGCTCGACGCCGTCGATGGCCAGGATGCGGCGATAGACGGTGGCTACCGAATAGAGCACGGTGACGCCGAATTGCTCGACCGCGCCGAGCACGCGCTCGGGCAGCGCGCGCCCTTCGAGGATCGCGCCGGTGACGCCGTTTCTCAATGGAAACAGCACGTTATGGCCCAGGGCCGAAATAAAGCTCCATTCGCCGGTCGCCAGGGCGATGTCGCCCGGCTCGGGCGGGATGCGGAACCGGTTGGTGTCGCCCAGCGCGCGCACCCAGCGATGAGCATGCACGATGCCCTTGGGCCGCCCGGTGGTGCCCGAGGTATAGACGAAGAAGGCGGCTTCGTCGGCCGCGGTGTCGGCGGCGGGGAACGGGGCCGCGTCGGCGCCCTCGATCAGCGCCTCGAAGCCATGCTCGTCGGGCCCGGCGCCACGCGCCACCACGATGCCGAGCGGCAAGTCGCCGGCCAGCGCGCGCACCGGGGCGGCGATGTCGGCCAAGGTTATGGCGGCCCGCGCCTTGCTGTGGGCGCGCACATAGGCGACTTCCCCGGGCCCGAGCAGTGAGTTCTGCAGCACCGGCAGGGCGCCGATCCGGCACAGCGCCAGGAACGAGATCACGAATTCCGGACAGTTGGGCAGGCGGATCAGCACCGGCGTGCCGCGCGCGATCCCGATGGCGGCCAGCCCGCTGGCCAGCCGGCTTACCCGTTCGGCAAGCTCGGCATAGCTCAACCGGCCGAAGGCGCCGATAAAGGCCGCGCGCTCGCCGTACCCGGCGTCGAGCGCGCCGTCCAGCACCTCGGCCGTAATGTTGAGCCGCGCCGGGATCTCGCGATAGCCCGGCCAGGGCGGGGCGGGCTCAGTCGTCATTGGCGCCGCCGAACGGCCAGTTGTCATAATACGGCCCGCGGAATTCGGGGTCGCGCTTTTCCAGGAAGGCGCGGATGCCCTCGTGGCAGTCCTTGGTGCGGGTGATCTCCTTGATGCCGTCAAGCTCGCGCCGCGCGCCCTCCTCGGTGCGGTTCTGGTTCCAGTAATATTTGACCAGCGCCTTGGCCTTGCGCACCGAGAGGTAGGGATTGTTGGCGATCCGGGTGGCCAGCGTCATGACCTCGTCCATCAGCTTCTCATGCGGCACCACGCGCTCGACCAACCCGATGCGTTCCGCCTCGTCGGCATCGATGATACGCCCGGTCATGATCAATTCCATCGCCCGGCCGATCCCGACCAGCTTGGGCAGGTTCCGCGCGCCGCCCGATTCGGGCAGAAACCCGGCCGGCACCGCGACCTCGCCCAGCCGCGCCCGGTCCGACGCGTAGCGGATATCGCACAGGGTGCACATTTCCAGCCCGATGCCGACCGCCGGGCCGTTGATGGCGGCGATCACCACCGGCGGCAGGTCTTCCAGCTTGCGGAAGGCGCGCTGCAGCACCTCATGGCGCAGATCGTTGAAAAAATAGCCGGCCAGCTCCTTGTAGGGACCGAAATCTCCGAAATCGAAATCCTCGTCCAGCGCGCCGACCGGCCCGGCCTCGCTCTTCAGGTCGCCGCCGGCGCAAAAGCCGCGTCCCGCGCCGGTCAGGATCACCACCTTGATATGGCTGTTATTGGCGATCTCGTCGCACAGAATGTCGAGCTCGACGCGCATGCGCACATCGACCGCGTTGAGCGCCTCGGGCCGGTTCATGGTGATGACGCCGATGCATTTTTCCTCGGGGCGCTCGGGATTGCCGAGCACTTCCCACTTCAGGGCCTGGTATTTCATGGTTCCTGCTCCGATTGCCTCAACTGCCGACCTTGAGCGGCGACACCAGCCCGCGCAGGCAGGCGATCACGCTCAACGCGGTGATCTTGCCGGTGCCGGGTTTTTCCTCGGACTGGACGTTGGCGATGCTCATTTCGATGCGCGCGCTGTCGGCCTCGATGCGGATGACATGGGTGTTGCGGTCGAGCCCCGGATCGGCCCAGATCTCGAGCCGGGTCCGGTCCGGTCCGATCCCGGCCAGGCCCAGCGCGGCGGCCACGTTGACATTGGCGGGAAACCCCGCGGCGCCCTCGCGCGCGCTGCCGTCGAACACCTTGAGCGGTTCGCTCAGCCCGTCCAGCGAGATGCCGTGCTCGACCAGATACGGCGCGCCGACCAAAGCGTTGGGCGGCTTGCGGGTAATCATGCGGACTTCGTGGATTTCCCCTTCGGCGGCGGCCCGCACCGCGTCGAGACCGAGCAGCGCGCCGGTCGCCAGGATGATCCGCCCGCCATTGTCGCGCGCCAGATCGACCACCTCGGGATGGGCCAGGATGCCGGCGGCGCTGACCGTCACCAGCACCCGTCCGGCCCTGAGCGCCGGCCCGGCGATGGCCATGAAGGCGTCCCTGGGCACCGCTTCGGCGATGATGTCGCAGCGCTCGGCCATTTCCCCGGCCGTTACCAGCGCCGGCATGGCGCCGAGCGCGGCCAGGTTCCGCGTGGCCTTTGCACGGTCCCGCACGGCGACGCAGTCGAGCGTCAGCCCCTCGATGCCTTCATCCAGCCGGCGGGCGACGACCTTGCCGATGGCGCCGAGCCCCGCAATTCCCACTTTCACGCATCGTCTCCGTTATATTGAATAGCCGCGCCGGCCCTGACTTGCCGCACCATCGTCATCGAGTCAATCGTAGACCCCGGCGGCGGCGCTGTCAGCGCGGACCCGCGATGGATGCGGCGCGGGTATCGGGGCGACATTATTGCCGGTGCTCGCGACTCCGGCGGCGTGTTAGCCTGATCGGCGCCCGCCCTTCTTAATCCCCCTCCGACGGACCCCGACATGCATGCTGCCGCCGCCGCGTCCGGCAAGGACATCAAGATCATCAGCCTGATCGGGATTGGCCATCTGCTGAGCCATTTCTATCAGCTCGCCCTGCCCGGTCTGTTTCCGCTGATCTACCGGATCGAGGGCATCGGCTACGCCGAGCTCGGGCTGCTGACCACGGCGTTGTTTCTGACCTCCGGGATTTGCCAGCCGCCGGCCGGCTTCCTGGTCGACAAGATCGGCGCGCGGCCGATGCTGATCGCCGGCATGGTGCTGATCTCGGGCGCGGTCGCCGCCTTTTCGTTCGCCCAGAGCTTTCCGCTGATGCTGCTGCTGGCCGCCCTCATCGGGCTCGGCAATTCGGTGTTCCACCCGGCCGATTTCAGCATCCTGAACGGCAGCGTATCGCCCGGCCGCATGGGGCGCGCCTTCGGGGTGCACGGGTTCGGCGGCTATATCGGCTACGCGGCCGCCCCGGTGGTGATGTATTTCCTGGGCTCGCAGATCGGCTGGCGCGAGGCCATGCTGGCGGTCGGGCTGGTCGGGCTGGTGGTCAGCGCCGTGATCTGGTCGCAGCGCGGCGATTTGCGCGACAGCGGCATCGACCGGGGCATCCGGCCGGGATCGTTCCTGAGCGACGTCGATGTTTTGCTGCGGCCGCAATCGATTTTCGCCTTTTTCTTCTTCTGCTTCACCGCGATGGGCTCGATCGGGCTGATGAGCTTCGGTCCGACCGCGCTGATGGGGCTGCTCGACACCCCGGCGGCGCTGGCCAACTCCACCATCAGCGCGCAGATCACCGGCTCGGTGTTCGGGGTGCTGATAGGCGGCGTCATCGCCGACCGGGTGCGGCGCCACGACATGGTGACGGCGATCGCCATTCTCATCAGCATCGCCTTCCTGCTGATGGTGCCGGCCTTCCGGCCGTCGAACCCGCTGCTGGTGGTCGGGCTGTTCGTCGGGGTCGGGCTGTTCTATGGCGGCTCGATGCCGCTCAGGGACATGGTGGTGCGCTCGATCACGCCGAGCGGGGCGGCCGGCAAGGTGTTCGGCTTCACCTATTCGGGCATGGATTTCGGCTCGGCCATCTCGACCGCGGTCTTCGGCCTGCTGCTCGACGCCGGCCACGCACGGCTGATGCTGGTGCTGGTCGCGGTGTTCATGACCATCGGGCTGTTCTGCATGTATGGCGCCCGGCGCTTCGCCGCCCGGCGGGCAACCGCCCCCGCATGACCGCCGCCCCCGGCCGGCGTCGCGACGTCCGCATCATCGGGACCATCGGCGTCGCCCATCTGTTCAGCCATTTCTATCAGCTCACGCTGGCGCCGCTGTTCCTGCTGATCAAGGCCGAGTTCGGGGTCAGCAATGTCGAGCTGGGCGCGCTGATCAGCCTGTTCTTCATCGCCTCGGCCGTGCTGCAGACGCCGGCCGGTTTCATGGTCGACCGCTTCGGCGCCCGCCCGGTGCTGATCGGCGGGCTGGCGCTGCTGTCGCTCACTGTTACCGGTTATGCGCTGGCGCCGACCTATGCCGCCCTGGTCGCCCTCAGCCTGATCGCGGGCGCCGGCAACGCCGTCTTCCACCCGGCCGATTACAGCCTGCTCAACCAGACGATCCGCCCCGACCTGATAGGCCGGGCCTATTCCGTCCACACCATCGGCGGTCATCTGGGCTACGGGCTGGCGCCGGTGGTGGTCGCCCTGCTCGGGGTTTCGTTCGGCTGGCGCGGCGCGGTGGCGATCGTCGGGCTGGCCGGGCTGCTCACCGCCGCCGGCATCCTGGCCATGGGATCGGCCATGTTCCAGGGCGAGACGCCGGCAGAGCGGCCGCGCCTGGGCAAGATCGGGCGCGCTGCCTTCGCCGTGCTGCTGCGCCCCGCGATCATCAGCTTTTTCGTCGTGTTCGTGATCATGGCAATGGGGCTGATCGGCTTGCAGAACTTCACCTCGCTGGCGCTGGTCAGCGGCATGGGTCTGTCGCTGGTCAGCGCCAACGGAATCCTGTCGGGCTTCCTGTTCGCGGCCCCGGTGGGCGTGCTGGTCGGCGGCGTGGTCGCCGACCGCTGCCGGCGCCGGGATCTGGTGGCGTCGGGCTCGGTGATCGGCGCCGGGCTGATCCTGCTCGGCGTCGGGCTGGCCGACGCGCCCTTGTTCCCGGCCTTCGTGACCGCCGGCTTCCTGTTCGGCCTGGCGCTGCCCAGCCGCGACATGGTGGTGCGCGCGGCCACGCCCGAGGGCGCCAGCGGGCGCGTCTTCGGCTTCGTCTATGGCGGGCTCGACGCCGGATCGGCGGTCACGCCTCTGCTCTATGGCTGGTTCCTCGACCGCGGGAATCCGACCTGGGTGTTCGTGGTCTCGGGCGCGATGATGCTGCTCTACGCCTCGATCATTTTCGTCACCGCCGCGTTGATGGCGCGCACGGAAACCGGCAAGGTCGCAACATGAACGTCGTCTTCTTCGGCCTCGTGGTCATCGCCTTCGGCGTCGCCGCCTGGCGCCAAGTGGTCTGGGTGGCGACCCCCGCCGACGCCACCGGGCCGATGCAGGCGCTGGGCATCGGCATGGTCGACGCCGCCGGCTCGGCGGTGACGCTGGCGATCGGGCTGGTCGGGGTGATGGCGCTGTTCCTCGGGCTGATGAAGGTGGCCGAGGCGGGCGGGCTGCTGTCGATCATCGCCCGGCTGGTGCGCCCGCTGATGGTACGGCTGTTCCCCGACGTGCCGGCCGAGCACCCCGCCATGGGGGCGATGATCATGAACATGTCGGCCAACGCGCTCGGGCTCGGCAACGCGGCCACCCCGTTCGGCATCCGCGCCATGCAGGAGCTCGATCGGCTGAACCCGCACAAGGGCACGGCCAGCAACGCCATGGTGCTGTTCCTCGCCATCAACACGTCCAGCGTGACCCTGCTGCCGACCGGCGTGATCGCGCTCAGGGCGGCGGCCGGTTCGGCCGATCCGGCCGGCATATTGCCGACCACCCTGTTCGCCACCAT
>Ga0114949_10003019_pt1 | contig 10598 bp, 8 predicted proteins | sample N074metaG_FD_83505 | JGI IMG/M metagenome (GOLD analysis project Ga0114949, IMG submission 83505) | Deep subsurface microbial communities from Kermadec Trench to uncover new lineages of life (NeLLi) - N074 metaG | ecosystem: Environmental > Aquatic > Marine > Ocean trench > Sediment | place... | reverse complement strand
GGCGCAAGCAGCTTGAAGCTTACGCCGGCCCGATCCAGCGCGAGCTTCATCATGTCCGTGTCCACCGCGCCCGGCGAGACCAGCGCGACGGTGATGCCTTTCTTCTTTAGAGCACGCGAGTTCGACTTCATGACCATGTTCAACGCCGTCTTGCTCGTGTTGTAGAACACCAGCCCCGGGCTACGTATCGATCCGATCGAGCCCTGCGTGCTGGTGATCGCGACGATCTTTTTCTGATTGCTCTTTTCGACGAGCGGGATAAATGTTTCCACCATCTTCAGCGTGCCGACGACGTTGACGTTAAATACCTGAGTCATCAGGGCGTAATTCAGGTTGCCGAGGGTCTGGTCGTTCGGCTCACCGAGCATGGCCGCATTATTAAGGAGTACATCGATCGGCACGTCCTTCAGTCGCTCGGCCAGCGCATCGATGCCATCGAGGTCGAGCAGGTCCATCTGCTCCACGGTCACGTTGTCGTACTCGGCCGCGATCGCATTCAGAGCGTCGGCCTTGTCGGGCTTTCGGGCCGTGGCGATCACCGTCCAGCCACGCTCCGCATAGTTGCGCGTGAGCTCCAGGCCGATGCCTCGGTTCGCGCCCGTGACCAGCACGGTGCCGGTGATGTCGGTGCGCCGGGTGGCGTCCAGATTGATTTCCGTTTTCCGTTTTTTGGGGCCGGTATGGGCACCTGCAAACGCCTGGGTGGCGAGCCCGAAGCTCAGAAAGCTGATCGTGACGATACAGATCCAGGCGCGATTCAAAGACAGCTTATGCATTTTTCTTTCCTTTCAGGGATTTATTGGGCGGCGATTATTGGTATTCATCTCTATGCGCCGAACGCGTATTAGGCCAATAATAACCAATCCGGCCGGCATTGCCCGTGAACATTGATAAACTGGCCACATCACGGGTGTGGCGGGGGAGGTCATGGCCTACCACTTCAGAAACCTCGTCTTCGAAGGCGGCGGCGTCAAGGGCATCGCCTACACCGGGGCCATGGAAGTCCTGAGCCGGCGCGGCATCCTCAAAAACATCATCCGGGTCGGCGGTACCTCGGCCGGCGCGATCAACGCGACGCTGTTCGCGCTCGGGTACAGCAACGCGCAGACGAAGAAGATTCTCAAAACGCTCGACTTTAACAATTTCCTCGATGAGGACTGGGGTGTCGTGCGCGACACGCAGCGGCTGATCAATCGCTTCGGCTGGTACAAGGGCGATTTCTTCCATGCCTGGATCGGCGAACTCGTGGCCAGAAAGCTCGGCAACCCGAACGCGACTTTCGCCGATCTCGAGGCGGCTGGCCGGCCGGACCTCTACGTCTACGGCACGAACCTGAGCACGACGTTCGGCGAGGTGTTTTCGTCCGAACACACACCGGCTCACCGCATCGCCGATGCCGTGCGTCTGTCGATGTCCATCCCGCTGTTCTTCGCAGCCGTGCGCAATGCGCGCGACGACGTCTACGTCGACGGCGGGGTGCTGAACAACTTCCCGATCAAATTGTTCGATCGTCTGAAGTACATCGAGGCGGACGAGCAGGACCTGGCCGCGCTGCGGACCGATTACTATGAGCGGGAGAACAAGGTCTTTCTGAAAAAACACGCGTCTGGTAGCCCGTATGTCTACAACCGCCAGACGCTCGGCCTGCGGCTCGATACGAAACAGGAGATCGCGGCATTTCGCTATGGCGCCGAGCCGGTGCGCCACGAGATCGACGATTTCTTCGACTACGTCAAGGCGCTCGTGATCACCATCATTGAGGCGCAGGCGAACCAGCATCTGCACGGCGACGACTGGCAGCGCACGATCTACATCGACACGCTCGGGGTCGGCACGACGGACTTCTCCTTAAGCGCCGGCAAGAAAGATGCGCTTGTCAAATCGGGTCGCGACGGCACGAACACCTACTTCCGCTGGTTCAACAGTAAAGACTCTGAGCCCGTTAACCGCTGCTGAAAATGCGCGCCGGCCCCGCGCCGGGTTGCGCTATTATTGTGTGACAACAACAACCGGGGAGGCCGCCGTCATGTTTCAGAACTTCGATCCCGCGAGAATGACTCTCGACATGCAATCGACCGGGCGGCAACGGGGTGCGCAGATGCTCAGTCGCCGCTCCGCATTGTTCGGGCTCGGCGGGCTCGGCGCCGCAGCGGCCTTGTCGGCCTGCTCGCCCAATTCTGCACCCGGTGGGCAAAGCGCAGCACAGGGGAAGTCCCTGAACCTCGATTTCACGAAAGCCGAAGACAATCTCACGGCCTGGGTCAAGCTCGCGTCGAGCCTCGAAGACGGAGCCGAAACCTGCGGATTCTTCGGCGGCATTCAGTATGCCGATTTCGGTCCGCAGGAGGTGATCGTGCCGCTGTTCCGCATCCAGGGCTTCGGCATGAGCCGCGTCACGCGCCTGTCAGACGGCCGCTATGAGAATCTGCATCGCGAGGTCGTGTATTACCTCGACCTCAAGGAAGACAGAATTCTCGAGGAATGGACCAACCCGTTCACGGGCGAAACGGTCGAGGTGTTCCACACCCATAACGACCCGGTCAATTCGCATTATGCGCCCGTGTTCAAACAGAGTTTCGGTGCGGTGGACAGCGGCATCGAAACAGTCGAGTTCCCGTTCATTCTGCCGTGGGATATTTTCGGCGACCGGGCGGTCGTCTCATTTGCAGTCAACACGCGCTGGCCCTCGCCGCTGCCGCCCGAAGAATGGCCGCGCGAGAATTTCGGCGAGTGGTACCGCACCAGCGAGTACTTTCAGATTCACTCCAGCCTGGCCGATCTGAATAACCCCGACATGCTCAACGTGCCGTTCTCGGGCGCCTGGCAGAAGATCGCGCCGTGGCATCCGTGGATGCTCATGGACAACCGCCCGGGCGGCATCGTCGGCATCACCAACGTGTTTTCGCTCGACAGCACCGACGACCTGCCGCCGCATATATTGGCTTATACCGAAGAACACTACCCGAAATGGTTGCATGCGCCGACCGAATGGGTCGAGCCCAACATGGCGACCTGGGAGACCTTCGCGCTCGAGCGCGAACCGGCGCCGGTAAAATAACGGGCAAATTTACGGGGTCAGAATTAAATGGGGTCTGACCCCATTTAATTCTGACCCCACTTATTGCTGCGCTGGTTTTAGTTTGCAGCAACGATTGAATTCGTCTTAGGAAATCGTGCGCACGCCGTAGGGATCGAGCGTGTGCGCGGCCCCTCTTCCGGACCCTTTTTTATCAGCCCGTAATCCAAGCCTGTTTGGTGATCATGCAGAAGATGATGTAGATCGTCAGAAACAATGCGAGGATACCGCGGGTTCCGCCGCTGAGCATGCCGTGGGTGGGCTCTTTGGCATGCTCATCGATCGCCAGCCGGATCAGGTCCGGCCAGAGACTGATGCCGGCCATCAACCAGAAAGCCAGGTAGGCGTCGTAGGCCCAGGGCGCATTTTGAAGTCCATCCCAGTCCTCGATCAGCATCAGGCCGGCCAGCGGTGTGATGATGGTGGTCGGCAGCGTGATGCCCATCGCGAGCTTGCGAATAAATGCCCGCGCCCAGATTCCGGTTTCGAGTCCCTGCGTCTGGCGGATTCGCATGGACCAGATGTTACTGAACAGCGTGTGACCGAAAAACAGAAACCCCGAAAACTCATGGATGACCAGCAGCCAGAGGGACGGCAACATTTTCGGCACCCGCAGACCGAACAAGGGCAGCGCCATGATGCCCATCAGCAGCAGATACAGACCGACTTTTATGATTTTACGGAGTTGCATGGAGGTGGGCAGGCCCGGGCGGGCATCGATTTGCGAGTCAACACGCACGCGACTATAACCCATCCGGCATCGATTCCATTGGGCCTCGCCGCGTTTTCTCGCCGCATCCGTGCGTAGATTTCGGACGGGCGTACAATCGGGACTTCGGTGTGAAACAGGGGTCAGCGGGATGATATCCGTAATCAGAAAAGTCACCGCGGCTGCGGTGGGTGGCTGTGTCGTCTTAACCTCGGCGTTCGCCGGCGAAACTGTGTTGTTCGGTGTGCCTGTTCAGATCAGCGCGCCGGGTCAGCGGTCACTGGCTCCGGATATCGATCTTGGCGCGGACGGAACCGTCCACGTGCTCTGGGTCAGCAAAGCACCCCTGCCGGAACGCGACGCCGACCATGCCGGTGGAATGAACCACGATGCCACCGACGAGCTTTTTTATCGCCGATCGATCGATGGCGGGCAGCGATTCGGCGAACCGGTACGAGTGAACCGAAGGGAGGGCGACGTCTGGGGTTTCTCCGTCAGTAAACCGGAACTCTCGGTGGCGCCCGACGGTTCGATTCACGTCATGTATACGAGCAACGTGACGCATCCGAACACCGGCAAAGGCCTGCTGGTCGCGCGCTATACCCGTTCAGTGGATGACGGTCAGACGTTCGAACCGGCCCGCACACTGAATTCGCCGGCAAAAAACGACCTGAGCGCCATTATGCATGGAGGATTTGCCGCGGCTCACGCGTTCGGAACCTTGACGACCGACGCGAACGGCGGTGTACACGTGTATTGGATCGACACCCGTTTCATGGCCGAGCAGGATACCGTCAGTGCATTATTCGTGGCGACGTCCCGGGATAACGGTAAAACCTTTGCGCCTGACTCGGCTGTCTATAAGAGTAAAGTGTGCCCGTGTTGTCAGCTGGACGCCGACACGCGGGACAACCAGGTCTTTTTATCCAGTCGTTGGGTATTTCCCGAGGGTTCGCGCGACAGTGCGGTCGCGATCTCGAACGACAGCGGACGCACGTTTGCCGACCCGGCCCGGCTCGGTGAAGGACGTTGGATGATCGAGGGTTGCCCGCTGAAGCGCACCTCGATCGACGTGGTCAGCGAGTATGTGTATACGGCCTGGTTTACGGCAGGCCAGGAACCGGCCGGCGTTTATTTCGCTCGCTCGACAGACGGCGGTGAGACCTATCAGGAATCCATCGCCTTGCACGCCGATGCGCTGGTCTCGGATGCGCCCTCGGTCGCAGCGCTGGATGACGGCACCGTGTTCGTCGCCTGGCACGCCAAGACCGGTGGTCCGCGGCGCGTCTTCATCAGTATTTCCGCTGACTACGGCGGGTCATTCTCCGCTCCAATCGAGGTGCCGGCACCGGAGGGCACGGCGGCATATCCCGAGATCGTGGCCGGTGCGGGTAACGCTTATCTCGCCTGGCAGCAGGATGAATCGGTATTCGTCATCTCAGTGGAGCTGGCCGGTGCCGTCATCGCAGCAAAACGCCGATGAAATTATCGCACCGCCTGGCGGTGGCGTGGTTGTGCCTGGCAGGTTCTGCGGCTTTCGCTGCGGACGGCCGCATTCAGCCGATCGATGCCCGCGAACTCGGTGAGATTTTAGGGGCGGAAAAAGGTCAGGTGGTGCTGGTGAATTTTTGGGCCACCTGGTGCGCCCCGTGCCTGAAGGAAATACCTGAACTGACCGAGCTGGCACACGATCTGGCGGATCGCGGGTTTACCCTGGTGCCGGTGTCTCTCGATGATCCCGGCGATTTGCAGACCATGGTGATACCGTTTCTGAACCGGTGGTTTCCGGAGTTTCGTACTTATACGCGGCTCGAACCGCACATGGATTCGATGGTGAGTGTCGTCGATTCCGCCTGGAACGAAATATTGCCCACCAGTTACCTCCTGGACCGTGACGGTAACCTGGTCGCGACGATCCAGGGCGGTAAATCCGGGGCTGACTTTGCGGCCGTCATACTGCCGACACTCGACTGAAATTAATGGGGTCAGGATTAAATGGGGTCAAGATTAAATGGGGTCAGACCCCATTTAATCCATAGAGCCGACTGTCGTGGGGTCTGACCCCATTTAATCTTCCCCCATTTGCAGCAGCGGCGGCAGCGGGAACTCGCCCCGCGCCCGTTCGAAAGCGTTGCCGATTGCAAGCAGCCGGCGGTCCGATCCCAGCGGCCCGTCAAAACTCAGCCCCACGGGCAGGCCGTCGTCGGTGAGGCCCGCCGGTACGACCAGGCTCGGGATGCCCGCCGCGCTCTGGTGGACGGTGTTGTTGATCAGCGCACCGAAGCCGTTCTTCACCAGTTTGCCGTTGATTACCAGATCCGCGGTATCGTCTGACAATTCCTCCGGCGCCGGAAACGGCGTGGTGGGAAAAATCATCGCCGCGACATCGTGTGCCTTGAAATATTCATCGAGCAGGCGTTGAAGTCGCGGACGATATTCATCCATGGCCTTCCGATAATGTGGCTCGAGGGCCTCGAGGTCTGCTGCGCCGGGATTGAATCGCTCGCGTACCACGGGCGAGGCAATTTTGGCCACGATGGCGTCAATCGTTAACGACGTGCCCCGGTGTTCGAGATACGCCGGTATTTCCCGGGGAACCTCGTAGGCCGTGATCGACCACGCGGTCTTCGCAGTGAGTTTCGCAAATTCCGGCAGATCGGCATCAATAACAATCGCACCCGCATCCTGCAGCCGGGATACGGCCGCGTCGATGACTATGGCAGTGGCGTCGTCCATCAATCGGTAAAAATCCCCGCGGGGTCGGCCGAGTCGCAGTCCCTCCAGGCTGATCTGCACGAGTTGATCGTTGTCGCCGCTGAGGGCCTGATCCAACAGCGCGAGATCCGCCGTCGAATTCGCCATGATGCCGACGGCATCGCGGGTGGGTGTCGGCGGCATCACCCCGCCGAAGGGATAACGCTGATATGACGGTCGCAAGCCCGCGATTCCGGAAAATGAGCAGGGGCCCCGGACGGAACCGTTCGTGTCGGTCCCCAGTGCACCGGGTACCAGGCGGGCGGCCACCGCCGCCGCCGAGCCGCTGCTGCTGCCGCCCGGAATGTGCTTGAGTTGCCAGGGGTTTGCCACCCGGCCGTAATGCAAGTTGAAACTGGCACCACCCACGGCGAGCTCATAGAGGTTTGCTTTGCCGGCGATCAGCGCCCCGGCGTCCAGGAGGCGCTGGACCACCGGCGCATTGTGCCGGGGCGTGTCGTGTTCCAGCGCCGGCGTGCCGGCGGTCGTGGGCAGATCCCGGGTATCGATATTGTCTTTGATCAGCAGCGGCACGCCGTGCAGCGGGCCCAGGGGTTCTTTATTCTTGCGGCGTTGATCCGCCGCACGGGCCGCGGTGAGCAGAGCATCCGGGTCCTGATTGATAATCGCACCGAGATGCGCGAACGTCTGGCAGCGCTCCAGGACTTCCCCGGCAATCGCCTCGGCCGTCGTTGTACCGTCGCGAATCGCGGCGGCGATATCGGTGATGGTGAAAGGAATATCGGCGTTCATACGCAATTAATGGGGTCAGGGTTAAATGGAGTTAAATCGGGTCTGATTAAATGGCGTCAGACCCCCTCGATTCGAAACAGCGCGACCAGTTCTGATGATCAATAGAGCCGACTAGCGTGGGGTCTGACCCCATTTAATCTTCCCCCATTTTCCGCCTTTGTTTATCCTGGTTACAAGCCAAGGTCAGATTTTTCTCGAGCGCCGGTCGGCAATCGATATCTGCGGATGCCAGGTCGACTCGGCGTCGTGACCCCGGCGTGCGATCACGGCGTCGATCAGATACGGTTGTCCATCGCGTGTCACGTCCGCCGCGCGTTCGAGCGCGGGCTGGATTTCTGCGGGCGCCGTGATGCGTTCTCCACCGATATCGAATGCCCGGGCGATACTGACGAAGTCGACTACCGGATCACCGAGATAACAAGACATGTCTTTCCACAGGGGCTTGTCAGTGCCGGGCAGCAGACTGGTCAGATAGAGTGCCTGCCGCTCCGAATCATAACTTCGATTGTTAAAGACAATGATGATGACCGGAATGTGATAACGCGATGCGGTCCACAGGCTTTCGACCTGGCCGAACAGCAATGCGCCGTCGCCGATCAGGCACACCACCTGCTGATCGGGGCGGGCGATTTTCACGCCGAGCGACGCGCCGATACCCCAGCCCAGCGCATACCCGGTCGTCGGACCGATCAATGTCCGGCCGCCGGGCACGAAGTCGATACCACTGATGTTCGTGCGCCCACCCTGTTCAGACACGATTATCGCTTCGTCGTCCAGCGTCCGATTTATTTCTGCCGACAGGCGTTCCGTGGAAATCGGGCTGGCGTCCCAGGCGGCGGCGATTCGCCGCTGGCGCCGTTGCTCAGCTGCGGCCGACTCCTTGCGGACGATCTCCAGTCGTTCGGCCCGGATTTTTTTTATCCTCGAACGGCTCGCCATCCCGTCGATTGCATCGATCAGGGCACGGGTCGTTTCCTTGACGCCGGCGGTAATCGCGAGATCGGTCGGGTACTGGTTCGCGATCTTGTCGTACTCGATACGCGCATCGATGACCGTGGCCTGTGCCGGGATCGGCGCCGCAAAAATCGTCGGATCGGGCATGTGCCCGCCGAGATTCAGATACACGTCGGTCTGGCGCAATCCGAGCGGTGCACCGCCGACGGTAAAACCGACGAACAGTGGATGCTGAAACGGAAAGTCGCCGTACACGCTATACCCCTGCGCGACCGGGATCGACAACAATTCCGCGAGTTCGATGACCGCTTCATTCGCACCGGCGCGCGTGACCTCGGCGCCGACATTCAGCATGGGCATGGATGATTCGAGCAACAGCCGCGCCGCCTGTTCGATCACCTCGGTTGGCGGTGACATTTCCATCGGTACAGTGAAGCTGCTTTGCGGGTAGATGGTCTGCTCGATGCCGGTGCTGCGCAGGATGCGTTTCGGCAAGCGCACGTACACCGGAGCGCCGGGTGGTGTGCCGGCTAATTTGATCGCCCGCCGCACCATTTCGGCGATGCGTTCCGGATGCTCGACCTGCCAGCGCCATTTTGTGAAAGACTCGGTCGGCTTCAACCAGTCATCCAGTTGCTGGAACCCGTCGCGGCCGGCTACCGTGGAATCTTGCCCATCGGAAAAGACCGCAATCGCGGAGCGGTCTTTCCATGCGTTGTACAGGTTGCTGATCGCATTCGGGATGCCGATGCTCGGCAGCATCAGCACCGCGGTGTTGCCGCTGGCGAGTTCGTAACCCTGCGCCATCGAGGTGGCCTGACCTTCCTGTAGCGCAATGATCAGGTTGATTTCGGGCCGCGCGCTCAGCGCGTCGTAGAATGGGCCCTGGCCGGTCGAGTTGGCATTGAAAACGTACTCGACACCGGCGGCCTGCAGGCACTCGGCCAGCACTTCGCCGCCGTTCCCGACAAACGTGAAACCGGCCGCAGGGGATTCGAGAGTCGCAGCGGCGACCGAACGCCAGACCGATTCAATCGCGGCCGTACTGAAGCCCATCGCGAGCATCGCGGTACCGAATTCGCGCCGGGACAGCTCCCGATTCAGCGCTTTCCTGACCAGCGTCTTCATCCTGCTTTCCTCGAAGGGTGTCGCCGGTGTTGGGGGTCAGATTAAATGGGGTCTGACCCCATTTAATCCCCATCAATTGATCCTTAAACCAGCGGCACCTCGTCCAGCACCCAGTTCCTGGCGGTACGACGCTGTGGGCACGGAATCGCCGAGGCGACATTGCCGCGCTGTTCGGCGAGTTTCGGCATGTCGAGGCGCCAGCCCCGATCTTCCCATTCTTTCAGGAGTTCGCGGTAACGCACCAGCGGTTTGTCGGTCGGCACCAGGAGTTCTTTCGTCATCGTCTCGGGCGTGCGTACCGGGTTCAGATTGACAAGCAGGTTGATATCTTCCTGCGCAATTTCCATGTTGATGTCGATAATTCGCTCATCGTTCTTGGGGTCCATCATGAAGTGGCGCATGTTGACGAAAAAGATCCGCGTACGATTCTCATCGATAGGCGCTTCGAAGAAATACTGGTGGAACCGCTTCTCTTTACTGAAGTGCAACCAGGTGACCAGCCCATTCGGCCCGACATGCCCGGAACCGGCATGCACGATCTCGTCGTATTCTGAATTGACCTCGGCCATCAGCCCGCCGTCGGGGTCCGTCTGCGAAAACGGCATCATAAAGCCGCTGCCGAAGTCAGTCAGCGGATCGATCTGGATCGGATTCTTCTGGAAATCCATGATCATCCCCGGCGTGCCCTGTTTGGGGTGCACGAATTCATTGTGCGCCGGATCCAGCCCGTTCTCGACCGAACGCTCGTAGTAATAATCGACCTCGAACACCCGCAGAATATTCGCGCGCCAGGCTTTGTCTTCGTACTCCTCGATGTCCATGAGCGGCGGACGCTGGTCTTCCGGCAGATCGCCGAGAAACGCAAACACGATCCCATACTTCTCCTGCACGGGATAACTGTCCACCTTGGCCCGCGCCGACGGTTTCTCATCCGGGCCCTGAGACGGAATCAAAATGCACTGTCCGGCGCCGTTGTATTGCCAGCCGTGATAGGGACATTGCACGCAGTCGCCCTTGATTTTGCCTTCGCCCAATGCCGCGCCGCGATGGCAACAGGTATCGCTGAGCACATGCGCCTCGCCTGCGGTATCGCGAAACGCCACGAAATCCAGGGACAGGATCCGCACCCGCAAGGGTTTCTCGTTGGTGATGTCCTCGGCCGCCGCCACCGGGTACCAGAAGTTCATATACATGGTATGAGTATAGCTTTGTTATGTAGCGGTT
>Ga0114949_10003018_pt1 | contig 10598 bp, 10 predicted proteins | sample N074metaG_FD_83505 | JGI IMG/M metagenome (GOLD analysis project Ga0114949, IMG submission 83505) | Deep subsurface microbial communities from Kermadec Trench to uncover new lineages of life (NeLLi) - N074 metaG | ecosystem: Environmental > Aquatic > Marine > Ocean trench > Sediment | place... | reverse complement strand
CGAGTTTCCCCGCCACCTGGCCCGGAGCGGGCTGGATGTGCCGGCCGAGTGCGTGGAACGGGACTGGAGCCAGCCCCACGTACGCAACGCACGCCTGGTCCCGGTGTTCAAGGAGATCTATGAAAACCGCGACAAGCACTGGGGCGCTTATCATATGTGCGAAAAGCTCGTGGATATCGAAGAAAGTTTTCAGCTCTGGCGTTTCCGGCACATGAAAACGGTGGAGCGGTTGATCGGATACAAGCGGGGTACGGGTGGTTCGAGCGGCGTGCCGTTCCTCAAACGTGCCCTGGAACTGACATTTTTTCCTGAATTGTTCGACGTTCGCACCGAGATCGGTACCTGACAGCGTCTCGTGAAAATAGGGAGGTCACGATGACTGAGCAATATGACAATCCCCTGGGTATAGACGGTTTTGAATTTGTGGAATTCGCGTCGCCGGAACCCGCGGCCCTGCACGCGCTGTTCAAGGCGCTGGGATTCAGCGCGGTGGGGAAACACAAGACGAAGAACATCACCTTGTACCGTCAGGGTGACTCCAATTTCCTTGTGAACGAAGAACCGGACGGATTTGCCGCCGACTTCGCCAAAGAACATGGTCCCTGTGCGCCGGGTTTTTCGATTCGCGTTGCCGATGCCGGAAAGGCCCGCGCCACGGCTTTGGAGAAAGGTGGCGAAGCCATCGATCACAAACCCGACACCGTCGCGATCTGTACGCCGATGATCAAGGGGATCGGTGGTGCCGTGTTGTACCTGGTGGACAAGTACGGCGACAAGGGTTCCGTTTACGAAGATGAATTCGATTTCATCGAGGGCGCCCACGCCCATCCGAAGGGTTATGGGCTGACCTTCATCGATCACCTGACCCATAATGTGTTCTATGGAAATATGGAAAAGGTGGCGGATTTCTACGAGAAACTTTTCAACTTCCGGGAGATCCGTTATTTCGATATCAAGGGTGCCCAGACCGGGCTGGTATCCAAAGCCATGACCGCGCCCGATGAGATGGTGCGGATACCAATCAATGAGTCACCGGATGAGGGTTCTCAAATCAACGAGTACCTGCGTGAGTACAAGGGCGAAGGAATTCAGCATATCGCGCTGTTTACCGACAACATCTACGAGACCATCGAGTCCATTCGATCCCATGACATAGCGTTTCTGGACACGCCGGATACCTATTACGATGTGGTGGACGAACGCATCAAGGGGCACCAGGAAGACGTCCCGCGCATGTTGAATAATGGCATTCTCATCGACTGCGATCGGGATGATCCGTCCAAGATCCTGCTGCAGATTTTTACCAAGAATGTGATTGGTCCGATTTTTTTCGAGGTCATCCAGCGCAAGGGCAATGAGGGATTCGGCGAGGGCAATTTCCAGGCGTTGTTCGAATCCATCGAGCGGGACCAGGTACGCAGGGGCGTCATATGACAGGGAATCGCGGCTGGAAAGCCGCTCCTACACGTAGGAGCGCCATTCGTGGCGCGATTCTTTCTTGTCGCGGCTGGAAAGCCGCTCCTGCGGGCGAAGCCGCTTCCACGCGCAGGAATCAACAATGAAGAAGTGGATCAGTTTTCCAAGGATTGAAGGCAAGTCCTCGAGGCAGGCCCACGTGGATCTGCCTGAAGGAACCTATGAGCGGGAGTTGGGCAAGGAAGGATTTTTCGGGCCCGCCACCCACATGTACCATTCTCGGCCGCCCACCGGCTGGTCGAGTTTTGAAGGCCCGCTGCAACCGCGCGCTTTTGACACCAACAAGCTGGAACAGGCAGGCAATTCGCCCTGGGACGCGAGCATGTTGATGAGCAATGCGTCGTGCAAATACCGCTACGGCCGGCTCAAGGGCAACATGGATCACCTGGTTCGCAACAGCGATGGCGATGAACTGTTGTTCATCCACCAGGGAACGGGTGACCTGTTCTGCGATTACGGGCACATGGCGATCAAGGAGGGCGACTACGTCATGTTGCCCCGCGGCACCATGTGGCGCATGGATACGGAAGGGATGGAAATGTTGCTGATCGAGGCGACCAATGATTCCTACGGTCTGCCGGACAAGGGCTTGCTGGGTCCCCATGCCATCTTCGATCCGGCAGCTCTTGATCTGCCGCGCATCGATGATGATTTTGTCCGACAGCAGGGCGAAGACGAGTGGCGTGTCGTCGTCAAACGGCGCGATCAGTTGAGCACCATTACCTATCCCTACAATCCTCTGGACGCCGTGGGATGGAAGGGCGATCTGGCGCCGGTGCGCATCAACTGGCGCGACATCAGACCTGTGATGAGCCACCGTTATCATTTGCCGCCTTCGGCCCACACGACTTTCCTGACGGGGCGTTTCGTGGTGTGTACTTTTGTGCCGCGGCCTTTTGAAACGGACCCCGAGGCGCTGAAGGTGCCGTTTTTCCACAACAACGATGACTACGACGAAGTGATTTTCTATCACGCCGGCGAGTTCTTCTCCCGGGACAATATCCATCCGGGGATGATCACCATGCACCCCTGCGGCTTCACCCATGGACCCCACCCCAAGGCGCTGCAGAACGCCTTCGAGCAGAAGGCCGCGGGAACCAACGAGGTCGCCGTCATGATCGACGCGCGCGACGCGTTGGACGTGGATACTGCCGCGGTCGCTATCGAGTGGAAAGGGTATGTGGATTCCTGGAAAAGTTGAATCGCGCCACGAATGGCGCTCCTACAAGAGCCACGAATGAAATAAGAAGGACACTATTTTGAAACTGGCTTCACTCAGGGAAGGCGGCCGTGACGGCACGCTGGTCGTCGTCGAACGCGACCTCACCTGGGCCATTACGGTCCCGGAGATCGCCCCTACGCTGCAGGCGGCGCTGGAAGACTGGGAAAACGCCGCGCCGAGACTGGACAAGGTGTACGGGGATCTGAATACCGGCAAGGGCGCGGGGTTTGCCTTCAATGTGGATGAGTTGGCCTCACCGTTGCCCAGGGCTTACCAGTTCCTGGACGGCAGCGCCTATCTCGCTCATGTGGAAAGGGTGCGCAAGGCCCGTGGCGCGGAAATGCCGCCCAGCTTTCTAAGCGATCCCCTTATGTATCAGGCCGTGTCTGATGGCTTTCTGGCGCCCCACGAAATCATTCTGGTGACGGACGAGGCCTATGGCATCGATATGGAAGCGGAAGTGGGCGTGATCACCGGCGACGTGCCCATGGGCGCGACGCCCGATGAGGCGGGCAGTCAGATCCGTCTGATCGTTCTGATCAACGATGTGTCCCTGCGCAATCTCATTCCGAACGAGTTGGGCAAGGGCTTCGGGTTCCTGCACAGTAAACCCCGTTCGGCACTGTCGCCGGTGGCGGTCACGCCGGATGAACTGGGCGATGCCTGGCGCGACTACAAGGTTCATTTGCCCCTGGTCACGCATCTCAATGGTGAGCTGTTCGGCAAACCCGAGGCGGGAGAGGACATGCAGTTCAGCCTGGCCGAGCTGATAGCCCACGCTGCAAAGACCCGGCCGCTGGGCGCCGGGACCCTCGTGGGATCCGGTACTGTCGCCAACCAGGACAAGTCCCTGGGAGCGAGCTGTCTCGCCGAACGGCGGGTTATTGAGATCGTGGAGCAGGGCGAGGCCAAGACACCCTTCATGAGTTTTGGTGACACGGTGCGTATCGAGATGTTCGACAAGAACGGCGAGACGATTTTCGGCTCGATCGATCAACGCGTCGAAAAGGCCTGAATCGTGATCCCGTTGATCCTGTACACGTACTGGCGGAGTTCCTCCGCATACCGGGTGCGTATTGGGCTCAACCTGAAGGGCATCGACTACGAGCCGAGCTTCGTGCACCTGGTTCGTGAGGGCGGTGAACAACACAAAGCCGAATACCGGCGTATCAACCCCCAGGGCCTGGTGCCGACGCTGGTGGACGGCGAACACGTCATCCACCAGTCACTGGCGATCCTGGAGTATCTGGACGAAACACGCACCGAGCCTTCCCTGCTGCCTGGTTCAGCCGAGGACCGGGCGCGTATCCGCGCCCTGGCCATGATCGTGGCCAGCGACATCCAGCCGGTGCAGAACCTGCGGGTGTTGCGATACCTGGTCGAAAAACTTGGGCAGCCGGACGAAAAAAAAGTTGAGTGGATACGTGACTGGATCCACGGCGGCTTCAAAGCGATGGAAATCCATTTGCAGGATCCGCGTACGGGCGTGTTCATGCACGGGGACTCGCCGACGATGGCCGACTGTGTTCTGGTACCCCAGTACTACAACGCGGTACGTTTCGACGTCGATATGAAACGGTTTCCCACGATCAACCGGATCTACGCTGCCTGCATGGAACTGGATGCATTCGTACGGGCAGCCCCCGAGAACCAACCCGACGCTCCATGAGCATCATCGCCGAAAAACCACTGGTCACGACACTCGGTGCTTCCATCGAGGCGATCCAGCAACATTACGATCTCAGTAACGATTTCTATGCCTTGTGGCTGGACGAGACTATGACTTACTCCTGCGCATTGTGGGAATCCGGCGACACCCTGGAGCAGGCGCAGATCCGCAAACTCGACTACCACCTGGAGCAAGCCCGCGCCCGTAACGCAAATCGTTTTCTTGAGATTGGCTCGGGTTGGGGTTCTCTGCTGGCTCACGCCGTAAAACGCTTTGATGTGCGGTTTGCCCAGGGGTTGACGTTGAGCCAGGCACAACACGACTACGTTCGCGAGCGATACCCGCAAGATGCGGACCCCCGTATCCGGGTGGATGTCGATAGCTGGGAAGACCATCATCCGGAACAACCCTACGATGCCATTGTTTCTCTCGGCGCCATGGAACACTTTTCACATCCCCGGGACAGTGCTGCGGAAAAGGTCGCCAAATATCGCCGTTTCTTTGAACGTTGCCACGACATGCTCAACCCCGGCGGGTTCATGTCCCTGCAAACCATTACTTTTGGAAGTGGGGAGTTCGGGCCGAGTGCCGTGGCCGACATATTTCCGGAATCGCATCTGCCGCGCCTGGGGGAAATTATTGAAGCTTCGGCCAGGACCTTTGAGCTCGTCCGGTTGAGAAACGACCGCAGGGATTATGCGAGAACCAGCAGGGAGTGGCTGAAACGGCTCAACGCCAGGCGCGAGCTGGCGGCCGAGTTGGTGGGCGAGGAAACGGTGCACGATTATCGGAAATATCTTGCCGCCGGTGGATGGGCGCACACCAAAGGCGTGTTCTATCTTTACCGCCTGACGCTGCAACGGCTCGCTTAGCACGCTCAATCGAGCGCGCCCACGTCTTTCGGTGGTGATGTCTTTCCGAGCGAGGCCGGCGCACCGGAACGAGGAACAACATCCCCCCGGATAGCCATGCACGCTCGGCAGTGGTTAGTTGGTGATGCCCTGAAGCTGCTGGCTACCGCTCTCGGTGAGCTTGATCCGCAGTTCCAGTCCGTCGCGCGAGTCAGCGTTATGCAATGCCTCCCCCAGCCCTATCTCGTCGTTCCGGTAGAGTTCGTAGAGTGACTGGTCGAAGGTGCCCATACCCGCGTCCAGACTCTTTTCCATGGCTTCCTTGAGGCGGTCCAGTTCTCCGTTTTTGATCATCTCAGCCATGCGCGGCGTGTTGATCAGGATCTCGGCCGCGGGTTTGCGCTTGCCGTTCTTCAGTTTGACCAGCCGTTGGGACACGATGGCGTTCAGATTCAGCGACAGGTCCATCAGGATCTGGCTGTGGGCTTGCTGGGGGAAGAAGTTGAGAATGCGGCCGAGGGTCTGATCGGCGTTGGCGGCGTGCAGGGTTGCCAGGCACAGGTGACCGGTTTCCGCATAGGACATGGCCGCCTGCATGGTGTCAGTGTCGAGGATCTCACCGATCAGGATCACATCCGGTGCTTCGCGCATCGCCGCTTTGAGCGCGTTCTGGTAGGAATGCGTATCAAACCCGATCTCCCGCTGATTGACGATGGACTGCTGATGCCGATGCAGATACTCGATGGGGTCTTCGATGGTCAGGATGTGACCGCTGACATGGCGATTGCGCCAGTCGATCATGGACGCGAGCGTTGTAGATTTGCCGGAGCCTGCCGCCCCTACCACCAGAATCAGTCCGCGCGGCGCCATGATCAGCTCGTTGAGCAGCGGCGGCATATTCAGTTCCTCCACGCTCGGGATCCTGGATGGGATATGCCGGACGACGATGCCCACTTCGCCGCGTTGCCGGAAAAAATTGAAACGGAAGCGGCCAACACTCTTGACCGAAATCGCCACGCTGAGTTCGTTTTCCTCATCGAACATCTGCGCCTGCTCCTCGCTGAGCAGGGCATAGGTGACCTTGCGGATCATGCCTTTCTTGATGTCTTCCTGGCTGCAGGGGCGCAGCTTGCCGTCCACCTTGAGGTAAACCGGCGCGCCGGTGGTGAGAAACAGGTCCGAGGCCTCCTTTTCCACCATCAGCTTGAGAAAGCGGGCGATGTCCATGACGTATCTCGTTGTTTTTCCGGAGCTAAATCATACCTGACGAGGCGGATTCCTGCTTGGCGGGCAGGTCCGGACCCCGCGCCGATCTGCCTGGTTGCAAAAGACCGGCAGGCCGCAGACAATAGCGGCCGCAGGTTTTACGCTTATGACTCTGATTTCTCAGGATAATTTGCCCCTGAAGGCCGCTGCACTTGTCCCGGTGCTGGCCATGGCGCTGCTGCTGGCTGGCTGCACCAACTCCAGGCCCCAGACCGAATATGTGGAATCCGCGGAAAAAGCGGTCCGAAAGGCCGAACATGACGGTGCGGCGGACTATGCGCCGCTGGAACTGCGGGTGGCCCGGGAAAAGCTGAAAGAGGTTCGGGAAGCGGTGGACGCCGGGGACGGCCGTCGCGCCAGCGATCTGGCCGAGCAGTGCTTCATGGATGCGGAACTGGCCAGCGAAAAGGCCCGTACCGCGGCGGTCCGCGAACGGGTCCAGCAACTGCGCGATTCCATCAAGGTCCTCAACGAGGAGATCGCCTCGGGGGAAGAACTGAAAGATGCCTGAGCGTGTTCTGAAATCCATCTGGCTGGCGCTGCTGTTGGTCTGTCTGCTGGCGGCCGGTCTCGCGACGGGTGCGTCAAAAAACCTGGACCTCGAACGGGCCCGTGCGGCCATGGCCAAGCTCGAGGAGGACACCCTCGTGCGCGACCTGGCGCCCCGGGAATTCAGCTACGCGCGCACGGCCATCAAGAATGCCGAGATCGCCATGGCCCGGGGCTCACGGGAGGCCCGGATCAACCAGCTGGCCTACATCGCCGAAAAACGCATCGAAATCGCCCGGGCCGTGGCCCAACGCCGGCAACTGGAGTCCGAGGTGGAAATGCTGTCCACCGAGCGGGAAACGCTGTTGGTGGAGGTCCGCAAGATCGATGCCCGGAAATCCCGTCTGGAGGCCGAGAAAGCCCGGCTCATGGGCGCCCTGCAGGAGGAAGAAGCGGAGCGCGAGCGCCGTGACCGGATGGACGCGGAGCGCAGGGCACGGGCAGAATCTCGCCGCAGGGCCCTGGCCGAAACTGAAGCCAGCGCAGCGAAGGAAGAAGCGCAAGCCGCTGTGCGCTATGCCGAAGCCTCCCAGGCCGAGGCCGATGCCTATCGTCTGGAGGCTGAAGAAGCGGTTGCCGCCGCTGCGAAACTACGCCGCCGTCTGGACGAGCTTCAGGTCCGGCAAACCGAGGGCGGCGTGGTGCTTACTCTCGCTGACATCCAGTTCGAGGCCGGTAGCGCCGATCTCAAGAAATCCTCCCTGATCAATCTGGAGAATCTGGCCGAATACCTGCTGCAGGAGCATTCGGACAAGCGAATCCGGATCGAGGGCCATACGGACAGCTCCGGCGCAGCCGAATTCAATCTGGGCCTGTCCCAGTCCCGGGCTGAAACCGTGGCCGATTTTCTGATCGCCCGGGGGGTGAACGAGGCCAATATCCGGGCCATCGGCTTCGGCGAAGAGTTCCCCATCGTGGCCAATACCAACGACGCCAACCGGAAGCAGAACCGGCGGGTGGAGGTCATCATCGAAGGCGCGGAGCTGCCCGGGGAAGGCTGACGGTGACATAAACCGGGGTCAGAGCCCGTTTTCTGCCCGGCGGCATCGGGGAACCAGCTTCGGGAGCCCCCGAAAACGGGCTCTGACCCCTTATCTTTTCAAGCACTTAGCGGCTCTTGCCGGATCGGGGCTTTCGCGATAACCTGAACCCGTGCCCTTTCGAGCTGCCAGGACGCGCTCTCACTCGTCCCTTCCGGGTAGTTCAGCACACCTGTTCCGAAAATCACCATTTCCGACTAACCAACCTGATGACGAAAGGTGGTACTTGATGTTTGAACACGACCAAGAAGTTGTTCAGGAACTACTTTCCGACAATGACGAATTTCGCCGTCTCTTTGCAAAGCACCAGGATCTGCACAAGCAGGTGTGTGAAGTTGAAGTTGGGGCGGCGTCCATGGATGACCTCAGCCTGGTGCGATTGAAGAAGGAAAAACTGCTGGCCAAGGATCGCATGGCGCGAATCCTCAGTACTTACCAGGCCGAACGGGCCTGAGCTAACGGTTGCGACGAGGGGGTCAATGCCTGCTTGCCGGCAGACCCCCGGTCACAATGCGGGTGTCCCCGACCCAGGGTCAGGGACGCAAAAACACGACAGGGGTCAGATCCCTTTTTCGGATCCCGCCCGTTCGGGCGGCATGAGAATGATCCGGAGCAAGAGGGGATCTGATCCCTGTCTTACGGTCAGGGCTTGGCGTGGAGACCGGGATGTACGGGAACGTCCTCGAAATGATCGGCAACACATCGCTGCTCGAAGTGAAGAACTTCGATACCGGCCCGTGCCGTTTGTTTCTCAAGATGGAAAACGAAAACCCCGGTGGTTCCATCAAGGACCGCATCGGCCTGTCAATGATCGAGGCCGCGGAGAAGGATGGTTCCCTCAAGCCCGGCGGAATCCTGGTGGAAGGGACTGCGGGCAATACCGGGATCGGGTTGGCGCTGGTGGCGGCGCAGAAAGGTTACCGCCTGATCCTGGTTATTCCGGACAAGATGAGCCGGGAGAAAATCTTCAATCTTCGCGCCATGGGCGCGGACGTCGTCCTGACCCGGTCGGACGTGGCGAAGGGCCACCCGGAGTACTACCAGGATCTGGCGAAGACCATTGCCGAGAAAACCGAAGGCGCCGTGTTCGTCAACCAGTTCGGCAATCCAGCCAACCCCAAAGCCCATTACGAAACCACCGGGCCCGAGATCTGGGAACAGATGGAGGGCAAACTGGATGCGGTGGTGCTTGGCGTGGGTTCCAGCGGCACCATCGCGGGACTCACGAAATTCTTCCGGGAGAAGGACCCGAATGTGGCAATGGTCCTGGCGGATCCAAAGGGTTCGATCCTTGCTGATTACGTTAATACCGGTGAGCTCAAGGAAAAGAACAGCAGCTGGATGGTGGAAGGCATCGGTGAGGACTTCATACCCGTGATCGCCGACCTCACGGGAGTCAAGGCAGCCTACACGATCACCGACAAGGAGAGTTTTGAAGCGGGGCGCGAGTTGCTGCTCAGGGAAGGCATCCTGGGCGGTTCATCCACCGGTACTTTGCTGGCCGCGGCGCTCAAATACTGTCAGGCCCAGACGGAGCCCAAACGCGTGGTGAGTTTCGTGTGTGATACGGGCAACAAGTACCTGTCCAAGATGTACAACGATTACTGGATGCGGGACCAGGGCTTCATGGAGCGCCCCAGCCACGGAGACCTGCGTGACCTCATCTCCCACCCCTACGACGAACACGCTACCGTCGTTATCGGCCCGGACGAACCGCTGAATACCGCTTATACCCGCATGAAAACCTACGATGTTTCGCAGTTGCCGGTCATCGAGGACGACAACATCGTCGGGCTCATCGATGAACATGATCTGCTGCTGGCGGTGTGCGGCGAAAGGCGTGACGATTTCAACAAGCCGGTGCGCAGCGCCATGATCAGCCGGCTGGAGATCGTTGATTACGGGGCCAGCATGGATACTCTGTTGCCAATTTTCGAGGAGGGTTTGGTGGCGATTGTGAAGGACGGCGACCGTTTTCTCGGTCTGATTACCCGGATAGACCTGATCAACTATCTGCACAGGAAAAACACGCAGGAATGAACGAGAAAAAGAAAAAAGGACTCAACACGAGGACTGTCCACGCGGGCCAGCGCCCGGACCCGACAACCGGCGCCATCATGACCCCGATCTATGCCACGTCAACCTATGTGCAGGAATCGCCGGGCGTCCACCAGGGTTACGAATACTCGCGCACCGCCAACCCGACCCGTCACGCTTATGAAGCCTGCATCGCGGATCTGGAGAGCGGCAACGCGGGTTTTGCCTTCGCCTCGGGTATGGCCGCGACCACCACGATTCTCGATATGCTGGACACGGGCAACCACGTGCTGGCTATGGATGACCTCTATGGCGGGACATACCGCGCATTCGAAAACGTTCGCCGCCGCTCCGCGGGTCTGGATTTCACCTTTGCAGACCTGGTCAAGGTCGATGACTGGGATGCGCTGATCAAGCCCGAATCGCGGATGATCTGGGTGGAGACACCGACCAACCCTTTGCTCAAGATCCTCGATCTGGCACGGGTG
>Ga0114949_10003012_pt1 | contig 10607 bp, 7 predicted proteins | sample N074metaG_FD_83505 | JGI IMG/M metagenome (GOLD analysis project Ga0114949, IMG submission 83505) | Deep subsurface microbial communities from Kermadec Trench to uncover new lineages of life (NeLLi) - N074 metaG | ecosystem: Environmental > Aquatic > Marine > Ocean trench > Sediment | place... | reverse complement strand
GGTGTTGGCGAAATTACGCAACGCACCCGAGCGGGAACTTACCGAGAAACTGGCGGCAACAGGTGACGCTGGCGGCGCCTGGTTCGAGGCGATTGGCCGCATAGCTGAAAATCTCAGCGCCGGGCCGCTCGCTGAAACCGTCTCGCAATAGACGTTAAACAAGGGAAAAGCAGATGGTAGAGACTTCTCTTGCCGATGCGCCGGCGGACCAGGAGCCGCCTGAATCGGCGTTCTTCTCCGAGAATATGGCCGCCTTCCGCGAACATATGCCGCAATTGCATGCCCGCCTGGCGCAAGTCCGAACGCCCCATTCGCGGCTATTCATCGACGATGACGGGGAACTCGATATCGCATTGGGAGACCGGCGTTTCTATGGCGAAGACGCCATTGCGTTTACCCAACGTCAGATCGATGCGTATTTCGAGAAGCCGGAACGGCGCTCTATCGAAAATCTTGCATTCGGCGGGCTGGATGGCCTTGAAAACAGATATAAGAAGGCGCTCTCCGCCGCGCTGGAAGCCGAGTCGGTGGATCTGGCGGATGCCCGTGTCGATAAAGCGAGCCATTTCACAATTGTCTTCGGTCTTGGCCTGGGGCTCCACCTCGATCCTTTGATGGCGTTTACCAGCTGCTCCGAATTGATTATCGTCGAACCCAATTTCGACAATCTCTACCACTCGTTATCCGTGATCGATTGGTGCGCGCTGTTCGAAGGAGCCGCACAAGCCGGCGGCGCTGTCCATCTGGTGCTCGACAAGGACCAGGACGCGATCGCAACGCATCTGCGCGGGCTGATTCGGTTGGGCAACCCCGCACTTATAGACGGCGTTTATGTCTACCAACATTACGGGTCGAGCCTGCTGACGGAAGCGCGGTTTGCATTCCACCGTGACTTTTCATTGCACATTTTGGGGCTCGGCTTCTTCGAGGACGAGCTGTTGATGATGGCGAATGCGGTGGCCAACGTGAAGCATCGAAATGTTCGGCTCCTCTCGTCGCAGCAACAACCACGCACGGAACCGGTCTTCATCTGCGGTGCGGGGCCGTCGATCGACGGCGATCTGGAAGTGATCGCCGCCCAACGCGACCGTGCCATCGTCGTATCCATAGGCTCGGCTCTGCGCACCCTGCTCGCGCACGGTATTCGTCCCGACATGCATGTCGAGACGGAAAACCATCCGGCAAATGCGGCCAACATCGAACGGATAGCGAAAGAATTCGGGTTGGCCGGAATCACGTTACTTGGCGCGGCAACCGTCCAGCCCATCATGACCGAACTGTTCGATGACGTTATTCTGTATTTTCGCGACAGCCAGGTTCCGACCGCGGTCTTCGGCAACGGTAGCGAGCACATGGGCACCGCCGGTCCGACCGTTGCCAACGCGGCGCTGGTCACTTTAGCGCATGTGGGATATCGCGAGATCTATCTGTTCGGCGTTGACATGGGCTCGCGGCAGACGGATCACTACCATTCCGCCAGCACCTATATCGGTCTCGGCGAGAACGAGGAATGGGCCGGCAGTACGCGCCTGCCGGTACCAGCGAATTTTGGCGGCGAAGCAGTCGTCGAGACGATGCTCAGTTGGTCTCGCAGCGGGCTCGAGGACGTACTCCAGATGAATCGGGTTATCCGTTGCGTGAACTGCAGCGATGGCGCCCGGATTGCCGGTGCGACTCCGATGTTGCCAAGCGTCCTCGCTCTGCAAAATCCTCCGATCGACAATGCTCAAATCATGGACGAAATTCGCAACAATATGCGGGCCATGCCGTTGGAGCTAACGGCCCGGATTTGGAGCGACGCCGACTTGGCGAAGAATTCGCAAGAGATTTTTGCTGAATTTCATATGGTGGTGGCGTCAGCGGCAGAGCTTGACGACCCCGGTCTTGGCTGGATCTACGACCTGTACGATTTGCTCGGCGAGGCGGCAGCCAAGTCCCCGGCGATCGGTATTTTTCTATCCGGCTCGACGTGCCTGTTTCTTGGCAGTTTCTGGTGGTTCGACGGCCGTATCGAGGACGCGGAAGATCGGCGCCGCTTCCGGCAAACCGCGGCACGGGAATTGTGCAGCCTCTTCGCGGTTATGGAGCGGCGTCTGTCGATCCTCATAGCCGATACCGGCAGCTGTATTGCCGGACAGATAGAGACCGTCGATTCCAAATTGAACGTTTAAGCTGATTTTTCGCGGTCGCTGCAAGGGGGTGCGGAATATGCCGCGGCCTCATCGCATGGCGCGATAGGCTTGTTCCAGTGCTCTGGTGAAGCCGACCACATCGTAGAGCGCCGACGCCGACACTTCATCGCGCAAGGTGGCCCGCAGGTCCGCCAAGTGGCCGAGATCGGCAACCAGACCGGTGATACCGGCGGCGCGCGCCTGGTTCGTGCGAAACACCCATTCCGGCCGTCCGGCCGCGGACAACGCAGCGCTGGCCTGCCGTCCCAGATGTCCGTCGCCAGCGATGGCCAGGACGGGAACGCCCATCCACAGCGCCCGGCAGGTTTCCAGGAACCGGCTGTTGGGTTGGGGATCGAGCAGGATATCGAAATAGTCGAAAACCCCGTAGCCGTTCGGATCGACCTGCTCAAGATCGGCAACGTCGATACGGTCGCGAATGCCGGCAGTGGTGGCCATTTCGTGGAGACGATGAACAGCGGCGTCGCCGAGCCGCTCAAGATTGGCGATCACGATGCGTGCGTTGGGGACGTGGTCCAGAATTCCCAACCAGTCGCGAACGCAAGCCTCTCCCAGCTCGGCCAGCGGGGCCATTACGCCGATCGTTATGTGGGCCTGATTACGCGCCGGCAGAGGCGTGATCGTCTCGGGGGCGTCGCCGGGGCGGTGGACGAGGTGGGCCGCCGGAAGGCGGTGGATTGTCCGTGCCGTCACGCCGGCATTTTCATCCAACGGGACGAGCGCTTCGCTCGTCAGCAGGTAATCGAAACCGGCGCCGGCGGGCAGCGCCGTACCGAGCCAACTGACGCAGACCGGGGCCGGCCGCCGCGCAAACATCCGCAACTGGCTGTCAGGCCCATGCCCGCTCAAATCGACCGCAATGTCGATGCCGTCACCGCGAAGAATCTCTGCTGCCGTGACCGGATCGACGCCATGGATATCGGTCCAACGCGCGCAATGCTGCGCCATGCTTTCGGACGCCATGTCGTAGCGCGCGTTCGCGGCATAGCAGTAGGCGTGAACCCGCCGGGCATCGTGCGACGCCAGGATGGGGAACAACAGGTCGGCCACGGGGCCGGCGTGCAGTTCGCCGCCGACATAGGCGATGCGCAGGGGGCGGTCACGATCCATAGCCGCCGCCGGGTGCTTTTGCGGAGTGTCGTCCGGGGCCGCGTATTGGGCGGTCCAGGCGTTATTTTCGCGTTCCAGATGCCCGCCCGTATTGCCGTGCCGCGCTGCAAGGGTGCGGATCCGGCTTTGAGAAAAAGACGGGTTATCCGGTTCGATTTCGATCGCGTTCAAATGAGCCTGCTCGGCTTCATCGAAGCGGCCAACCTTCGCCAGCGCGCGCGCTAATACATCAAAATCGCTTGCCAATAGGGGGTCGGCGCTCAGAAATTCGCAAGCTTCGAGCACCCGCTCGATGTTACCGGTCTCGAGCCCGGCGCGGGCGAAAAGGCGCCATGTGTCGCTGTCCTTGGGTGTAAGCTCCAACTGCTTCTCGCAGGAAACAAACGCGTTTGCCGCGTCGCCTTTATGCAACTGGCGTTTGGCGCGGTCGCGAAACAGGAAGGGCCGGGCGTTACGGAAACTTTGGAAAAAATCGCTGTAGTTCTTAGGCAGCAGGGCTTCGCCGAGCGGATGGGGCGACAACACGGTCGCCAGTTTGGCGTAGTACAGCGCTTCGGTGGAGTCGCCGAGTTGGGCGTTGACGCACGCCAGCGCGTCGGCGTATTCGCGCACGTCCGGGTCCTTTTCATGGGCCTGCGCCAACAAGGAAAGCGCGCGTTGGTGCTCGTCCAGCTCAAAGCTGATGAGGCCCAGCAGCAATAACGCCTCCGCGCAGCCGGGGCGGTGCGCGAGCAGTTTTTCACAGGCTTCCAGTGCTTCGATGTAGTTATCTACGTCGAAAAACGCGCGCACGTTGCGCACGTCGGCGAAGAGAACCTCGTCGCCGGCCGGGTTTTCGGGAATCAGAGCAATGTCGGCGGTCATCGAATACACCGTAGGCAACGCTGCTTAAGGTACCGTTAACGATAACGACAGTGAGGTGGTATTCTGTGTCTCTGAGAATCGCTTATACTCGACAGCAGAGAAGAGAGTGAATTTGCTTCGAACGTTACATGGCGATGCCGCCTCACCGTCGATAGTTTGGCGCGCCCCATGCTTCATTATTATAAATGTTAGAGCAGCTTGGATGTCTACATTTTAGCTGAGCATGTGTTTAAAAATGGAGAGTGCACGATGCCGAAAACCGATAAAGGCGCCAATGTTCTGCTCGGCATATGTGGCGGTGGAGGATTTTCCCGCGAAGTACTGCCTGTTGCCAGAGAGTTTCTGTCGACATTTTCTCAAGCGAACGCCGAGAAAAATCGAATTGTGTTCGTCGAAAATAATCCGCTTGAAAACGCCCTCAACGATATGCCGGTGGTATCGGAAGATGAGTTTTTTAGTCTGAGCTGTGCAGAGCGTTATTTTAATATTGCGATAGCAGATTCAGTAATTCGCGAAAATGTAGCGCTGGATTTTATAAAACGTGGAGCCACGCCTCTCTCCATTCATGCGCCGAATTCCCTAACCTATGATTGCATTGAAATTGGCGAGGGGGCGATCATTTGCGCGAATTCCATTATTACGTCGAACGTCCGAATAGGACGGTTTTTTCATTCGAATTTTTTCTCTTATGTGGCGCACGATTGCGTAATTGGAGATTTTGTTACGTTCGCGCCGCGGGTAACTTGCAATGGCAATGTGCACATTGGCGATCACGCATATATTGGAGCCGCGGCCACGGTTAAGCAGGGCACACCGGATAAGCCGCTTATTATAGGCGAGGGGGCTATTATCGGAATGGGGGCGGTCGTGACCAAAGACGTTCCAGCCTTTACGACGGTTATCGGAAATCCGGCAAAACCTCTGGTGAAAAATAGAAATTCGGCCGTTTGGATTATTTTTGGCTTATGGCGAAGATATGGTTTTGGCTGGGCCCAAAGAAAAAGGGGGAGAGCCGAAGCCCTCCCCCTGAAAAAGTACTGAACTGTGCCGTTAAACGGTTTAACGGAACAGTGACAGAACCGACTGCTCGCTGTTACCGGCGAACGACAGCGAGGAGATACCCAACTGCTGGCGGGTCTGCAAGGCCACCAGGTTGGCGCCTTCTTCGGTGATGTTGGCCAGGGTCAGCTTGTCCGCACCAGCCTGCAATTCGTTGGCGTAGGCCGTCGAGAAGTCCAGACGCGTCTGCAACAGAGCAACGTTCGAACCCAGGGTTTTCGCCTTGGAGTCCAACGTGGCGATCGCCGCATCCAACGAGTTGATATGGGTAGCCCGCGACGTGGCCTGGCTGAGGTCGGCGGTGGCGCCCGTGGCAAGGTTGAGACTCAGACCGCTTTGATCCAGCTTGACCCCGGTAATCGTCAATTTACTGCTGGTGGAGTTGCTGAATCTAACCGTCAGCGTCGAGGTGGTGGAGTTGACGAGATTGACGCCCTGGTAGGTGGAGTCGGCCGTCAAATTGTCGATCTGCGAGAGCAACGACGCGTACTGTGTGTTCAACTCGGTGAACTCGGTCCCAGTGGAGGCCGAAGCGGCGCTGTTGACAACACCCTTGAGCTGCTCGACGAGCGAGTCGAGGGCGTTAACCGCCTGGAGAGCAACCGACACGGAGCTCACGGCCTGGTCGATGCCGTCTTTTTTCTCGTTGATGGTCGCTGCACGGCTACTCAACCCCTTGGCTTCAAAGAAGGCCTTGGCATTGTCGGTCGGGCTGCCGACCCGCAGGCCCGTCGACAAACGGTCCTGGGTGCGGTCAATCAATTTTGCGGTATTGTTAAGAGCCAGCAGGTTCGAGCGTACTGCCGCACTAAGTGTAATATCACCCATTTGGTTTTCCTCATTCTGAAGTTTATGTAACGGAGCCGTTCTGCTCCGATTTACTTATTAGCAATATGTGTGCCAGAAAAATTAATTAATAAAAACAATGCATTAGGATTGATTTGGCCGCTGTTCTAGGCAATTGTTTCCAGATTACCCGGCAAAAATTTCCGCCTTCAGGCAAAAATTGCCGACCTGATGCGGTGGTTGAAACGGGGCGCCATAGCGGGCGCGCGCAGGCGCGCGTTTCGCCGCGGGGGCGCCGGTAGAAATCACGACAATAAGAGGGAACTCAGGAGAATAAATTGAGGACGGAACCGGGCTCGGTCTCTTGCGGCAGGTTAACGGCCTCGGCGAGGAATCTGGCAATGTTTTGAGACGCTTCGAAGGACAGGGAAATAGCGGTCAGAATTTGCGAATAATATTGCTGTTTTTCTTTAATCTTGGACGTCGCAGCGCTCAAGGCCTCGGTTTTGATGTTGCTCACCTGGCGGGTAAGTTCCGTGAGGGTTTTCCGCCCGCTTGCCTGCAGGGTAAAAGCGATTTTTACGTTACTGTTTATGATCGACTGCGATGCTAAATAGTCGGTCCTGATCGCCGTCAAAATAGCCTTCGTATCGTCGATATCGGTCTGGGTGGCGAAGTTGTTGTGCACAAGAGCTTGCAATTGCGCGATCGCTTCGGTCTTGGCCCCCCGCAGGCGGTCTTGCACGCCATAGCGCTCGTAGGTCGGCGCAGAGGTCTTTTGCATCATGAAGATGGTGTCCGCCAACAGTTCATCGAACTCGGCGACCGAGGCGGGATCGGCAAGCGTGGACAAATCGATCAAGTTGGCGAGCGTATCCTCTACTCTCGACGCTTTGGCGTCGGTGCGGGATTTATAGTCGTTGATGCCGTTAAGATCGTTCTGAAGGCGGGAGATCTGCAGGTCGATGAGGGCGGTTGCTCCCTTGGTATTGACGGCATTATGGATGTTATCGATTTCCTCCCCGAGTTTAGTCAGAATCGCGTCCTGGGTCAGGAAGAACTGCAGCTCGAATGCCGGCCCCGCCGCGAGTAGCGACGTCCTTACCATCGCCGCGCCAAAATCGAACGGCTTGGGGAACGATTGGGAAAAATAGCTGGAACTTCCAATCAACATATCTTGTCCAATACCTTCGGACCGTTGGTGTCGATAACGTCGGAGCGGTCATGGCGGGCCTACGTGCCGGCCTCCTGACTCTGTGCCCGAAGCGTTAACAAAAAGTTACTCGGCATTGATAAAATCGACCGGCGATGGCCCACCCGATGTTGCCGGTCTCGAATATAGTGCCGACGGCGGCGTTAAACGGCTTAGCGGAACAACGACAGGATCGACTGCTCGCTGGAGCCGGCGAACGACAGCGACGCGATACCCAACTGCTGGCGCGTCTGCAGCGCCACCAGGTTGGCGCCTTCCTGGGTGATATCGGCCAGGACCAGCTTGTCGGCACCCGATTGCAACTCGTTGGCGTAGTTCTTCGAGAAGTCCAGGCGCGTCTGCAACAGGGCGACGTTCGAACCCAGGGACTTGGCCTTGGCATTCAACGAGGCGATGGCCGCATCCAACTCGGCGATCGCGATAGCCCGCGCCGAGGTTGTGCTGAGTAGCGCACCTGTTTTGATGGCAAGACCCGTGGCGGTGTTGTGGGTCAGATCGACCGATGCGATCGATAGAACACTGGAGGTGGTATTGCTGAAATATACGGTCAGCGACGAACCGGTAGCATTGATCAGGTTCGTGCCCTGGTAGCTGGCGTCAGCAGTCAGGTTATCGATCTGGAGGACCAACGAATTGTACTGATTGTTCAATTCGGTGTACTCGGCCCCGGTGGCGGCCGAGGCGGCGCCATTCACGAGACCCTTGAGTTGTTCGACGATCGTATCGATTGCGCCCACCGCGTCGAGCGCGACCGACACCGAGCTAACGGCCTGACCGATCGAATCTTTTTTCTCGTTGATGGTGTTCGCACGGTCGGTCAACGCCTTGGCCTCGAAGAAGGCCTTCGCATCATCGACCGCGCTGTTGACCCGCAGGCCCGTCGACAAACGGTCCTGGGTGCGCGCAATCAGAAACGCTGTGTGACTGAGTGCCAGCAAGTTCGCGCGAACTGCTGCGCTAAGTGTGATGCCAGGCATTGGATTTTCCTCATTCTCTGGTTGGTATTACGGAGCGTTTCTGCTCCGGTTTTCTTAGCTGTGAATTTCTGAAAGTGTCTCGATCGCCGCCGCTATATGAAATTGACCAACGACAAGGATTGAATTTTCGCCACGGTGCGGAAAGACGCCTCGAGGATCAGTTGTTCTGTTTGCATTTGGGCGATCACTTCGGCTTCGTTTATCCCCTCGGTCTCGTCGATCACATTTAGCGCGTTATTGATTGCCAGGGTGAGCGAGTTGCGGGAGGTGGCCAGTAAATTGACGGGTCCGACAATACGGTTTCGCAATTCGGAAATCGATTCGAATGACGTCGTCGTGTCCACATCGATTACCTTCGATAAGGTTTTCATCCCTTCGTCGATCAGTGTCGCCAGAAAGGCATTGGGCGGTGCGATGGTGGGCAGGTTGGAGACGGCGTCGAGGAATAGAAACAGTTGTTGTATCGCTTCCTCGTCGCCGGTGATGCCGTAATTGATCGTCGTCGACTCGGAGACGCGGATTTTCGGTATGTTGCTGTCGCCCTGGTAGTAGTCCAGCTTCGGGGTGGCCAGCATCTCCGTCGAACTCAGGCGGGTGACGTAGTATGTCCACAAGTCCGGGTCCTCGGCGATGAATTCGGTCGCGGTCGGGTTGGCTGGATCTGCCGGGAAGGGGACGGTGGGCACCACGCCGTTCTTGTCGAAATAAATCTGTTCGTAAAACGAACCTTGCGGGAACCCTGCGGCACCCAGAACTTCGTCGCGGTATTGGGCGTAGAAGGTAGAATCGATGGTTATGGCGTCGTCCTGGAACAGGCTGACCGCCGTGTACTTCGTCGGATCGACGGTAACGGTTTCCTGGTCGACGCGGTTGCCGGACAACAGGTAGCGGTCGCCATCGCGCGCGTTTATATGGTCGATCAACAGCGCGCGCGCATTCGTTGCGAACGACTTCAATGCAGAGAAATTGCCGGCCGGCGAATCGCCCGCGTCCTCGAGAAACCCCCGCAACTCGCGGGCGATATCTTCGATGCCGGCGAGATTAAAATCGGTAAGTTCGATCCGGCGCTGAGCGACCTCGACGTTTTTCAGGTATTCCCTGGTGTGCATGAGCGCCGTTTCAACGGCGAGGAGGCGGCTAACGTTCTTGGCGATGCCGGTATACTGCTGCGATTTCTGCCCCGAGGCGAGCCGGATCGACCCGTCGAACAGTCTGTTCTGGGTTCGCAGAGTGTGAAACATCAAAAGTTTCTGCTGGGCAAATGTACCAACGCGCGTCATCGCCTGGTTCCCGCCTTAAGTGATGATGTTGACCAGGACGTCCATCATCTGACTGACCGCCTGGGAGACGCGTGCAGCCGCTTGATAGGCGTTCTGTAAAACTAAAAGAGTGGACATTTCCTCGTCGATATTCACGTCGCTAATGGCCGAGCTTCGCGCCTTGATAGCTTCTTTGTAGCCTTCTTGAATCTCAAACTGGGCTTCGTAATTGGCGGCCTGTGTCGAGTTCAGAGATACGATCGACGCGGCGTAGCCGGCCAGGCGCGAGGTCACGACGGGTAAGGCTCCGGCCGCGGCAAATGACTGACCTTTGGTGAACGCCTCGGCGAGCGCGGTCACGCCGGTGCTATCGCCGGCAGCCAGCACGAATTCTCCGACTGTCAATGTGGCGGCGCCAGAGAGCTGGGCAGTGGACAGGAGGTTGGGATTGGCGAGGATGTCCGCCCGCAGGCCGACCCGGGCCGCGGCGCCGATTTTCCCGGTGTGCAGGTTCAGCGAACTGACCAGCGTGCTGCTGTCGGTGATGAAAAAGTTATCGCCATCGCTATCCGTCAGGGTCAGGCGAAATTTACCGTTTTCGTTGAGCACGCTGGCGGTGATGTTTTGCGCCGCCATGGCAGCCGTAATGTTGGCTGCTATGTCGGTCAACGTATCACCGGCGGCATAGGGAACCACCGTGGTGGCGCCCGGGAAATCTATGGTCAGGTTGCCGGCCAGGCCCAGCGCCGTGGTGGCGCTGGTCTGCGGACTGGCGGTGTAGTCGACATAATTGGTGTTCAGGGTAAGCAGATTATTTAAGCCGAGGAATTGGGCGAGCCCGGTTGTTTCGTTGCCGGTTGTGACCTGGCTCGTCAGCTCGTTGACCGCGATTCGGTTCGCGCCGGTCGCCGACATCACGAACTTACCGTCCGCATCCAGCGCGGCGGTGGCGTTGGTCATGCCGTTAACGGCGGTCACCAGCGCCGCGATATCGGCGAGGCCGCCCAGAGCGATATCCAGAGATTCGACCACGGCGCCGGTATCGTCGATGACCGTTACCCGAAAGTTACCCGTCATCGACGGGCTGTCGGTGCCGTCGAACGACATGGTGCCGGTCAGCGTCTGGGGTGGCGGGAAAGCGGTGCCG